>ENA-OSET01005760-OSET01005760.1-sediment-metagenome-genome-assembly--contig:-NODE-5760-length-10324-cov-16.316483_pt1 | contig 10324 bp, 10 predicted proteins | sample MGYA00237882_ERZ534229 | MGnify/ENA primary metagenome ERZ534229 (study PRJEB26408, sample SAMN06266212) | sediment metagenome | isolation source: Hudson Canyon methane seep mesocosm | place...
AGTCTCAGTGAGCTCAATAATCAACGCACCAATCAACGTGTCTATGAAACAGTGAATGATCCCAAATTTGCAGATGCTAACCGCTATTATGCGAATGCCGCAGCGGGTGGCAGCTTATCTAGTTATGTTCAGTTATGTGGCGACCGAGCAAATTCAAATGAAGGTTTCATTATTTCTGCTGATGCTATTGTTAGGATGCAGTCGCCTGCTTTTGAAGAAGATGACGATGATGATTTTGGCTTAAATATGTGTGATGGCGTGAAGATGGCATGCCCTTAAATATTTTATTTGCCTTCGATTGCTTCTGATATACGTCACTTGTGATTCTTAGGGCTGGATCTACTATTAATTGAACCATTATCACCATCGGTTAAATTAAGCACTTTTCTACGTAAGAGGTGTTTCTCGATAAATCCCATAGTAACGACACGTCTGAGAACCTTTCTGTTCCAACCTTCTTCAAGTTAAACATATTCTGACCCTGTTCGGCGGGGATATGATTATGTAAGCTCATTTAGAATTGAAGTCATGTCATCCACACATTTCTGAAATAAGTCGTGAGATTTATCTGTCAATATGAAATGGACAGATCGATGATCTTTGGGATTAACTTTTTTTTCAACTAAACCATCTTTAATTAATCTTGATAAGTGTCGACGAACAGTTGCTTCTGAAGCAATATCTGCAAGTAGTAACTGTTTCAGCGTTAATGGTGTCCCTTCATGTTCATGATGCCCTATCTCAATTGAGATATCGAAATCCTTGTAGGATATTAGCCCGGGTAGAAGCACCAAGTGCTCCCTTAATTCTCTTAGCTTTCTATAGTGCTGCATACGTAAAGACTGTCTCCTCATTTTTGGTAAAACACTGTAGCAGAAATAACAAAATATAAAAATCTAAAGTTAGTGGTCAAAATGACCACTAAAAACAATTGCTTATTGCTTTTATTAAGCTACTATTGCTTGATATTAAACTTGTCATAGACTTAGTGTTAGTCCGGCTCCATCACAAAATAGAGGAATATTTTTCCTCTTGATGAGGACCTCATTTTTAAATGATGTCATGTCCTATTCTTCTTTACATCGACAGCGCATCGATGATTTTTAAGTAAGGTTCTTAATTGAAATTCATACAAAAAATTCGTCCATATTATCGTATTTATCACACGCTATTGATATTGATTATTTCTATTATTATTAGCGAAATAATGAGCCACTTTGTTGTTAATTTCATCTTAATGCCAGAATCAAAATGGGAAGCTATTTTGATTGATACGAGCATTGTTTTATTGTTGCTTATTCCGAGCCTTTATTTTTTTGTGTTTAAGCCTAAAAAGAATATGCACCAGCAGTTAATGGAGTTTGATAAATCCGATGAGAAGTTGAGTCTTCTCATAGCCAATAGTTCGATAATGTTGTTTTCTTTACAAGTAAAAGATTCTCAACTACATACGGAGTGGGCAAGTGAAAATATCGAACGTTTATTAGGCTACAGCCAAACAGAGGTGTCTGATCCTGATTGGTGGTTATTACATATTCATCCACAAGACCGAGGGCAGATTCTTGCTGAATCAGCAGTATTACTTGAGGGGGGTCCTACTGCGTGTGAGTATCGTTTCCTGCATAAAAACGGGACATATATTTGGATCCATGATGAACAAAAAGTAGAATTTGATGAGCAGGGGATCCCATTAAGTGTCACAAGCATTTGGACTGATGTGACGGGACAAAAAATGGCTGAGATAGAACTTAGTATTGCCGCCCATACATTTGAGTCTCGTGAAGGAATTATGATTACGGATGCTGAGATGATTATTCTTCGCGTTAACTCTACATTCGAGAAGATAACGGGCTTTACTCAGGAAGAGGTTGTGGGAAAAACGCCTGCAATACTTAAATCTGGCCGGCAAGATAAAGACTATTACCATGCCATGTGGCAAGAAATTTTTCTAAACGGTTTTTGGCAAGGCGAGATTTGGAATAAACGACAATCTGGTGAGGTATATGCCGAGTTACTGACTATTACTGCCATAAAAGATAGTAATGAAAAAGTGATCAATTACATTGGGACTTTTCATGATATTAGTGATCGTAAGGCAGCAGAAGAAGAAATTAAAACTTTTGCATTTTATGATTCCCTCACATCCTTACCTAATCGAAGGTTATTGGATGACCGAGTAAATCAAGTTATCACGTCTAGTTCTCGCTCTAAAGAACATGTCGCGCTCATGTTTTTGGATATAGATCGATTCAAAGCATTAAATGATAGTTATGGTCATAAAATTGGTGACCAATTATTAATGGAAGTATCGTCTCGGCTTAAACTATGTGTTCGAGAATGTGACACGATTGCCCGATTTGGCGGTGACGAGTTTGTATTAGTGGTGTCCGGTTTAAGTGAGGACATAATAGAAGCAACGGCTCAAGCTAAGGTTATAGCAGACAAGGTGCGTGTGCTTTTATCTGAACCCTATGAGCTTTTGTGCTCTATAAAGGGCGGTACTCAGATTATTAAATATGACTCTAGTGTAAGTATTGGAATAGCTTTATTCTCTGGTGATGAAGTGGGTGCTGATGAGCTTATAAAGCGTGCAGACATAGCGATGTATGAGTCTAAATCATCTGGACGTAATTCGCTATGTGTTTTTGAGCCCTCAATACACTCAACTCATGGCATTAAGACAGAATTTGATAAACTATAAATGAAGAAGTTTCATATGTTTTATGATGCTTTTTGCCAATGTATGATATCTAGATATAAACAGTTACTAAAATAATAGTATAAGCATTCATTGGGGCTTATAATCCCTTGGTATATGGATTCTAAATCACAGCCTTCTAACCTTTCTCGTGCTGCCTTTCTTCAAGGTGCTTGGCGAAAAGATAAAACACTTATCCGACCACCTTGGGCACAGGATGAAAGTGATTTTATATCTAGCTGTAATAGCAGTTGCCATGCCTGTGTAGATGCTTGTCCTGAAAAAATTATTATTATAGGACGAGGAAAGTATCCTCATATTGATTTTAGCCAAGGTGAGTGCACCTTTTGTGAGCAGTGCGTTGATGCCTGTGATTATGATGCTTTAGCTAAACATGATGATAGACAGCCGTGGACACATAAAGCGACCATTACGATGGAGCAGTGTATTACACAGCAATCAGTTGTTTGTCGTAGTTGTAGTGAGATGTGTGAAGTAGCAGCTATTAAATTTTATCCAACAGTAGGTGGCGTATCTGCACCAGAACTCAATCCTGATATGTGTAATGGCTGTGGTGCTTGTATCAGTGTGTGCCCGTCTCATGCGATATTTATTCAAGCTTTAGATGATGTAGATCAAGGTAAAATAAGTGAGAAAGGTCTATAATTTCTTCTAATCAGAGTAAAAGTGAAAAGAGGATTTAAAACTTGAGTGAAATGATAGAGATTTGTGGCGTACTTATTCACGCCAAGCCAGGATTTTCTACTGAAGTTCAGACGAAGTTGCTTACAATGCCTGGTGTTGAAGTGCACGAAGCGACAGATGATAATCGTTTAGTCGTCACAGTTGAACGTGTCGGTGAAGCATCATTAGCAGACTCACTCTCAGCCTTTAATTCTATTCCCAATGTACTTTCCGCAACCCTAATTTATGAGCATGCTGAAGAAATTTAGCTCTTAGGAGACGTAACCATGACTTTAAATCGTCGAGACTTTATTAAAACAAATGCAATTGCTGCCACAGCTGCCGCAGCTGGCATCACTATCCCTGCAGTAAGCATTGCTGCCAAACAAAAAGATACTATCCGTTGGGATAAAGCACCCTGTCGTTTTTGTGGCACGGGTTGTTCTGTTTTAGTTGGGGTTAAAGAGGGACGTATCGTCGCGACTCAAGGTGATCCCGATGCACCTGTTAACCGTGGTCTTAACTGTATCAAAGGGTATTTCTTATCTAAGATTATGTATGGTGAAGATCGCCTAACACAACCATTGTTAAGACAAACTGATGGTAAGTACGACAAAAATGGTGAGTTTGCACCTGTAAGTTGGGATGCCGCTTTCGATATCATGGCTGAAAAGTGGAAAGTCTCACTTAAGAAAAGCATGAAAGAAAATGAAGGCAAACCAGCTGAAGAGCTAACATCTCGTGTAGGTATGTTTGGTTCAGGTCAGTGGACTGTTTGGGAAGGCTATGCCGCTTCTAAACTGTATAAAGCGGGTTTCCGTTCTAATCATTTAGATCCTAATGCACGTCATTGTATGGCTTCTGCCGTAGGTGGTTTTATGCGTGCCTTTGGTGCTGATGAGCCGATGGGGTGTTACGATGATTTAGAACATGCTGATGCCTTTGTCTTGTGGGGCTCGAATATGGCAGAAATGCATCCTATTCTTTGGTCTCGTATTACTGATACTCGTTTAACTAAAGAAGGCAGCGAAGTGCATGTGCTCTCAACATTCACTCATCGTAGTTTTGAATTAGCTGATAACGGCATGATCTTTACGCCACAAACTGATTTAGCCATCCTAAACTACATTGCCAACTATATTATTGAAAACAAAGCTTACAATGAGGACTTTCTTGGTAAGCATGTAAACTTCAAGAAAACACCTACTGATATTGGTTATGGTTTACGCCCTGAACATCCTTTGCAACAAGCGGCTGAGAATCCTAATAAAGGCAAGTTAAGTGAAATTAACTTTGAAGAATATGCTGAGTCAGTCAAATCTTACACATTAGAATATGCTGCTAAAGTTTCAGGTGTTGAACCAGAAAAACTAGAGCGTTTGGCTAAACTTTATGCAGATCCAAACCGTAAAATCACTTCACTATGGACAATGGGCTTTAACCAGCATACACGTGGTGTATGGGCGAATGGTCTGATTTACAATATCCATTTATTGATGGGTAAAATTTCAGAACCAGGTAATAGTCCTTTCTCATTAACTGGACAGCCATCAGCGTGTGGTACTGCTCGTGAAGTAGGTACCTTCTCACATCGTTTACCTGCTGATTATGTGGTTAAGAAAAAAGCACATCGTGATTTTGCTGAAATGATTTGGAAACTGCCTGAAGGCACTGTGCCAGGTAAGCCAGGTTATCATGCTGTTTTACAAAGCCGGATGTTGAAAGACGGTAAGTTAAATTGTTATTGGGTGATGTGTAATAACAATATGCAAGCCGCGCCAAATATGAATGAAGAAACATATCCTGGCTGGCGTAATCCTGATAACTTTATTGTTGTTTCAGACCCATACCCAACGGTTTCTGCTCAAGCAGCTGATTTGATTTTACCAACAGCTATGTGGACAGAAAAAGAAGGTGCTTACGGTAATGCGGAACGTCGTACACAATTCTGGCGTGAGCAAGTTAGTGCACCGGGTGAAGCTAAATCTGATTTATGGCAGATGATTGAGTTCTCAAAACGTTTCCAAATGGAAGATGTTTGGCCAGCAGAATTATTAGACCAATCACCTGAATACAAAGGAAAAACATTGTATGACGTGTTATATGCCAACGGTCAGGTTGATCAATTTAATGTTGATAAAGTAACGGATAGTGCTGGAAATGAATATGGTAACCATGAGTTAGATGATTTTGGTTTTTACATTCAAAAAGGTTTATTCGAAGAGTACCGTCGCTTCCAATTAGAAGGCCCTAAAAAAGGTCATGAACAAGCACCATTTGATGTTTATCATCAAGTGCGTGGACTGCGCTGGCCTGTGGTTGATGGTAAAGAAACATTATGGCGTTACCGAGAAGGTTATGACCCATATGTTCCAGAAGGTGAAACATTCCGCTTCTATGGTAATAAAGATGGTCGAGCAAATATCATCACCGCACCATTTGAACCTGCAGCTGAAAGCCCAGATGAAGAGTTTGATATGTGGTTATCAACAGGTCGTGTATTAGAGCATTGGCATTCAGGTTCAATGACTCGCCGTGTTCCAGAGCTATATCGTGCCGTACCCGATGCTGTTATTTATATGCATCCTGAAGATGCTAAAGCTCGTGGCCTACGTCGAGGTTTAAATGCCAAAGTTATCTCTCGTCGTGGTGAAATTACAGCAATGGTTGAAACTCGTGGCCGTAATAAGCCACCTCGTGGTTTGATCTTTGTGCCTTGGTTTGATGCGAGTCGTTTGATCAATAAAGTCACATTGGATGCGACTGATCCATTATCAAAAGAGACTGACTACAAGAAGTGTGCAGTTAAGATCGTTAAGGCTTAATACTGGACTTAGAACGTGAAACAGGCAAGTGCTCCGGCACGTAGAAAATTTCTAATCAATCTCGCTCGTGGAGCGACGGTAGGCAGTGCTTTTGCACTTGGATTAGCTGGTTATGCCAGACAAACTAGTGCTTTGCCTGCCACTGCATTGCGTCCACCAGGTGCATTAGATGAAGAGGATTTTCTATCTGCCTGTGTTCGTTGTGGACTTTGTGTGAATGATTGCCCATACCCAACCTTGAGTTTGGCTACCATTGGTGATCAAGTCACGATAGGTACACCATTCTTTGTTGCTCGTGAAGCAGCGTGTGAGATGTGTGAAGATATTCCTTGTGTTAAGGCATGCCCAACAGGGGCATTAGATCATGAATTGACGGATATTGATGATGCCAGAATGGGGCTGGCTGCCATTGTGGATCAGGAAGAATGTATCGCCTTTCAAGGTTTGCGTTGTGAGGTTTGTTTCAATGTATGTCCAATTCGAGGTGAAGCGATCACTGTTGAGATGGAACATATAGATCGCACAGGTAAGCATAGTCGCTTTATTCCTGTTGTACATTCGGATGCTTGTACGGGCTGTGGCAAATGTGAACAAGCCTGTATTTTGGAAGAAGCTGCTGTGAAAGTATTACCTTTTGATTTAGCAAAAGGCAAAATGCAAGCTCATTATAAGTTGGGGTGGGATGAAAAAGGTGAGGCTGGACAGTCATTAGTCGCACCAGACATAGAGCATCAATATAATCTGCCAGCAGGACAGAGCTATGATTATGAGGGAGAAGGTTTAATTAAACAGCCCTCTAACTCAGTGCCTTTTGCCGCTGACCCATTATCAACATTAAATAAAAAGGCGACTGACTAATGGCCGTGCAACATGCTATTGCTCAAGAAGCCATTGTGAAAAAAGGCTGGTGGAAGGCACATCAGTGGCTAATTCTAAGAAGGTTTAGCCAATTAGCTATTTTAGGATTATTTTTACTGGGCCCCATGTTTGGGCTTTGGTTGGTGAAGGGCAATCTATCGAGTAGTTTGACACTGGATATTCTGCCGTTAACTGATCCTTATGTTCTTTTACAGACAATTGCTGCTGGTGCAAAACCTTTATCGACAGCACTAATCGGTGCAGCCATTGTGACGCTGTTTTATATTATTGTGGGTGGTCGGAGTTATTGCTCATGGGTCTGTCCGGTTAATATTGTGACAGATACTGCCAGTTGGTTGCGACGGAAGTTAGGTATCAAAGGTTCAGGAACTGTTATTAATAAAAATGTCCGTTATTGGTTATTAGCGGTGACATTTATGGTGGCATTTATCACTCAAAGTGTTGCATGGGAATTGGTTAATCCAGTTTCAATAATGCATCGAGGTATCCTATTTGCTATAGGAATGGGCTGGACAGTCATTTTATTCATCTTTCTATTCGATTTATTGGTCAGTAATCGTGCTTGGTGTGGACGATTATGTCCTGTTGGAGCCTTCTATAGTGTCATTGGTACGGTAAGCCAGTTAAGAATAACGGCTGATAATCGTGAAGCTTGTAATGATTGTATGGATTGTTTTCAGGTATGTCCTGAACCACAAGTCATCCGTCCTGCACTAAAAGGATCAGGTAATCCTGTTATTACATCGGCTAATTGCACCAATTGTGCACGCTGTATTGATGTTTGCAGTGAAGATGTATTTCATATTTCAACTAGATATTCAGAAAAAATTATAACTAAAACCCCAAGCCCGGAGGCTCAATCATGAAAACTCTATTTATTACATTATTAATGGCATTTTCCAGCATGCTTATTGCTGAGGAGAGTATTGATTCATTACGAGGTAGTCATGATCTTGAAGGTTTATCTCAGGATGCAACAGTGAAAAAAATGGCTAAAGATGGTGATCCAATTGAGCGTAACTATGTACAGCAACCGCCATTGATTCCTCATAGTATTAAAGGCTACAGAGTTAATTTGAAATCTAATAAGTGTATGTCATGCCATAGCTGGAAAAATTATAAAGCAGCCGGAGCAACGAAAATTAGTCAAACTCACTTTGAAGATCGTGATGGCAATGCCTTAGCAGAGGTTTCATCTAGACGTTATTTCTGTCAGCAATGTCATGTACCGCAAGCCAATGCTAAACCGTTAGTGGCTAATAACTTTAAACCATTGTCAGCTGTTTCTGATAAGTAAAGCGAGTAGAGACTAATGAACTTTATTTTAAAAAGAATAAAACCGTTATTAACGGTCACTATTATTGGTAGCTTCATTGCTGGTGTTGTTTTTTGGGGCGGTTTTAACTGGGCCTTGGATGCAACCAATGATGAGAACTTTTGTATTTCATGTCATGAAATGAAAGACAATGTATTTGAAGAGTACAAAGAAACAATACATTACAGTAACCGTACGGGTGTAAGGGCTACCTGTCCTGACTGTCATGTTCCAAAAGCATGGGGGCCCAAAATGATTCGTAAGATTCAGGCTTCTCGTGAAGTTTATCATAAGATTTTAGGAACAATTAATACGCCAGAAAAATTTGAAGCTGAACGTTTGCATATTGCCACACGCGAGTGGAAACGTTTAAAAGCATCTGATTCATTAGAATGTCGTAACTGCCATGACTATGAATCAATGGACTTTGTTGAACAAGGTCAACGTGCAGTTAAACAGCATTCAGTGAATATCGAACAAGGTAAAACCTGTATAGATTGTCATATGGGGATTGCACACCAACTACCAGAAGGTTGGGAAGAAGGTGCTAAAGAAGCGGGTTTAGACCGACATTAAGAATTTAGAAATTAATATTTAGATAATTGAGGATTAGAAATGAAACACACATATAAATTAACTGTTCTAGCAGCAAGCCTAGTAGGCCTATCTGCTGTAGCACCTAGTGTGATGGCTGAAGATGCCTTTTTTGAAGCATTAACCGGTGGTAAAGTTAGCTTTTCAGCACGAGCACGTTATGAATCAGTTGAGCAAAACAATGCTTTGAAAGATGCAGATGCCTTTACGCTTCGTACAACACTAGGTTATAAAACAGGCTCATTCCATGGTTTTGGTGGTTTTGTTGAATTTGAAGATGTGCGAGCATTAGGTGGTGAAGATTTCAATAACTTTGAAAATGGCCATACAACATATTCAGCTGTTGCTGATCCTGTTGGCACAGAAGTTAATCAGGGCTACTTAAGTTACACAGGATTTGATACAGAATTCAGACTAGGTCGTCAAGAAATTACTTACCGTGGCGCACCCTTCCATCGTTTTATCGGTAATGTATTATGGCGTCAAAATCATCAATCACATGATGCATTTAGCTTAGTGAATAAATCATTAGAGAATACTACTATCAGCTATGCCCACATCGAAAATGTGAATACGATTTTTGGTGAAGACAGTCTGACTAAACCACAAAACACTGATATGAACACTGATTTATTCAATGTTCAATATACAGGTTTACCGATTGGTAAATTAGAAGCTTATGCTTATCTACTAGAAGATGAAGATACGATTAGTAAATCAGCAAAAACATTAGGACTTCGTTTATCAGGTGCCAAAGCACTCAATGAAGACGTTAAAGTTATCTACACAGCAGAAGTTGCCAAACAAGATGACTATAAAGACGGCACAATGGACGACCAAAATTACTATTTAGCAGAAATTGGTGCTAAATATAAAGGTTGGTTAGCAAAATTCTCATATGAAATGCAAGAGGGTGAAGGTGTTGGTAGTTTTAAAACACCTTTAGGTACAAATCACGCTTACCAAGGTTGGGCTGATATTTATTTAACAACACCTGAGCAAGGTTTGGAAGATATGTACTTCACCGTAGTAGGTAAAGTATTAGGTGCTAAAGTTGTTGCTGTTTATCATGATTTTGAAACAGATGTTGCAGGTATTGATGCTGGTAATGAATTTGATATTTTAGCTCAAAAAACCTTTAAGCAACATTACACTGTGGGTGTGAAATACTCTGACTTTGATGCTGGTGATGCTTCATTGGGTAAATTTGATACAGAAAAATTCTGGTTATATGGTCAAGTTAAGTTCTAAACACGTCGAGTTTGTTTGACTAAAAAAGGCAATAAGTAACTTACTTATTGCCTTTTTATTTTGCAGAAAAGAAACGTG
>ENA-OSET01005763-OSET01005763.1-sediment-metagenome-genome-assembly--contig:-NODE-5763-length-10324-cov-1.929736_pt1 | contig 10324 bp, 8 predicted proteins | sample MGYA00237882_ERZ534229 | MGnify/ENA primary metagenome ERZ534229 (study PRJEB26408, sample SAMN06266212) | sediment metagenome | isolation source: Hudson Canyon methane seep mesocosm | place: USA:Hudson...
TTTCCAAATGACGGCCTGATGCATGATCAAAAAATAAAGTCCTCTCTAAAGCAGTGTAATAGCCTCCAATCATAGGAAAACAGTTAAGGCTAAGAATATCCCCTTTTTGTATTTTACGTGTACTGACGGGATTGTGAGCACCATCCGTGTTGATTCCGGACTGAAACCAGGTCCAGGTATCCATAATGTCACTTTCAGGATAGCGTCTGGAAATTTCGCGAACCATCGCTTGAGTGGAGTGCAAAGCTACTTCGTATTCCGGAACCCCCTCCCCAATCGCCTCCACACAGGCCGCTCCTCCAATATACGCTACCTGTGCACAGTTACGGATCAATTCTATTTCTTCTGCAGATTTTACCATCCGCTGCCGCATGGTCATTTTTGAAATGTCCACAAGTTCTGCATCAGACAAAGCGTCCTGAAGTTTTTTCAGGTTTTCCAGATTGATGTGATCATACTCTATCCCAACTCTCCCTGAATTCGTTACTTCCTGTTGCACAGCCTTGAAATAATTATCCTTTTCCCAGTCGGTAAAAATAACATTCTCCCCAAAACCCCGACGCCAAGGCTGTCCTCCGTCAATATTTGCGGTTATGGACTTTAGCTTATTATGCGTCACTACCAATCCGTATGGTCGTCCGAAAGAGCAGTAAACGAAATGATTGTAATAATTGATATTATGGATGGAAGTAAAAAAAACGGCGTCTATATTTTCTGCCGCCATCTGAGTCCGCAATTTAGCCAAACGGTTTTCCATTTCAGCTGCAGAAAATATTGGGGCTTGTTTCCTGCCGTTTTGAATTGAAATAAGTTGATTCATAACCAATCTTTTTCTGTCAGATCCTATGTATAAATATTATTTATCTGGTGATTAACACAAACAAAAGTAGTACATTTTGAGATGTCCTTGATTTTTTTTGCACCAATATATGTACATGTACTCCGGACACCTCCTAAAAGATCTAGTAAGGTGTTTTCCAATGTCCCCTTGTAAGGTATTGATACAAGTTTGCCTTCACTCGCCTTATAATCCTTCCCTTTGTTATCACTGTAATATTTTTCCAACGCAGTACTGCTGGCCATTCCGTAAAACTCGACTGTTTTTTCTCCTGAAATTTTATTTTCCGTAATAGTCTCACTATTCTCATCATGACCGGCAAACAAGCCGCCCAGCATCACAAAATCGGCATTTGCTCCAAAGGCTTTACTAATGTCACCGGAACAAGTACAACCGCCGTCTGACATGACCATCCCGCCAATTCCGTGCGCTGCATCAGAACACTCGATAACTGCACTTAACTGAGGAATTCCGACTCCGGCCACATTTCTGGTAAGACATGCAGAGCCCCCTCCAATCCCAACTTTAACGATATCTGCACCTGACAAAATAAGCTGTTCCGTCATTTCCGGCGTACAAACATTGCCGGCAATAATTATTTTGTTTTCAAACTCAGAGCGTGCCAGTTTAATAAAATCACAAAACTGTTCGGTGTAACCGTTGGCTACATCAATACAGAGAAAATTAAAATCTTTTATTTGCTCACCAAGATCATACAGTGTCTGCAAACCTTCTGCGACTCCTATAGTAATTGCGACATTTTTCTTTATACCACTGGATATTTTAAGTAATTCATCCGCAGTATGAAATTTATGCAAACAGGTCAGTACTTTGTGTTTGCTTAGGACTTCAGCCGAACCGATTGTTCCTACAGTATCCATATTTGCCGCAACAATCGGGACTCCTTTCCAGGACAGATTGGACCACTTAAATTTGAAATCCCTTTCCAAATCAACCTCTTTTCGGGAAGTATAGTAGCTGCGCTTCGGTTTAATCAGCACGTCTGAAAAATCATATTTGACTTCATTTTCTATATGCATATTTAATCCGTTATGTATTGTTGAGTATTTCCAAATTCCCAGGGGAAATGAATCCAGAGATTTTCACTGTCTTTGGCTACTTCTCTGGCGTAAAAATGCGGCGTAAAATCACATTCATTGTTCCACCAGAGGGAGGCAAACTGTGGTTCCTGGCAAAATTCTTTGATTTCCTCATGAATTTTGTGGAATGTTTCGCCTCCATCACAAACATCATCCACAATCAGTACTTTTTTGTGTGCTTGCTCAGGTTTATATTTTACCCAGGTTGGAAAATCTCTCAGTGCTGTTTGAATTGGAACCATTGGCAACTGAAACCAGTGACTGAGGGCAACACCAGGAACAAGCCCGCCTCTTGAAACTCCAACAATAACATCCGGGTTAAAGTCGGACAAAGAAACCTGCCTTGCAATTTTCTGAATATCGATCAGGCATTCCTTCCAGGAATAATAATATTTATTCGACATCTGATCTAGTAAGTACCTATATAACGAAAAATTAAGGAAAATTTAAGAAGGGATAACAAACCGTCTGCATATCAATCATAACCAAAGCAATTACTACAGTAAAGACCATAGAGCTGGAAGTTATGTTTTAGTACAATTAGTTTTTAATCCGTATCCACCAAACCGGCTCCGGCACCTGACTTGTGCGACTCCTCGGTGGAAGCAACCAGGCAGCGAGAAAATAATTTATGGATTATCGGCCAGGCTTCGTATAATGGTACTCCTGATTCCAAAACATCTTGCCTGTTTTTCTCAGAATATGTGGTTTTCTCAATCCACTTTTTAGAACTGAACAAACTACTTTCTGCAGATTTGATCGACACATCCGCTGGACTGTGCTGTTGAAAATTCTCATTTCCTTCCAATGAAGTTTTCCAGTTTCCATGCTGACCTGTCAACACATTACAGAGAGTGCCACCGGAATCCTGCCAGCAGATCTCCCAATTCCAGATTTTAAAGCTCCAACAGCCGCTGCTATCAGAAAAGGGTGATCTACTTGTTCTATGACAAAATGCTGAGTTTTGTCTGAAACCGCTTTTCTTTCTAAAATCCAGTCACAAACTGAAGGTCCAGCAAAAAGTGCTGAAAGTTGTTTTCCTCCGGAAGGCGTCAGTACAGTTTCAGCGCCAATCTCAGTTTGACTTGCACAGAGACTGCTTTGAGCTTCATCAAGAGACTTTAGAGTTTTTGAAGTAATTCTGGCTGGATCAAGACCACTGGCTCCAATCCAAATGGAGGAACGCCCAAAATCCTCTGCCAAACCAAAAGACAGTCCTGCTCCTACCGCTGCTCTGGTAAAGTAAAACATTATTTCATTAAGAGATAGGACGATTTCAGGAGATTTCATGCTGCCACGATATCCGGACAGAACGGAAAAGCCCATTCGTCTGAATCGTTACCAACAAATTGATCTGGAAGAGGAGCACCCTGAAATAAGGTAATGCGTGTCCATAACTCTGATTTTGGATCAAATTTGGAGGCTCCAAAAAAAGCTAGTTTAAAACGCAATAGATCGATGGGACGCATCTCGGCGTCCACAATGTTATCCCTTATTTCTGCATACGGAAAACGTACAACTGTCTGCACTCTGCGGACAATATTACGGAATTCCGGATGATTTTGAACAAACGTGCCTACAGAAATATCATCGGTAACGCTCTTAATTTTTTTGTTAAGCAGGAAAACATCACGTCCTACAGCAAGCGGCATTTCCTGTTCTGCCCCCGGATCAGCATATCTGTCTCCAAAACGTGGTTCCAGCTTTTCTTCGGAATAGTACCAAAAACGACGTTGTTTTTCCGGATCATCGAAGTCAATTTCCAACGCCCAGTTAAATGATTTCTGCAGCAATTCTTCCAACTGATTGAGGCTCATTGACGGCTCAAGTTCTATCCCAGTGGAAGTTTGCATATCATCTGCTAACTCATCTACAAGTTTCCCGTGCGATTCCAGTAATAGTGAGACTGTCAACTCCTGACCTTCAAGCGAAAAGTTGGCTTCTGCAAAGCGTAATATCCTCTCCCAGATAAGTGGCTGTTTAATATTTTCTTCATTCGCAAACCAGTTAGACAACTGCTTAAGGTCTTCACGTGTTTTTATTATTCGAGAAGTTTGTTGTTCATCCTCAACATTCCACTCAGCAATGTGTTGAGTTGCCTGAAACATAAATTTCCTAAATAAGGACAAGGATTCCGGAGTATGTGATTCAAGAGCAACAACTCTGGAAAGAGCAGTTTCGCGTGCTAAAACCCATTTATGGATCAACACTGGATGTTTTATCAGAAACGGAGCCATGCCCAAACCGGTGGCATTTCCTATTCCGAGAAATTTACTGATTTCCGGATTTAAACTGACAGCCTTTCGTCCACCACGTTGTCTTGCAACATATTCAACCAGTTCTATAGTGAACCAGCGGAAAAGATAAACCGTGAGCAATTCTACCTGAAAAGATCCCCGCGTTTCCGAGCGATTGGATATTTTTTCCCTGTCAGCACAACCGAATTTTCCACTGCCATAAACCGCTGTAGTACGCATCAGATAACCGACAGAAGCCAATAGCTCGATATCTGGCTGCTTTCCCTCAGACAACCTCGAAGCCACATGTTCAAACAGGCGCAAACTTTTATTGGCACGCGCCAGCACCAGTTCACTGGGGCTGAATCGACCAGCCTCTTGTTTTGGAGTGTTTTCAGATAGTCTTTTTATGTCCGCCTCAGTTGGAATGCCATCGAAAAGATTGAAGGTTGCGTCCCATACCTCAGCTACCACACGGTCAGTGCGTTGCTCCGGGGCAATTTCATTTGTAAACGTTATCAGTGAATATGTACGCTCCGGAGTGTGGACAACATAAACCGAAGTTCCGTAACCTTTCTCATCGACTTCAAAACGCAATTTCTCAAATTTCCATTTTTCTTTTGAGATTCTACGGGTCAGACTGCGCATAAAACTAAGGCGCGTCTGAAAAGAGGAACCCATTCTGGACAAACGCATTACCTTTTCAGGAGAACGCATTCCTTTTGAAACAACATGGGTTGGCTCAGGCATCTCGGCTTTCATCGTTTCTTTTACGGACCAAAAGATTTTTCAAAAAATTCAAGCCAATTAAGCCCAGCAATTCGCTCTACTTCATTTTCAGAAAAACCTGTTTTTCTCAAACAACTGAAAATATTTTCAAAATCACGATTGTCGCGAAACCATTCCGGCTGTTCCGGAAAACCGGCCAGCTCCGCAGACCCTTCACCGAAATCCCTTTCGTTGCTCCAGGTACCGTTACGCATCCACTCAACAACGTTGTCAGGCTGGTTTTGACATAGATCACTGCCAATGCCGATCCTTTCAACTCCTATCATTTCCGCAGTCCTCGCAATCATGCCGCAGAAATCTTCCAGCAAACACGCTGATTTATCTTTCAAATGATGCGGATACACTGAAAAACCGAGCATTCCACCACTTTTCCCAATAGCTTTTAAGACGTCATCAGTCTTGTTTCGCAGCGCCTCACACCAGAAAAAAGGGTTAGCATGAGTAATGGCAATTGGTCGTGCTGAAATTTCGATAGCCTCAAGAGTAGAACGACGCGCAGAATGGCTCATGTCAACAACCAGTCCAACCCTGTTCATTTCCTTGATCACTTGACGCCCCATCCTGGTTATTCCGGAATCGTCATCTTCATAACAGCCTGTTGCCAGCAGACTTTGATTGTTGTAAGAAAGCTGCATAAAACGTACTCCAAGTTGATGACAAATTTCAACTAAACCAATATCATCCTCAATTGGAGAGCAATTCTGGAAACCAAAGATAATTGCTGTTCGCCCCTCATTCTGTGCTTTCAGCACATCCTCAGCGCAGCGTCCCTGAAATATCAACTCGGAATGCAGCTCAAAAAGTCGGTTCCAGGCGATCACATTCTCTACCATCTCCTGAAAATCCTCATGGTAACATATTGTCACATGCACAGCCGCTACTCCGCCTTCGTTCATCTCTCGGAAAATATCCTCTGACCAGTTGTTGTACTGGAGTCCGTCAATGATTAAGGGGAGTTTAGGAGTTTTCATGGATTTTTTACTTGTTTGAGAACAAAACAAAATACTAATATTTACGCTTAATCTTAGATCCATTATATAGAATGTGTGAGTAATTTTCATCAGCAAATTTTCGCTGGGAAACTGAGCGGCTATCCATATCATATTGAGGTCGATACAATCTCATACCATCACGATCTTGTCTTTTCTTGCCGCGTATGTGCATCCAAATATTTTTGCCAACAATTTGTTCTACACTGGGTGTCATATATGATTGTAGAGAAAAGCCTATTCTTCTTTGCTTGCTTTTGTTTGGCTTTGAACCATGAATGGCTGCACCATGGTGAATTGACATTTCTCCAGGTTTCAGGATCAAATCAACAGCCTTTGATTTATCAACATCTTTGACAACTTGCCCCCGTGTTAAAATGTTGTTTTCAGCAAATGTGTCTTCATGTTTGCGAATACTTTGCTTGTGACTGCCTGGTATCATCGACATACACCCCATTTCTATAGTGCTCGGAGTTAATGCGAACCAGGGCGTGAGGAAATCACTACTATTCATTCCCATATAGGTTGCATCCTGATGCCAGCTCACAAAGTGATTAGTCGAAGCATCTTTGATAAACATAACAGAGGACCATAAGGAAATGTCCGGACCAATCAAATCTTCTACTGCGTCCACAATAACATTGTTGTGAGCCAATTCATCCAGTACCATAAAAGTGAGGTGTAAATTATTGCGCTTTTCTGGATTGAAATCTTCAGGAAACTTTTTTTCAGCTTCTTCAATTTTTACCTTTATTGAGTTCGCTTCTTCTTCTGACATGACGCGAATCGGCGAGACAAAACCATTTTGATGGAATTGCTGAATTTGTTCTTCTGTTAAGATTTTTGCCATTATTTTACTACTTTCAATTTTGTTTAAATTTGCGGCCACAAAGTTACGCCAGCTTTCGAAAATATTTGTCCGAAACCCCTCAGGTCATCTTCGATTCATGCACGGCGTAGATAACTCTACATTTATTCCTGATTTCTGACAAAAACAGGTTTGCATAATTTTATTCAAGTTGTTCAAAAATTTCGATAGAACGCAAAACACCACATCGCTAGCTCACATCTCAGTGGCAATCATCCCCAGGAAATCACCGATTCCGACCAGTGCCTTGTGGGTACGTCCGATCAAGGTTCCGTCACGACCAGCACAGTAAACGACAGGTTGAAGTTCCAGTTTTTCCGGGAAATGGACTTGGCCAACGGCATCGCCCTTCTTGACGGGCTCATCCAGATCGATCAACGTCTCATAAATACCGGCATCGTTGCTGATTAAATAGCAGTCTGAATCCGGCATGTGCATCAATCTGGTCGGCGGAAGTCCCCTATCCTCGCAGCTTAGAGGCTTTTCGTCGATGATCTCAAAATGTGCCAGCAAGTTCCTAACTCCGATTTCAGTGATCGACACTGTTTCCGGTGTAGACGTTCCTCCGCCACCGAGTTCACAGCCGACGAAGATCTTGCCCATCTCCTCAACCTCTGTATCGAGCATGCCTTCGGAGTCCAGTTCAACAAGCTCCAGACTGATAGGAGCTCCGAAAGCCAGCATCGCCTGTTTCGCCCGTTCCATGACTTCGGCATCCGGAATCCGGTGATAACAGGCGAAAGGAGAAAACATCATAGTCTTTCCACCGGAATGGATATCAAGAACGACATCGGCCAATGGTAGGATTTTATGCTGAACGAAATGAGCGATCATCAAGGAAACTGAGCCGTCACGTCTACCCGGAAAAGCCCTGTTCATGTTAACTCCGTCAATCGGTGACAGCCTACTACCGGTCAAAACAGCGGGAAAGTTCAGTGCTGGAATGATGATCACCTGACCTCTTATTACCCTGGCTTCGAGAGTTCTAGCCAGTTTCATCAGGGCGATCGGCCCCTCGTATTCGTCTCCATGATTGCCGCCGGTTAGAAGTATCGTCTGCCCTGCACCGTTCCGGATCGAAACGATCGGTAGATGCACCGCCCCCCAGCCAGACTCGTTGCGGGAATGTGGGATAATTAAATGTCCGTGGTGCTTGCCATCTGCCAATAAATCTATTGTTGCGCTTACTTTCGGTTCTGTATGATTCATATTACCATTCTCCTATAAAATATTATTAGATACACACCAGATGGCACAAGTTTAATTTAGGACTCAAGTTCCTGCCGCATGGGACATATGACACCATTTGTTTTAATGTCTAAATAATTTTCATCTCCCACCGATAATTGGCAGTTCTGGTGCAGCACGCATAGATAAGAGTCGTGGAGCACCATTTTGCACAACGATGTTTTCTTCATGCACCATAATAAGTCCATCTCCATAATTTAGTGACGGCTCTAGTGTGATTACCATATTTTCCTCTAAAACAGTTTCATCAAAATCCGCATGAGAAGGCCATTCCGTGAGTTGCATTCCAAGACCATGGCCATATCGGCCAACCTCACCTCCATGAACATCAATTTCAGCAATAACACTTTGCATCGAATGAAATAACTCGCGACAGGTAGTTCCCGGTCTTGCGGCGGTCATACCCGCTTCTGTTGCACGCCACAGTATATCATAGGTTTGGTGCGACAAGTCGTCGGATTGCTCTATGGAAAAATTACGATCAAAGTCACAAAAATAACCGTCAAATGTTGCGCCTGTGTCTAACATCAAAATATCTCCTGACTGAAACGACCTCTGTGAAGGTGGTGAAATTATATCGCGATAACCGCCTTGATCTGCTCCTCCTGCCAAATATGGGACATCATCCGCCCCTTGTGCCAGGCATTCCATGCGGAAAGCGCGAAAGGCTTCAGAAAGCGGTTGACCTTTGTAAAATATCTCGTTTGCACGCTCAAAGGTCCGCGAGGCAATGCTGCAAATATGTGAAATTTTCTCAATTTCTGCTTCTGATTTCACCATTCGCAAACTGCGCAGAATATCTGTAGCATCAACCAGCTCCATTCCCGGCAATCCAGACATCAAGCTTTCGTAATCTCCAAGAGGCATTCGCAAACTTGTTTCGTGGCCTTTCATGATGCCCAGTCGTGAACCTCGTATAGACAGTGGCTCAAGCAAATCAAGCAACAGGGTGATACCGTCATCTTTTGGCCAGGGTGCACCCCATGTCCGAATATCCTCGACCCAGGTTTTTCGCATCAGTGCCACGCCAATTTCTGGAATAACGGCAATAGGTTTTTTATCAGCAGGAATGAAAAGAAACCAGGGGCGCGTTGGGCTTTGCCAAAACTGCGTATGGAATCCGCTGAAATAACGAACTTCAGGTTCTGTCATTAGCAAAATCCCAGCTAAATCTTCTGCTGCCATCAGTTTTTGTACTCGTTTTAGACGAGCCTCGAACTCACTAACAGGAAAACCTCGAACAGGGCTATCCATCATTTTTGCCTCCTTTTATGATTTGATTAAATGTTTCGGTATCAGTAATTCCTTTGAAACAAATTAGCAAAACACGGGAAGTTTCATCTAAGCCAAGTTTCATGCGCAATTCCTGTTGTTTGGAACAGCAGATAAGTACTGCAAGACCTGCAACAGCACTTTCTCCAGCCTTGATAACAGGGTCATTACCTTCATAGGAAACATTGCCTCTATGGATGCATTAAATAAGGGAACTTATTTTAAAATATTCTGAAACTAAAATATATTTATTGAAGCTTCTTAATTAGGAAGGCGTAACACCCCGTAGGCGTTCTGTACGACGGCGCAACAATTCGAGTGTAGTTAAAAGCGCAATAGTGACGATAATCAATAAAGTTGCTGCTGCAAGAATTGTGGGGCTTATTTGTTCGCGAATTCCGGAAAACATTTGCCACGGTATCGTGCGTTGTCTATATGAACCAACGAAAAGTACAACCACTACTTCATCAAAAGAAGTAACAAAAGCAAAAAGAGCTCCGGAAATAACTCCTGGAGTGATCAAAGGTACAATGACTTTGAAAAAAGTTGTCGTGGGCGTGGCTCCTAAACTTTGAGAGGCACGAATCAAGTTATTGTCAAATCCAGTTAAGGTAGCGGTAACAGTAATGACAACGAAAGGTGTACCCAGCACAGCGTGTGCTAAGATCACACCCAAATGAGTCCCCTGTAAACCTATACGACTGTAAAAAAAGAACATTCCGGCCGCAGAAATAATTAGAGGAACAATCATTGGAGAAATCAAGAGACTCATTAACAAAGTCCGATAAGGCATTTGTGGGCGAGAAAGCCCTAATGAGGCCAAAGTGCCCAAAAATGTAGCAATTATTGTAGCAAAAAAAGCTATGAAGACTGAATTTCTAACAGCTCCCTGCCAATTCAAGCTGGTGAAAAAATCGTTGTACCATTGTAATGAATAACCCTCTGGATCAAAGGCCAGCATTTTCTTTGTGAAAGTAAAAAAA
>ENA-OSET01005764-OSET01005764.1-sediment-metagenome-genome-assembly--contig:-NODE-5764-length-10322-cov-20.633870_pt1 | contig 10322 bp, 8 predicted proteins | sample MGYA00237882_ERZ534229 | MGnify/ENA primary metagenome ERZ534229 (study PRJEB26408, sample SAMN06266212) | sediment metagenome | isolation source: Hudson Canyon methane seep mesocosm | place...
TAGCCATATTTATAGCAACCAACGCACCTAGCGACCACCCCAGCAGTGAAAAAGTAGGCTCATCAATCGCTTCAATCAACGCATCTGTTACTAATTCCAAGGAATAAGGCTGTACGGTTTCACTTAAGCCATGCCCTGGCAAATCCAAACAAACAACCTTATATTTTGTGGCTAACTGCTTAGCAAATTTACGCCAAATACCTGTGTGCATTGCCCAGCCATGAATCAAGACAATGGTTTTACCTTGTCCATAAACTTCTTTATGAATTTTTTTCATTATGTAATTGTATTCGGCACAGCAATACCTAATGCTTCAAGCAGCTGATCAACCTGCTGTTCTGTATGATTTGCTGAAAAAGTAATTCTTAATCTTGCTTGTCCTTTTGGCACAGTAGGTGGACGAATAGCCGTTACCAAAAAACCTTGCTGGTACAAGTTTTCACTAATTTGCATCACTTCTTTACTATCGCCAATGACAAGTGGTTGTATCGCGGAGTCTGAATACATTAACTCAAGACCTAATTGATCGGCACCTATTCGAAATCGCTTAACCAAACTATTTAATTTATCTCTACGCCAACGATCTTTAATAAGCAATTTAAGGCTAGCGCGAGTTGCTTCTGCTATTGCCGCTGGCATTGCAGTAGTAAACACATAACTTCTCGCTTTTTGAATCAATGTTTCGATTAACACATCCGAGCCAGCCACAAAGGCTCCAAAGGTACCAAAGCCCTTACCTAAAGTTCCCATTAACACAGGCACTTGCTGCTGACTTAAACCATGCTTTTCAACAATCCCTGCACCTGTTTCACCTAAAACCCCAAAGCCATGCGCATCATCAACCATTAACCAGGCATTATTCTCTGCCGAAATCTTTGATAATTCAGCTAATGGCGCTAAATCACCATCCATACTGAAAACACCATCGCTTACGATTAAAGTACGTCCATCAATAGGCTTTAGTTTTCTACTCAAATCGCTCAAGTCATTATGAAGATAGCGTTTAAAGCGAGCACCCGATAACAGGCCACCATCAAGTAATGAGGCATGGTTTAAGCGGTCTTGAAAAACCTGATCACCTCGGCCAAGCAAAGCAGAAATGGTTCCCATATTTGCCATATAGCCTGTAGAAAATAACAAAGCTCTTTCTCGCCCGGTGAATTCAGCTAACTCTTCTTCTAAAGCATGATGGCTATGACTATGTCCGCAAATTAAATGGGCAGAACCGCTGCCCACGCCAGAATTATCAGCCGCTTTTTTAAACGACTGAATAAGCTGAGGATGATTAGCTAAACCCAAATAATCGTTACTACTAAAATTGATCAGTTGACGACCCTCAATTTTAATATTCACCCCTTGCGGAGAAGAAACAACGCGCCTGGAACGATAAAGGTTTTGTTGCTTTATCTGCTGCAGTTCATCCGCTAAATTAGCAAAACCTGTCACTATTATGCGTAGCTTGAACCACCTGAACGAATACCTAAACGTTCAAACAAGGCCAAATCATGATTACTCATTGGATTATCGGTGGTTAATAATTTATCACCATAAAAAATAGAGTTAGCACCTGAAAAAAAGCACATTGCCTGCATTTCATCAGACATTTCCTTACGGCCAGCTGATAAACGCACCCGAGATTTCGGCATTAAAATTCGGGCAACGGCAATGGTTCTGATAAAAACAAGAGGGTCTAATGATTCAGTATTATTCAAAGGCGTCCCTTCAACTTGAACCAGCATATTAATAGGGACACTTTCTGGATGCTTCGGAAGATTAGCCAGTTCAATTAACAAATTAGCTCTATCATTATCAGACTCTCCCATACCAACAATACCACCACAACAGACATTAATACCTGAATCTCTAACTCTTTCCAGAGTATCTAGTCTATCTTGATAGGTTCTGGTGGTAATCACTTCAGAATAATAATCTTCAGAGGTATCCAGATTATGATTGTAATAATCCAGCCCACCTTCTTTTAAAGCCGTCGTTTGCTTATCTGTCAACATACCCAAGGTAACACAGGTCTCCATCCCTAAGGCTTTAACGCCCTGAACCATTTCAACAACACGCTCTATATCTTTATCTTTAGGACTGCGCCAGGCAGCACCCATACAAAAACGAGACGCGCCTTGGTCTTTAGCTTGTTGAGCAGATTTAATAACATCATCTACAGGCAATAATGCTTCTGGTGTTAAATCAGAATCATAACGGGCACTTTGTGGACAGTAACCACAGTCTTCAGAACAAGAGCCTGTTTTAATACTTAACAGGCTACTGACTTGAACCTCATTGGGATCAAAGTTTTCGCGGTGTATGCTCTGAGCTTTAAAAAGCAAATCATTAAATGGCAACGCATATAAGGCTTTCACCTCATCTAACTGCCAATCATTTCTTAATGCGGTAGCAACATTTAACTGTGCTTTCGATGATATTTGATCTATATTTGGATTTACTGACATTCGACTCATCTCATTGTTAGGTGGACACTTGTCAACCTAACTCAATAATTATGGTAAACAACTGGCTTAATATTATACAGCATTACTTGCTCCCGCCCACCTGCATCTTGTGTGGAAATGCTGGTTTTGATTATCAAGACATCTGTCAGGGCTGTTTTAATGACTTAAATAGAAACATTCACTGCTGTTACCGCTGCGCCGAATCCTTTGAAACGGCCAACATAGCGCCTCAATTATGTGGTCACTGTATTAGCCTCACACCAGCTTTTGATGAAACATACGCGCCTTTCAACTACCAAAGCAGCATTCGCCATCTAATTACTACCTTAAAATTCAATCGGCAATATAAGAATGCTCGCTTGCTTGCCATGCTGCTTGCAAACCATTTAAAGAAGACTGCAGAAATGCCTGAAGTTATTATTCCAGTCCCTTTACATAAACAGCGCTATCAACAACGGGGCTTTAATCAAACCTTTGAAATAGCAAAAACCTTATCCACACAGCTGCATATCCCTGTTAATACAAAATCCTGTATCCGTCATCGAGACACACCGCATCAAATTGCTTTACCCGCCAAGCAACGGCATAAAAACATTAAAAATGCCTTTAAAATCCGCCAGCCCATCAAAGCCCAACATGTTGCTATTTTAGATGATGTGATGACTACAGGCTCTACAGTTAATGAACTAGCTAGAGTATTAAAAAAATCAGGGGTGAGTCGAGTAGATATCTGGGTTTGTGCCAGAGCATAACCGATAGAGTTAATGATAAATTATAAGCCACCCCCTTAAGACATTACTGACAACATCTACTATACTGAAGGCAACAAAAATAAAACTATTCTCAATTAATTTACTTTAAAAAATTTCCAATATGCTATTTCCTACCTCTTTTAAAAAAAAGAAAGCTTTAGTCGTAGATGATACCAATTCAATCAGAATGCTAACCCGCTCAATTCTGATGGACGCTGGCTTTAAATTCGTCGCCCAGGCAAAAAATGGCAACGAAGCATACAATATTATAAAGAATACACGAATAGACTTTGTTATTTGTGACTGGAATATGCCTGTTATGAATGGTTTAGAGTTATTCAAACTACTTCAAGGAAATCCTGAGCTTAAAAAGGTTGCTTTTATTATGCTAACCTCATCTTCTGAAAAAGAAAAAGTAAAAGAAGCTTTAGCCAGTGGCGTCACACACTATATATTAAAACCTTTTAACGCCGACACTCTTCTAAAAAATATATCGGAAATTCTACAAGAAATTGAAAATAGTTCGAGTAAAAAAGCCTAACGGGCTATCAATTGATCTCGTCAGCTTTTAATAGTAAACGTTCTTTTTGCCCACAGCATAAAAGATATTTGTCGCCTGTAACAAAGTGATATTTTCTATTTTTTACAATATAAACTCACTACGGGCAGGATCAGATCAAAAGTTTTCACACAAAGGCACAAAGCCACCAAGAAGAGCAATTTCTTTTCTTTGTGACTTTGTGTGAGTATTTCTTGCTCCCATCGTATTCGGTGGAAATACATACCGTGCTGTGACCCTTGATAGGTATGTGTTCCCACGCGGGAGCATCACTGCCATTAAGTTAAGGGAAATGTAGGCTGGGTTAGCGATAGCGTAACCCGGCAAGTCTTTGAAAAATGGTGGATAACGCTAGCGCTCATCCACCCTACAACAGATAACATCCGCTTAACTTAATGGCAGTGACGCGGGAACATGGGAACATGGGAACATGGGAACAAGATTAGCTAATTTTTTGCTAACCAGTGCTTTGTTAATAGCCATTTTAAATTAAGGCGAAAAGAGTCTATTTTAATTCCCCCCCATCCATAGGTATCTACACAAGTATTAGCTGTATCTTCATCAAGAAAAAGAACCAAAAAGAACAAAGATAAGGCGTTGATTTTATTCTCCTCACCCCAACCCTCTCCATCAGGAGAGGACTTAAGAACAAAACGGAGAAAACATCTTATTGCTCGATTATCTCCGCCCTCCCAACAATGAGCCCATAATTCCCCGAATAATTTGCCTACCAAGCTGACTGCCGATACTTCTAGCAGCACTTTTTAGCAGCGCTTCACCTGCACTTTGCCGCGAACGCCCTGAAGATTTCCGCGTTTTAGCTTTTGACTGCTGCTTTGTTTCTACATCCTGCTGATCTGCCCGTTTTTTCAAAATTTCATAAGCTGATTCTCTATCTAAATCTTGATCATAACGATCTTTATAGGGTGAACGAGAGATTATCTCGTCTCTTTCATCTTTGCTAACCGGCCCCATTTGAGACTCGGGAGGCTTAATCAACACTCTTTCTACAACGGTTGGGCTGCCATCTTTATTAAGCACAGAGACCAACGCTTCCCCAGTCTGCAGTTCGGTAATAATCTGCTCCACATCCAACTTAGGATTACTGCGAAAGGTTTCTGCTACTGCTTTAATCACTTTCTTATCTTTAGGTGTATAAGCGCGTAAAGCATGCTGAATCTTTAAACCTAACTGACCTAAAATATCCTCTGGAATATCCAAAGGGCTTTGACTGATAAAGTACACACCCACACCTTTGGATCTTATTAAGCGTACGATTTGCTCAATTTTATCAACTAAAACACGAGGCGCCTGATCGAACAGCAAGTGCGCTTCGTCAAAAAACAAAACCAGTTTTGGTTTATCGGCATCGCCGACTTCTGGCATATTTTCATAAAGTTCGGATAGTAGCCAGAGTAAAAATACCGAATATAGTCGTGGTGACTTTTGAGTTAATACTGTCGCATCCAGCAAACTAATTACACCATTACCTGAAAAATCAGTGCGACAAAAATCAGCCAATTGCACAGCGGGTTCACCAAAAAACTCACTGGCACCTTGCTCATCAAGGACTAATAGTCGGCGTTGTATTGCCCCAATACTAGAAGAGGAAATATTGCCGTATTCCGCTTTCAATTCTTTGGCATTTTCTCCCATCCAGTTGAGCATGGAACGAAAGTCTTTAAGATCTAGTAATAACAAACCCTGGTCATCAGCAATCTTAAAACAACTGTACACCACGCCTGTTTGAGTATCATTCAACTCCAGCATATGGCTAATCAGCAAAGGCCCTAGATCAGAGATAGTTGCTCTTAGCGGGTGGCCTTGATTAGCAAAAATATCCCAAAAAACAGTAGGGTTTGCCTGAAAATTAAAATCATTGATTTGTATATTTTCTATGCGCTCAGTAATTTTTTCATGTGCTCTGCCCTGTCTGGCTATACCTGATAAATCCCCTTTTATATCCGCTAAGAATACGGGCACACCTAGATGAGAATAAGATTCAGCCAGAATCTGTAAGGTAATCGTTTTCCCTGTGCCTGTTGCACCGGAAATAACGCCATGACGATTTCCCATAGCAACATCCATCACGACTTGCATACCGTCTTTACCACCGATTAATAATTCCTTAACTGCCATACATACTCTCCAGTCTTTAATTTTATGCAATTGTAGCAAAAAACCGCAGGCTATTTCACCTCACCAACTAACAAACAAAATCAGCTTATTCTTACAGTTATTATCGTAATAAATTGATCTAATTGAAAAAAAAGATTACTCTATATTAAAAAGAACAACAACTCACCCTAGCCCCTTTCTACGGTGAACATCAGTACTCACGCCTGTAATCCCTGTCTATGAATAAGTTTGAAGGCACGATTTTACCTAGATTGACCCCTGTAACCTGGCTTTATTCAGCTGGCCTGCTATACATCAGCTGTATATGTCTTAGTATTTGGTTCATCACTCAGCAACCTTATTTAGGCATTAAGTTAACAGAGTCTAATATAGGTAAAATGCTTACAGTCTCTGCCATTTATAGCAAAACGGCAGCAGAAAAATTAAACATTTCAGATAAGGTGAGCGAGATTACCGCTAGCGGCTTTGACAGCCAAAAACTTTCTGCTTTATCTATTATGGAGGAACCCGATAATTTTAAAACCTATTTACCCTATAACCAATTTGTAGAACATCATCAAAAACTTTATAAGATTCTCTCTCAATCAGTTATTTACCTAAAATTAGCTGATGGACGACAAATCTCAATCTCACCTCTGAATAGCCGCCCCATTAGTCATCTACCCTTCCAGTTCTGGGCATTAATCATCATTGCTGGTATTGGCTTTTATATAGGATTGTGGATATGGATTTTTCGCCGCGGGAAAATTGAAGCCCGTTTAATAGCCATTAGTGGTTTGGGGTTTATGGTGGGCGCTTGTTGCCTGGCAATTTATTCTAACCGAGAATTGACGATCAACCCCGAACACTACGCATTTTTAGCCAGCCTTAATCATTTAGGCAATATCACTTTTGCCTATTCATCTTTAATACTTCTTTATTATTATCCTAGCAAAATTTCCAACTTCCCCTTTGCTTTAATCGGTTACTTTGCCTTAGCTCTGGTCTGGTTAAATGAAACATTACAATGGCTGGAAATCCCTTTCCATACCTTTTACTTTTTACCTTACATTGCCTCATCAGCAGTAGGTTTTCTGTTTGGACGCTGGCAATGGCTTAGACATAAGCATAACCCTGTTGCCAGAGCATCAATTAGATGGTTTTTATTGACTTTAACACTGTGCATTGGCTGTGCTCTGGCTCTGTACTTTATTCCAACCATGTTCAATGAAACACCTCTATTACCTGTTTGGCTCGCTCAACTTATTATTTTGTCCTTGTATGTTGGTTTAGTGCTGGGGGTTATTCAATATCGACTTTTTGATATTGAAAAATGGTGGTTCAATTGCTGGAGCTGGTTTTTATCTGGCTGCCTCGTTATTGCACTAGACCTGCTATTAATCTATTTATTCAGCATACACCCATTAAATTCTTTAAGTATTGCCATTTTAATTACTACCTGGTGTTATTTCCCCTTAAGACACTGGTTTTGGGTCAATACCGTCCACCCTCACTGTTCCCGGATAGAAGAATTCTTTCCATTATTAACTCAATCTTACATTTCCAGCCCATCTATTCAGCATTTTGAGGACAGTTGGAGCGATATTTTGCATAAAATATATAAACCCTTATCACTACAACTAAGTCCGCATCCAGTCGAATCCGTTAGCATCAGTAACCATGGTTTAAGCATTATTCTCCCTGCTCTAAATAATGAGCAACATATTATAGTTTCGGGCATGGAAAAAGGGGGAAAGTTATTCAGCACCCATGATGTCCGCTTTATTGAATCAGCTTTGGATTATGCCCGGAATTGCATCAGCTGGAAGACATATAGAGAAGAAGGAGCAAACCAGGAACGAGACCGAATTACCCGAGATCTTCACGATGATGTCGGAGCCCTTTTATTAACCCTGATTCATAAAGCAGAATCAGCTGAAAATGCCTTACTGGCAAAGAATGCATTAAATGGTGTCAGGAACACTATATATTCTCTACGCAATGATTCTTACATGCCTTTTAACACCATTTTGTCCAATTGGAGAGAGGAAATAAAACAACGTACGGATGCAGCCAAAGTAAGTTTACTTTGGAAAGTAGACACTATGGATAAAAGTTATTATTTAAGTCCCAGGCAACGTATAAACCTAGACCGCATTATACGTGAATCAATTACCAACATTTTGAAACATGCCCTACCTCAGTGTATTGATATTTACATCACTGAAACCAATAATAAAACCCAGTTAATTATTATTGATGACGGGGACAGCCCTGACTCATCAACTTGGCAAGCAAATACAGGACTCTACAACCTGAACAACAGAGCAAGTGAAATTAATGCATCCATAAACTGGTCGTCTTTACATGCCTCACCTTCTCTAAAGACCGGAACAAAATTAACAATCACCTTACCTAAAATGGAAAATAAACCTTATGCACTCAGTCCTGATAGTTGACGACCATAGCTATGCCAGAAGTTTATTGCGTGAAATTGTACAATCTATCTTTGAGCATGCCATTATCGAAGAAGCTGCAACAGTATCACATGCCAAACAAATCATAAAAAAACGAAGTTTTAATCTGGCATTAATTGATATTAGCCTGCCGGATGGCAATGGTGTGGATCTGGTTAAAGAAATTATTAATTCAAATTCAGAAACCTATATTGTTATGGCAACAATTTACGATGACGATCAGCACTTATTTGATTCCTTGCGTGCAGGTGCCAGTGGTTATTTATTGAAAGACCTTTCTAAAGAAGAATTAAAAATTCAAATCAGTGGAATTATACAGGGGCGCCCCCCGTTATCATCAAGCATAGCTCGACGACTATTAAGTCACTTTAAACAACCAACTCAAGTAACAAAACATCATTTAACACCTAGAGAAACAGAAGTTCTTAGCTTAATAGGTAAAGGATTTTCTCGAATGGAAGTAGCAAACGACCTGAAAATTTCAGTCAATACCGCAGCTGAACATATTCAGAATATTTATCAGAAGTTAAACATTAATACCCGGGCAGAAGCCGCATTAGAAGCTTGTCGATTAGGACTTATATCAGTGTAGCAAAGAAGTTACAAATATCTATCTCTATCTACTCGATGTTCCAGTTTTTTTAGATTGCTTTCTTTATTGACCGATAAACCTAGAATAATGACCTTAATCTATCAAGAGTCATTATCGTATTATCGTTCCCACGCCCTGCGTGGTAATGCAGTCTGTGACGCTCTGCGTCACGGGACGCTGAGCGTCCTTAGATGAATTCCCACGCAGAGCATGGGAACTATTGGGAGTATATTTTTCGCGATATACCTGCCTCCCGGCAGGTATGACCGCTGAATAAGTAGAGGATTACTGAAAATCAAATTACCATAAAATATTTAGCGGATACGAATTATCTTTGCATCTCTTTATTTCAGTGGACTTGAAAAATCATGGGTTAAAAACTGGAACATCGAGTCATACGTAACCAGGAAGTATTATTATATTTCCAGTATTTAGCTATACTAAAAAAATACATTGATAGAGAGAAGGCATTAACGGTCTTTGAAGTTTTATCGATAAAAGTAGGAGGGGCAGACCGCAGAACAGGAACACCGTCAAGTAGTGAGGCTGATATCTGATCAGTCTGAATGGCGAATTATGGTGGTGGATGACGATATTGAGAACCGTCGGCTACTCAAGACTTTGCTTACACAAACTGGTTTCATTGTACGGGAGGCGGTGGACGGTTCTTCAGCGTTGAAACAATTTGATGTGTGGCACCCTCATTTAATTTGGATGGATATGCGTATGCCCGTGATGGATGGTTATGAGGCGACTCGTCTTATCCGGGCAAAACCGGGGGGAGCCGAAGTGAAGATTATTGCTCTAACAGCCAGTGTTTTTCATGAGCAATACCAAGCGATTAAAACTATAGGTTGTGATGATATCCTCTTTAAACCTTTTAAGGCACACGAAATATTTACCGCCATGGAGCAACATCTGGGGGTGGAGTTTGAGTTTGCAGTTAAAACAAAATGGTCTCCTAAAAATAAGGTTAACAAGAAATTAACAGCGGCTGACCTGATTGGACTGCCAAAACAATGGCGGGATGAATTACAACACGCTGCGATTTCCTTAGATTTAGAGCAGGCAAATGAGGTAATCGCTCATATCGCAAAACAGGACTTGAAACTAAGTGAAAATCTTACCTCGATGGTAGATAACTATGAATTTGATCGCTTGCAGGCATTGTTTGAGCCGAACACTGGCTTTGAAGTTAAGGATAGTTGAGTTAGCCAGCGCAATACTGCGTAACTTAAGAAAAAGAGGAATCCATCTCCAAGTTAGCTATGTTAGGAAGAGAGGCTTTAGAGGCTGTGAAAGTATTCTCTTTTTGACCTCCCCCTTTGGAAAAGGGGGATAGAGGGGGATTTTGTAAATCAG
>ENA-OSET01005765-OSET01005765.1-sediment-metagenome-genome-assembly--contig:-NODE-5765-length-10322-cov-4.107174_pt1 | contig 10322 bp, 7 predicted proteins | sample MGYA00237882_ERZ534229 | MGnify/ENA primary metagenome ERZ534229 (study PRJEB26408, sample SAMN06266212) | sediment metagenome | isolation source: Hudson Canyon methane seep mesocosm | place: USA:Hudson...
TATCCGGAAAACCTCAGATCCCTTCTTGGGCAGGCTATTGCAGCGTCAGTGCTTTTGACGGGTACATTAAAGTTTGACGGGCGACTCTCTATTCATGCTCGTGGAGAAGGGCCAGTAAGCTTGCTGATGTCTGAAGCAACGAATCGGCGCACCTTTCGGGGTTTAGTGGACTGGGACGGCGAAGTAGGTCCTGATGCGTCATTAGTTGAATTGCTTGGTAATGCACAGCTGGCGATCACCATTGATCCAGACAAGGGCAATCGTTATCAAGGTGTTGTGCCATTAGAGCGGGAGCATCTGGCAGATTGCCTGGCACACTACTTTGAACTTTCAGAGCAGTTAGATACCTTTTTGATGTTAGAAGCTAACGAAAACGGCTGTTTTGGCCTGATGCTACAAAAGCTTCCAGACTATAAAAACATAGAAGATCAAGATGCTTGGAGTCGGATTACTCAATTTGCGAAGACTTTAAAAATTGATGAATTTATGGAAACGGACAATGAAACATTAATGCTTCGGCTATTTCATGAAGAGAACGTATTATCATTTGATAAAGAGCCGGTTAAGTTTGAGTGTTCTTGTTCTCGAGAGCGTACTTTGTCTTCAATTGAGACTTTAGGTCAAGACGAAGCACTTGAAATATTAGAAAATACCGCCACCATAGCGGTAGATTGTCAATTTTGTCGCAAGCATTACGAATTTGATCGCGCGGATATCGTTGAACTGTTTCGTTTGGGTTCTGCGCACTAAAAAGCACTTTCGTGTAATATTTCGAACAAATATGTGTTTGAAATATTACAAAGAGAGATGTTTTTTTTCAAATGTGAAAAACTGTAGCAAAAATTAAATATAGTCGTTTTTTGAACAGTAATTTGGCATAATAGCGCCCCAAATTTTGAGAGACCATGCTTTACCAAAGCAGAGGTCAAACCTAACCCCCTAGTGAGGTCGAAGTGAGTAACACTTATATAGATCTAAGTTCAGCACTACTTGTTGAGCACGCCCTTGAGCGAAAAGAAGGCAGATTAGCTGCTAACGGTTCTTTCGTCGTTACCACCGGAAAGAGAACTGGCCGCTCACCATTGGACCGTTATATTATTGATGAGCCGAGTACTTCGGATGCCATCAGTTGGGGTCCAATCAACCGCCCATTTGATGCGGATAAATTCGATGCTTTATGGGAGCGAGTAGAAGCCTATTTAGCCGAAAAAGACAGCTATCTGTCTCACCTTCATGTTGGTGCTGATCCAGATCATTATTTAGCTGTTAAAGTTGCAACAGAAACTGCTTGGCAGAACCTGTTTGGCCGTAATTTGTTTATCCGTCCTGCTGAATACAATCCAGCAGATAAGCAAGAGTGGGAAATTCTGAACGTTGCTAGCTTTGAATGTGTGCCAGAAAGAGATGGTACTAACAGTGACGGCACAGTAATGATCAACTTTGCTAAGCGCCGTGTTTTATTGGCAGGTATGCGTTATGCCGGCGAAATGAAAAAGGCAATGTTCTCTGTTCAAAACTTCTTGTTACCAGAAAAAGACGTGTTGCCAATGCATTGTTCTGCGAATGTGGGCGATGATGGCGAGACATGTTTGTTCTTCGGTCTTTCTGGAACCGGAAAAACAACGCTTTCAGCTGATGAAAGTCGTTACCTGATTGGTGATGATGAGCATGGTTGGGGTAAAGGTGTTGTCTTTAATATTGAAGGCGGTTGTTATGCAAAAACAATCGACTTATCGCAAAAGAATGAGCCTATTATTTGGGATGCAATTCGATTTGGTGCAATCGTTGAAAACGTCATGATCGATGAAGAATTACGTACACCAGATTATTCAGATACTAGCCTGACTGAGAATGGCCGTTGTGCTTACCCTTTAGAGCACGTTAAAAAACGTGTTGCTGAGAACCTAGCGGGCGAGCCAAATGCAATTGTATTTTTAACGTGTGATATGACAGGTGTATTGCCGCCGGTATCATTGTTAAGTAAAGAAAGCGCGGCTTATCACTTTTTGAGTGGTTATACTGCTTTAGTTGGTTCAACTGAAATGGGATCTGACTCAAAGCTTAAGTCTACATTCTCTACTTGTTTTGGTGCGCCATTCTTTCCACGTCCTGCGGGCGAATATGCTGAGTTGTTAATGAAGCGTATGGAAGAGTTTGGTAGTAAGGTTTACTTGGTTAACACTGGTTGGACTGGTGGTGCGCATGGAACGGGTCAACGTTTCAGTATTCCAGTGACACGTGCCATTATTAGTGCAATTCAGAGTGGTGCACTAATCGATGCAGAAACTGAGCATTTAGAAGGTTTAAACCTTGATGTGCCTAAAGCTGTTGAAGGTGTTGACGCTAAGCTACTTAACCCTCGTGCTACTTGGGAAAGTGCTGAAGAATATGATGCGAAAGCAGCTGATTTAGTTTCTCAGTTTGTTGAAAACTTTAAGAAATTTGATGTATCTGATGCAATTGTTGCTGCAGGGCCTAAAGCTCAGTAAGTATTTTTTGTATTGAAAAAACCTCAGTTTTTACTGGGGTTTTTTTATGTCTGTAGTTTGCTAGAGCTGTTGGCTAGTGCCAAAAGAAGTTGTTGTGATGCTTTAGTTTGCAAATATTCCAAAGGGCAGGAATTGATAAAGCGTCCAAAATCAGTGCTAAGCAGTCGCTGATTCATTTCGTTTAAATAGGAAAATTAAGCCAATCTGTTTATTGAATTAATCAGAGTTCGTGAGCAAAAGCAATAATTAGGCTTATGTAGTTTAAGTGTCTGAACTGCTCTGAATAAGCTTTTTGTTAATGTTTACTCTACTCTTGAAAGCGAGACTTTTTACAATCACAGCAGGTGCGCAATTGTTTAGCTTCACATGCCTTTTTTGTTATTTGCTCCTTGCGACCGAAGCATAACTAGCTAACGCATCAGCTCTGGAAAAAGATGCTATTGATGTAAAGAAAAGCTCACCCTTCTCAAATGCACTTTTCATGCCCTCATCATCCATAGAGGTAAGTGTATTTTCATATTCTTGCGTAAACCAGTCAGGAACTTCCTGAGAGTTGATAATAATTTGATATTTGTTTAATGCGAGACTACTACCAGCCAGTGAAGAACCACTTTCTCCAACCATTTGCGCAAAAGCGTCTTGGTAAGTATTACCGGCAGCAATAATAGCCTCATTAGAAATATTTAGCCCTTTAGCCTCCCACTCCTGCATTGTACTTATACCTAGTGCCATTAAACCTTTTTTATACGGACCATCCTCACCAGTAAAGTCGACTAATTCGCCACCTTTAATCTCTTGTATCATTTTTGATCTTGCTGTTTCGCTGATTTGCACAGTGTCAGAAGAGTGCTTATCGATTGGCAAGTTGTTACCAGCAACTACGGCAATATTTGTGCTGCTTTCTGTCGGCTTAGCTTGGTTCAATATGGGCATATAACCCGAATTGTTCACTATCATAGCTATTGTTCCCTTTGTTCTTCCAAGAGGAGCAATATTAATGCCATACCATATTCTTATCGCGGATGGCTAGATTGCCCTGAAGCTAAGAACGCCTAACTAAGTCTGTTGCACTGTACTAGTTACCCTCCCAAGCGATACCTTGTTTTTAACAAAATCACTATTTTTTAGGCATTAATTTTGAGTAAAAGTAAATTATTAGTGTCCTTTAAATCGGGTGATGTTAAGTGTCTACTAATGTGGATAACACGGATTCATAATGCCACCAGCAACTGCTGGAGAGAATTGACTCCTTTAATTTGTTTTCGTTCAGCTCCGATAGCTGGCCGTTCCCCCTTATAAAAAAGGGGCTCATCTTGGAATGATATGTTAAATAATGCCGGCATTTAATTTCTCAACTATACTAATTGGCAGGCTTTAACTCTGAGAGGTGTGGTGGGATGCAACTCAAGATTATTCTATTTAGTATATGTATTACTTACTCAAGTACGAGCTTTTCGAGTGAACAGCTAAAAGTCGCATTTGGTGATGCACTCCCTCCTTGGGTTATTCCAGAAAGTGAAAGTGGTATATTAATAGATATCATTTCAGAAAGCCTGAGGCCGGCAGGTTATGAAATTACCAACGTTTATTATCCATATGCGCGGCGCATCATCTCTTATCGAGAGGGCTTAGTTGATGTGGTTAGTGACATTAATCCGAAAGTGATTGAAAGAGAAGATCTAAAGGGTTATTTTTCTGATATTGCCTATACCTATACAAACTACGCATTTGCCCTCAAACGCAAAAACTATAAGTTCAAAAAAATTAGTGACTTAGGCAACTACCGCTTATTGTCCTGGCAAGGTGCAACAGCTTCCCTTGGGCCAGAGTATACAGAAATGGCACTCAACAATCCTTTTTATAGCGAGCATCATAACCAAGCCTTGCAGCTAAAAATGCTCTTCTTAGATAGAGTGGATGTTGTTCAGTTGGATATGCAGATATTTCGCTATTTCAGATCTTCACTTGCGCGCTCGGGTGTAATAAACACACAATTAGAAGTCGATACCTTTCCTTTGTTTGGTAAAAATGAAAGCGGATTCCTGTTTCGGAGTATTAAAGCCCGAGACGACTTTAACAAACAATTTAAGCAACTGAAAAAGAGTGGTCGCTACGACCAGATTTACGCCTATTATGTTTCCATCGAAAACAACTAAACGGATCGTTCGTCTGTAATATGTTCGTGCAAAAAACGAATTGGAGTTCTCTTATGAAGACTATTTTCAGAATCCGTTTTATTATCTTCCTTGTTCTATTTTTTATTTACTTGCCTGTAGGGCATGCAAAGGTCTTAATCAACTTACTAACTTGGGAAGGCTATGCGCCGACAGAACAGGTACGTTTTTTTGAGCAATTAATGACAAAAAAATATAGTTTACCTGTGCGTATTAATGTCACATATGTGTCTTCAGAAAGTGACTATATTAATGCCATTAATAATGGGACAGGTGACGTCATTGCCCCAAGCCACAATATATTTAAAGACTATCGCTATAAGCTAATCGACAAGCAGTTGATTCTACCGATCAACATAAAAAACATACCAAACTACGCGAAAATATTTCCAGATTTACAGTATGCCGATTACAGCACGAAAAAAGGGGGCGTTTATTCAGTACCATTGGTTCATGGGCCTTATGGGCTTGCTTACAATAGTAATCTTGTCCAGCCTGAGCCAGATTCCTGGAAGGTATTTTGGGAGCCAAAATTTAAAGGACGCTATGCTATCAATTCAGATTATTCAGAAGTAAACGTTTACATTACCGCACTTGCTTTAGGTATCAGGATTAAGGAGTTGCCTAATGTCAGAAAGTTTTCGAGAACAGTATTAGAGCAAAAGCTAACCTTATTAATTAAGAATGCAGGTAATCTATGGTACGGCGTTGATAACGCGTCTGACCTTAAGCATAATTTAATCGGCGCGGCTTGGGGTTTCTCCTTTCCTGCATTAGCAAAGCAAGGGCAAGTTTGGAAGATGGCTAGTCCGAAGGAAGGTACAACTAGGTGGATTGATGGACATGCTATCAGCAATAATCTGGCAGACAAACCCTTGCATAAGAAAATTGCCGAAGACTGGATAAATTACACCCTAAGTGAAGAGTTTCAGTTAAAGGTTATTGCCAGAGGTATTGCTAGTGCGCCGGTCAACATAACGATTAAAAACCAATTAACGGCTGATGAAACTAATAGATTTCATTTAAATGATGATAACTTTTTTTCCAAAGAGCAAGCTCTTTGGCCTACCTTATCCAAAACCCAACGCCGATTTATGAAACTCTTATGGGATAATGCTCTAACTAATGCAAACAAATAGCCTTCAGTACGACTCCTTTAGGGTTAACTGATCCCTTATTAAAGCTTTCTGTGTCGTGCTTATAGCGGTTGAACCCAGCCTCTAAAGCCTCCGGTTTACCGAGGTAAATAAAGGTATCGTTTTAATTGGTTAATTTAACCGATCGATCCAACACCTTAATTTTCATATCTAGACATCATTTAATACTATTAAAATGCTATTGTTTGTAGTTTGTTTAATCGTCAGCTACTTTTTATTGGTCAGTTGTCGAAAAAAGCCAAGCTTAACTTGGTTGAGTTATTACACTTATCCTTATTTGATATTTAGTACGAATTAAACCTTTTTAAATATTGAGAGGCCTTAATGATTCAGAAAAATAAGATTCTTATTGTAGATGATGCAGCAAGTGTTCGTTTCTTTTTTAAAGAGAAGTTCGCTGATACCTTTGATGTTTATGAAGCTAGCAATGGTCAAGAAGGGTTAGCTCTATATCAAGAGCATGAGTTTTTGCTGGTGTTAATTGATGTGTCTATGCCTGTAATGAATGGGTTTGAGTTAGGCAAAGAATTGCAGGGCTGCGAACCCCAAAAGAAAATTTCTTCCTCCATCATCTTTATGTCTGCAAGTGATGATGAAAAAACGATTCTCGAATGTTTTGAGTGCGGCGCCGATGACTTCATTCCAAAAGTTATAGAGGGTGATGCGCTTATTAAGAAAATTAATGTGTTATTAGATTTTAAACGCAGAGAAAAAGACTCAGCTAAAGAGATAAGTCAATTAAATGAGCTAATGCATACCACTATGCGCCAGGCTTCTCTTTACGGTAGTTGTTTAAAGCTGCTGTCTGACATAAATCGCTGTAATAAAGAGTCGGCGATAGCCCTTCACGTATTCTCATTCATGAGTGCATGTGGGCTAACAGTCGCAATTCAATTTAAGAATAATGAATGTACCAAAGGCTTTGACCAGATAAGCGATGTTTGTAGTCCGATAGAAGATCGAGTGTTTGAGGTATTACGAGAAAAGGGTCGTATTTTTGAGTTCGGAAAGCGTGTTGTCTTTAATGATAAACATTTCTCCGTTCTAGTAAAAAATATGCCCGAAAAAGGGAGTGATGCACATGGGTTGTTAATTGATGTGTTGGCAAAATTAATTCCCGAAATAGACACAGGTTATATAGGCTTATTAAATCGCCAAAAATTAGATGGCGCGCGAAAGAGCGCTGAGAAGATTGTTGACCAAGTAAAAGAAGGCGTAATGGAATTGCAGCGTGAAAGACAAAAACAAATTGATAATATCACTTTGAAAATAAGTTTAAGCTTCCACAACCTAGACTTTAGTGATGATCAAGAGCAGTTTCTTAATAATTTAATTGAAACACAGTTAACGGCATCAAAAACATCTGATGTCGTCTTTCTCGAAATAAATGCAGCTTTAGCCAAAATGGTAGAAGCACTTAAGCCTAATCAAGTAGTGACGACTCAAGAGAAAAGCCCGACAATTGATGCAGAGTTATTTTCTTGAATGCTTAATGGACTTCCCAGACACCTAAAGCAGTTAGCATTTATCTAGGGCTTCATCGCTTGTAATGCTATACCGTGAAAAGATTGTCTTTTTTGATCATATCAATCGGTTTATCAAAATTCAAAAAAGGCACGCTTTTATTCAACACCTAGCGGCCTATTGAAATTCAAAAAGGACCGCTTAGGTTTTGGGTACCATTTAAACAAAATCGTTTACCGATATCCATTTTAAAGGGATGAGTTTGTTCTCCAATCACGAAGGCCTTTTTCCCTTGGATAAATAGTCGAAGTGATTCCATTATCCAAGTTGCATAAAAATATTTTAGGCTCACCGCTTTTCACCGGGTAGTTAATAAAAAACTGGATCAGGCATATTCAACGTGTTATCGAATGATGCATTCTTCTGGGCAGCATTGTTCCAATGCATCTGCTAAGTCCCTTAAACGTTGAATAACGTCGCCCGTACGTACACGATAAATAACCTCTTTTCCTATTTTCTCAGAGCTTACGATCCCACCGTCTTTTAAGGTTTTTAGATGACGTGAAACTACAGACAAGCTTTGCGGGCAACAATCGGCAATCTCTGAAACGGTTTGATCAGGGCTCTTTTGCGCAAGTGATGCAAGAATATTAAGGCGCGATGGGTCGGCTAAGGCTTTAAAAAATTCCGAGTCCAATAATTTTGCCAAGTCTCCAGAGCTACATTCGTTGATACAGTCTAGGTCGCTCATTTTTTCTTCCTTTATTCATTGGTACTGTAGATAGTGGCAAAACCGCCACCGGGTGTTTTCATATTGGTCGCTTGACCTCGATAAAGTCTTGCTGCGAGTAACAGGTTATCCCCGTTGTAAACATAGTTTCGAATATCCACCTTGAATTCTTTGGGTTCACCGTCCAGAATCAATGTCCTCCGGCTAGGAGTCACGAATTGTTGGGCAATATAGTTGTTTGATTCTACGATCCACTCCCAAGTTTTTCGAGTTAACTTGGCTCCATGGTAGGTTGCTTTGCTACCGTAGCCTGTCATCGGCTTAAAGAAATAGTTTTTTTTGTGCTCCCAAAGAATGTCGGCATTTTCTTTTGAGACGATAACGGTTTTAGGAATACTGTTTAGAAGCAGTGTTTTTGAATAATCGTCTATCCCGAGAGCATCAAGAAATTCTTTATTCGAAAGTAAACTCAAGAGCCGTTTATCGGCGGAGTGTCCATATGCTCTTGGGTTGGGGGTCAATACAATTTGATCATTAAGATAAGCTTTTTTGATATCTAACAGCTTTTCTCCTTCGAGATAGAAATCGGTATGCCGATTGTAGATAAGGTCAATCGTATTGCCCTGATAATTGAGTTTATTGCCGTCATAGTCCAGTTCACTTGGGTCTACAATAAAAGCTTGTATTCCCGCATCTTGGAACATCCTTTGAAATATTTTGAATTCATCATACAGAAATTGTTTTTCCGGTTCGTCGTCTAAAATAGCAATCGTTCGGAGTACCCCTTCTGGTACCTGTTGTGTATATTCGTGTTTAAACATTGCAAGTAGGGCGCTTTCTAGCGCCTCATCATTGTTCGTAGGAGAATTCATTAAGGAGCCTATTCGATCACAGCAGGGGGACTGGGTTTGGCTGAGATAATGGTTTAGGTAGATTGCTCCCGCATTGGTATTTACTTCGATTAATTTAGGTCCATCGTCACTAAGATGGAAGTCATAGCCAAAAAGTACCCCATTTGCTTTCGTGGGGTGTGTGACGATTGATGGCAGGTGTTCTTTCACTTTTTGTTGAAAGTCAGGGCGTTTGCTCATATCCGTAAGAATTCTAATAATCGAACGCATTGTTGCGATATGTTTGTCTGGGACGAATACAGGATGCTTTGCCGTCATTGCGTCGAAGTTTCGAAACCCTAGGCCTATGTCAACTAAATTTGGGTCTGAAAAAATCCAATCGCAACTCTGATTTAGGCTTTCGGTTATTGTTGAACCTAGCATAATTGATCCTTGAAAATTAACAGTATGTCTATTATTCATACATTTGCACAAGTATGCAAACGAAATAGGCGGATTATAACGAATTTATATATCTAGAGTTTCAGCTGAGGTTTAGAGAGGCGGTGAGTACACAGTTGTAATAGTACTTATGTTCTTGTTTTAAAGATACTCTTTAATATTTAGGTTTTATTTGTATCCATTGAACATTAAGAGTACGCGATTCTTCAACTACTGAATAAATAATCTAAATAAATAGGAAAACATACCCCATTTGTCGGGAGACAATAAAAATTAAACCTGACAGACTGGATCTGTAGAACTTATAAGCAGTATTGGGTTTCGATATTGCTTGAAAGATCGGCTCTGCAATAGCTACATCTTTGCGTCTTGTTTGATGCAAATATGTAGAAAATAATAAAAATAGAGAATAACTCTTCCTAAAAATAGTACGAACCAAAAATAAAAATGATGGCAAGTTAGCGACTTATTAGTCTGGTACTTTGCCCAATTAAAGGTAATTAAACATGAAAAAAATAATAAAACTCCCATTGCTTGTAACGCTGACTGGCTTATTACAAGCATGCATAATAACTGAACCTGTTTCGCATACAGATATAGGTGCAACTGAGAATAGTGCATTTACGGCTGATGGTCGTTTGTTTGTAATCGGTGAAAATTCTGACAAAGAAAGTTGGATTTTTGAAATCACTAAAAATACAGATGGGTCTTATATGCATACTCAATATGTTAGGGGAACAACCGATGGAACGGTGAATGGTGGCCTTAACAATGCGACAGTCGGGGATGATTGTCGTTTTGCAGGTTTGACGGCGAAAGATTCATTATTGTATGCCGCTTGTATCAATGAAGGTGGTTTTCTTAACTTAGGTGCTGAAGATATCTCGTTATTTCAAGTGAATACCGAAGTGAACCAGGAGTTGATAAAAACGGGGCTTATGACCGACAGCAACTTTGCTCAACAGGATTCAGAGGGTGCATTTGACCCTAACTGGTTTATGGCAAACGGTATGGCT
>ENA-OSET01005769-OSET01005769.1-sediment-metagenome-genome-assembly--contig:-NODE-5769-length-10321-cov-4.050273_pt1 | contig 10321 bp, 12 predicted proteins | sample MGYA00237882_ERZ534229 | MGnify/ENA primary metagenome ERZ534229 (study PRJEB26408, sample SAMN06266212) | sediment metagenome | isolation source: Hudson Canyon methane seep mesocosm | place...
GGGTACATATAACATGGCCCACGATGACAAGACTGGAAAACCAATAACGACCCCGAGTGCCACCAATGAAAGTTGTATAAATTGTGTCTTAGTAGGAATGTTTTGTTTTGACCATAACAATATTATCGCGGCAACCACTGCTGCAAACACAGCTCGTCCTAGTCCAATAAATACCGGGTCTAAATGAGATAAAGCAATTTTAGTGGCTGGCAACGTAAGGCCAAAAGCAGCGATAGCAAACAGGCCGAGTAGCATGCCTTTATTTTCATTTCTCATGAGCTTGCTTATCGAGAAAACTCAGTAGGTTGTTCAATCTCATAGAGTGCTTCTTTTATCGTATCTACTTTTTCTTCCAATACCGACTGAGCATCCGCTAAGCCTTTATTGTAAAAATAGGCCCCCACTTTTTCGGTGAAAAAGTCTAATAAAAACTCGGCATCAAATTGTTCAATATCCTGATTTAACTCGTCGTTGAAATAAGTTTGGATCTGGGCGATTAAGACTTCTTTTTCTACAGGCGAAAATTCAATTTTTGACATGGTATATGTGATTTAGTGAGTGATGGTAGACAGGTGCTCATGATAGCAATTGTTTCATAGCCGTTGAGCAGAGTTTTGTTAAGCCTCGATGTTTTTAAATGCTCCAAATTTCAAAAAGTGAATTACCTGCTCAATTACGTCTTGGTTCTTCATCATAAAGGGATGAGTGACAGGTAGGGCGATATGATCGTTCATGCCGTCTAACTTAGTATTTTCAACGGTGACTTTGCCATCGTCTGTACTTGGCAGCATGGTCGATAGAATCAAGTTAATGCTACGAGTGCCAGCAATGATGCCTAATTCAAAATCAGCAGGCCCTAATTTTTTAGGCACGCTGAAATCATCAGTCCCTAATTGATGACCAGCAGGGCCGTTAATCAACTCATAACCCGGTACATTATGCAGGGTATCGACCACCTCACTGCCTTTATTAGGTGGGCCTAACATGACTACGCGGCCTAAGTTATCGATGGTTTGATTACTTAAATACTGCCTAACCAAAATGCCACCCATTGAATGGGTGACAAAATGGATAGTGGCATGATCAGGACATGACGATAAGGCGCCATTAATGGTTTGAACCGCCAGTTCTTCAATGGTGAATTGGGTAGAAGGATAGTCATAATTCACGGCAGCATAACCAGCGTTATTTAATTCTGCCGCCATGGTTTTCATCGAGCTATCGCTTCTTGCCAATCCATGAAGCAAAATCACACATTCATCAGCCATAACTTGTGAAGACACCAATAAAGTTAACAGTGTGATTAGTTTAAACGCTTTCATATCATTCCTTGATGGTTAAATTTAACTACAACAGCTTGAAGTGCTTTTGTCATTTGGAATACAGCACGCATCCTTAGACGTTTGATCTTGTTTTGAGTATAACGGAATGCAGCAATCCGCATCTTCGCTATCACGTTTTGTTTCTTCACCAAATAGTGGGGCATCACTTAAGGTATGAAACGATTCCCAAGCATTGCCTTGCGGATCTAATACCCAATGTTTGTTTGAGTTAGCGTAACAACAGGTAACTCCTTCTTGGGATGAATAGCCAATTTCAGCATTATCAAACCGTTGAGCAAGCACGTGTAATTCTTCTGCGGAATCGACCTGTATGCCGAGGTGATTGATGCCACTGCTGTGACCTTGTGTAGAAATGGCAAAGTTCACAGCTGGATCATCCAGCTGCCATTTGGCGTAGTCTTGGTGTTGCACCGTAGGTAATGTATTAAAGAGTATTGAGTAAAAACTAACGTTTTCTGATAAATCGTTTACGGCTATATGGATGTGCATGCGTTTCATAATATTCCTCTTTTATTAGTAGCTGCGAACCATGATTTGGTGCAGTCATTAATAAAGACGGGAATGACTTAAAAAGGATGCAAGTTTTTAATTAACAGCCACAGTCATCATATGAATCGGTCGTTTTTTGTTCATAGTCGACCATGCTGCCAGCTTTGTTATAAGAAATTGTGCAACAGCGTAAAATGCTTTGTTTTAATTTCTCACGACCACGTAAAATACGTGATTTAACAGCAGATAGCGATAGATCGAGAATTTTAGCGACTTCTTTTTGTTTTTTACCTTCAAGTTCAGACAGGATCAAAACCTGCTGGTACTCTTCAGGTAAGGCTTTGATCATTGGCAACATGCATGTCGATAGTTCAGAGGCTAGGCTGCCTTCATCATCGATAGCAAAATCATCATTTAGAGGCTCAAACTGTTTTTTGCTACGATAATAATCAACAATGCTGTTTTTAGTCACAAGAAATAACCAAGCAGCAATATTGTTAGGTAAGGTATTTTCGTCGGCCTGCTTGAGTAACTTAGCAAACACATCACTTAATATATCTTCAGCATCTTCAGGCTGAGAAACTTTAGAACGAATAAATGAGAACAGCCCTTGCTGCGATTCAAGCCATGCATGTTCGATGGTGTTGGTATTCACGAAAGGTTTTACAGCTAAAAGAGGTGTGAAGCAAAAAAGGCAATCAGTAACACTGTCGAAGTCATTTGCCAGAATAAGACGGGATTTTTGTCGAGTAAGGCTGCGTCATTACGTTTTTTGTATTTTGGATTGGCAGTTTGCAATTCATGTAAAAATTCTGAGACTTCTTCATAACGTCGTTCAGGCTCATATCGTAAGCCTTTCTTAATGGCGCCATCAATCCAAATTGGTATTTGTGAGTTGATTTCATAACTCGGCTTATATCTCGTGCCTAAATAGGCTTTGGAAGTTCGACAGTCTTTGAGTTTGCCACCAAACGGTGCTTCCCCTGTTAGCATTTCATACACAATCACTGCCAAAGAAAATACTTCTGATTGAACGGTACTCTTGGCCGAGATAACAACTTCTGGGGCAGAATAGCTGGCGGTGCCTAATACGCCTTCTCGCTCTATGGGGGTGGAGATTTCGGCCACACCTTTGATATAACAAGATCCAAAGTCAATGATCTTCACTACGCCATTATTGTCGATCATAATATTGCCGGGCTTGATGTCTTGGTGCAAAGTCTCACGGCGATGGATTGCGGTCATGCCTCTGACAATCTGCTTAACCAAGCCGATTACATCTTGCACCGCTGGCTTAGGGTTTTCTGCTATCCATTGTTCAAGTGTGATGCCGTCAATATTTTCAGTTAAATAATAAAGGCAGGTTTGTGGTCGGTTTGGCTCGATAACTTTCACTACATGTGAGCTATTAATGCGACTGCCTATCCAACTTTCTCTGGCAAAACGTTCGATATACGGCAGATCATCATCAAAATTAACCGATGGTGTTTTCATGCAATAACGTTCGCCGCTTTCTTCGTCACGAACGATATAAATTTGACTGCGATTGCTGGCATGCACTTCTTTTTCGATACGATAACCGTCCAAAATCATGCCGGGTTCTAAGTAGGGTGGGAAGGGTAGCTGTGATAGTTGGCGGCTGACTTCTGCAATGGTTTGCTTGGGCAAACTATCTATCCGTAAAATCTGGCAACTTAAGTTGTCACAACTATCATTAGCCAAGGCTTTATCAATAAGCGCATCACAGGTTTTCTCGAAGTCTTGAGTAACATGATCGGCTGATAGTACGTTTAAATCAGACTGTAGCTCGGCATGACTCATAAAGTCATGGATGCCGTCGGTGCTTAAAAAGAAAATGTCACCGACTTCTATATCGGTGCTGCGACCATCGACATCAAGCATCACATCTAAACCCATGGCACGAGACAAGTAGGGTTTGTCTTTATTGATGAAGGTGGTGTGGTCGCGGGTTATTTGTTCAAGGTGGTTATCACGCAAGCGATAAACACGGGTATCACCTACATGAAAAATATGTGCGGTTTGAGATTTAAAAATAACAGCACTAAAGGTGCTGACATAGGCTTTTTGGCTACTTGAAAACTGATGGCCTTGATCAAATAACCAGCGATTAAGAGCGGTTAAGACTTGTGATGCAGACTTGTTGACACTCCAGCTATCTGGCGTGGAGTAATAGTCGGTGAGGAAGTTGTAAACACAGGTTTCACTGGCTTCTTTGCCAGTTTGGCTAACACTTACGCCGTCAGCAATAGCAGCCGCTGCTCCTTTATTACTGAGTACAGATCCTTTAGGAATGCGAATGCCGATAGCGTCTTCATTATCAGACTTATTACCGCCTACCGAGCGTTGCGCTACGGTAAAGCTTAGTTCTGCTTGTATCTGTTCCGCTATCATCCCAGTTCGCCCTAAAAAGCGTTTGCCTACGACACTATAGTGCCTAGAGCGAACTGAGTCGATGTTATCTCAGTTTAGGGTCTGTTGCTTTTTCATAGATAAATAGCCCCAGCCCTTCGGGTTGAGTCTGAAAAACCTCACTCGGCGTTGCTCATCATTCATTTAGAACAACTAAACCTCATTCTTCGCGCCTTGATCGAGGACTTTTCAGACTCAACAATGGTAAATATGAAAGAGCAACAGGCCCTAGTGCACATCAATTAATTGCACAGTGCCATCGGGCATGACTTCTGCCAGTTGGTTTTTAGGCTCATCCAAAAACAGTGCACAGACTGCGGCAAAGGCAATACTGCAAGCAATGATTAAGAAGAATGTTGATGGTGAAACAAAGGAATAGGCGGTCAAGAATAAAACAGCACCGATGTTTCCGTATGCACCGACTGTGCCAGCAATTTGACCGGTTAAACGACGTTTGATCAATGGCACCACGGCAAACACACTACCCGCAGCTGAACCCAAAAAGAATGAACAAAACATCATTGACGCTACTGCCAAGGCTATCGGCCATTCAGGCGTAATCAAAGACATAATAAAGAAACCCACAGCGGCACCGCTCAATAAAATAGCCAAGGTCTTTTTACGACCAAAGGTATCACTGATAAAACCACCTGAAGGACAAGAAACAACATCAATCACGGCAAAGCTCGCGCCGAATAAGCCTGCTAAAGCAACAGGAATTAGGAAGGTATCTTTAAAAAATAACGGTAGCATAGAAACCACGGCCAATTCAGCACCAAAGGTCACGGCATAAGCAATGCTCAAGATGGCAACTTGCTTGAAGTTGTATTGCAAAATCTCATCAACCGGTGTTTTGAACATGTCCTTGTTCACTTTAAACAGCTGACTCGCTTGGAATAAATACAGAGCCACTAAAGAAGCGTAAATAACATAAGAGGCAAACTCAGTTAATAAACCTAAGGTAGTGACTTTCCATGTTAAAACAGCCAAAGCACCAAACATAGGGATGTTCAAAGCCAAGCAGAAAAAGAAATCACGTTTGCTAGTGACTTCCAAACCACCTGATTTATTCGGTCTAAAGTACGTTGAACCTGCAGGTGTATCAGACACTGAACGGTAATAAATACCAGCAAAAATAAGTGCAATCACACCGGTCACAGCAGTGGCATAACGCCAGCCATCATCGCCACCAAACATTAACGCGATAGTTGGTAAGGTCACAGCGGCTACAGCAGAACCGACATTACCCATACCTTTATAGATACCTTCAGCTAAACCTAGTTGTTTGGCGGGATACCATTCACTGATCATGCGAATACCGATAACAAAACCGGCACCGACAAAACCCATTAAGAATCGAGCAATGGCGAGCATTTCAAATGTAGTGGCCATTGCAAAAAAGAAACATAAAGCCGCGGTGAGCACCAGCATTGCCGAGTAGGTTTTTCGTGGCCCATAAACATCAACCAACATACCGGTGACAATACGAGCTGGAATAGTCAACGCAACGTTGAGGATCAACAACAGTTTGATCTGCTGATCGCTTAACCCCATTGTTTCTTGAATGACTGATAATAACGGCGCGTGGCTAAACCAGACGAGGAAAGTCACAAAAAATGCCATCCATGTCATATGGAGAATTTTTGCTCGACCTGTAAATGCCAGGAAGTTGGACTTCAGTGTGGAATCACTCATTTGTGTATTTTGATCCTATTTAAATTTATAGGCAGCCATAGTGCAAAAATTACGCCACTAGGTACTCTATTGATAGTAAAGAGGTTTTTGTTGATGCGGTAAGAGGAGGAACCATAATCATGCACCATCATGAAACTGTAGTGCACCATTATAGCGAAGTGATAATCATTTCAAATTAAATTTTACTTAGGCTCTTTGGTATGAAACTCAACGTAGAATTTAACCTTCCCCTTGGGTACAGCACTGTGCAATAAACATGGAGCAATCACGGCTTGTTCGCCTTGTTTAACTTCATATTGCCTCACAGCTGGCTCATTAACGGTATAAATTAATGTGCCTTCCAAAACATGAAGCAGTCCCCACACACCAGCCTTGGTGGAATGATCTTTTTGAAATCCTTTTGGAATCGTTTCTTCAGTGAATTCAGGTGTTTTTTTATAAGCGACCAGATCGTCAGGAAACTCCAAGGCATCACAGCGAACACAGTTTAAGACTGCCCCAAGTTTGCTTGCACGACCTTCTTCACTAACAACCCAAGGTCGATTGGTAAATGGCGGCTTATGCCGAACGTGTTGGCCATGAAAGCAGTCAAGCTCTGCTACCCAATCATTGTGCTCATCTAGATGAAAGCTGGTAATTTTTCGTTCCATTATTTAACTCGTGTTTTACGGCGATAGTTATCGCATGGGCACTTCCATGCATAAGATTTTTGATTTTTCCTTGGCGGTTATTTCAAACGAATCAGTCTCTGTGACGCCCATACCATCACGCTTTCCTAACGCCTGCGTGCCGATGTTGATATTACCGTCGATCACAAAGAAATAAACACCATTATTATCGTGGTGTTTTTCATAGTTAATAGTCTGCCCAACATCCACTTCTGCCATAGAAAAATAGGCATCCTGATTAATTTGAATGACATTCTCTAATTCATCATCAAGGGGCGCTACGATGAGCTGAAAATGATTACTCATAGCCGATGTATTGAGTTCACGTTGATCGTAACGAGGAGAGATACACTTTTCTTTCGGTAAAACCCAGATCTGTAACAGGGCTACTTCTTCGGTATCTGAGTCATTAAATTCTGAATGGGTGATGCCGGTGCCGGCAGACATGACTTGAACTTCACCGGCTTTGATAACGTATTCATGGCCCATACTATCTCGATGTCGCAAAGCGCCACTTAATGGAACCGTAATGATTTCCATATCGTTATGTGGATGCGTGTCAAAACCTCTAGCTGGAGCAACGACATCATCATTGATAACGCGTAATGTGCCAAAACTCATGCGGTTTCGATTGTAGTAATTGGCAAAGCTGAAGGTATGGCGGCTAACTAGCCAATCTATATCTGCTGTGCCGCGGGTGTTGGCTAAATCTAATTGTGTGGCCATGACTTTACCCATCATTAAAAAAATAAAACAAAAACAGTATAGATATAAATAAGCTAGATGTGCGGTTTATCTATGCTGCAGCTTCCATACCATTTTTTAAGTAGAAAAAATGCCTACTTAGCCACACTTTTTCATATGGGCGTGATAAGCTGCGGCTTGGAAATTTTTTCACGCTTTTACGTTACGCTTTTTCTTTTTTTACGGGACATTTATGGACAAGACCAGCTTAGGACTTAGCTGTTTTACCAAAGGATTACGATTAAGCATTTTTTCCTCCCTGTTCATGCTCTGCTTAGCATGGACACCTTTCGCCACCGCGACACATTGGCAGGCTAACGAATACATAACGGACAGTTTTGTTGCTGTCACGTTGAATGAAAAAGCGAAAGGTTCTGTTGCCGGCATTAAAAAGTGGCAAAAACCAATCTACTATGAAATTAAACATCATATAAATGATGCTGAGTTACATGAACGCCTTGTAGCCTTGCATTTCTCCCAGATCAGACAGATTACAGGCTTAACAATTGAACCTGCAGATCGACAACATCCAGCAAATCTAACCATCGTTTTAACATCAGAAAAACGCTATCAACAAGATATCGCTCACTACTTTAAGTTAGATGAAAATAGCAAAGCAACCAAAGCAATGGCAAAGAAGATAGGTTCGGCAAGTTTATTAACGCGTCGGGATAACAGCATTCAAAAAGCAGCGGTCGTTATTCCGACCGATCGTGCCCGAGCAGAAGCGCGTCTATTAGCGAGCTTGTCAGAAATGCTCACTCAAGTTTTAGGGTTTCCCAATCGATCGACCAAGGTTTACCCCTCGATACTCAACGACAGATCGCGTGATCATTTTCTTTCAGGTTTAGATTATCTGATGTTAAAGATCTTATATGACGAACGCGTGCAGTCAGGCATGTCATCAAGAAAGACCAGAGAAGCCGTAAATCAAATTATTGCTGAAAGCAGCTTTCAGGATCAGATAAAAACGGCTGAGCTAGTCGTTAAACAACAGGGTTTATATCCGCTGTTAAATTAGATTTTATAGTCTGTCGCCGGATCACAATTTCATCTATATCAAGCAACGTTTCAATTAATTAATGCTTTTTGTTAGGTGAACCTAAACATTAATAATCAATAGTCCAAAATCTCCAAATTAAACGCTTTACGGATTTCAGCCAGTGGCGTATCCATGTATTGCTCGTAGCCTCTCGTCTTCCATTTACGGGTCATTTTTTTAGCCCGAAAATAGGTTTTATATAAAAGAGGGAGCCCGGTAATCAAACTTTTAACGATGTTAATAAAGCCAATATTCTTGATTAGTTGCTTGCCTTCTGGTGTCTTCGCATAGGCCAAATACTCCTTAAAACTCATGTCGCTGCCAAACAAGGTCCAATAATCGCCTGCGGCTTCATCTAAAATACTGGTGTTTACGCCAAAAAATACGTGCCCGACATCGTGATGAACTAATAATTCAGTCCACTCAGTATCTGGTTCAGGAACAGCAAATAGATGTGAATTTACTGAATAAAATTCAGCTAAAGCCACTCTCAAAGTAAGCTTACAAGCTTGATCTTGAAATTTTGCAACTTTAGTTCTATTAAATTTCATTTACCTTGTTAACTGCTTGAAGTTGTATAACTGTGCCTGCAGAAAAGCCGGATAATTTAAGTGCTAAAACAGTGCTATTTAAATATGGAGCTAATACAGCAATATAAGTTCAGGCTTTTGTTGTTGGGGGCAGTACTTATAGTACGAACTGCACAACCGCTAGCGCAATAACACCAGCAAGCGCTAAAAAGCTCAAGACTTTCCAGGTACCGACAGCGCTTTCTAGGGATGCTACGCGATCTTCTAAAGAAGCAGGCTTGTTGTTGCTAGCAGGTTTTTTGCTGCCACCGTCTAAAGGAATAACAGATTCTGCCTGAGGGCCTTTTTCTGATTCTTTGTCGACGAACTTAACGGCTATTCCTTTGCGGATAGGACCATCGCCTTGCCATTCACTTTTGTGGAAGAAGAAGTCTTCGCCGCTTTTATCGTCGGCAATAAAGCCAAAGCCTTTGCGGAAGTCGTAACGTTTAATAATGCCTTTGGCCATGCTTGTATCCTATTCAATGTGTAATGAGGGCAATACTGCTGATTGTGGGTTCTGGTTCGATCTTAAACTGGTTGCCAATGATAGCGTTTATATATAATTTTGCAATTTAAGTATCTGTTCCCTTATGGCTGAAGACCATTAACGTCTAGGCCAACTGGGCAGTGTACTGTTTGCGCCGATCCTTATTGAGCCACTGGTTAACAGTATTATTTCAGCATTTCATTTAATATTTTTTTATGCTTTCTAATGCTGAATATTTTTTGCAACACAGATAAAACAAAGTACGTAATTACTATGTAAAAGCCAACATTGTCATGAATTTTATTTAGTAACCATGCAGACACAACGTAAAATATTGGTATGACAAGTAAGCTAGGAAATATAGCTGCCCCTGCATTTGCCTCTCGTCCGTTTTCTAAATGCCGAATATTTCCATGAATTATTTCTAATGGAAAACCAATGCAAGTCGAAATGACAGCTAAAAAAACTAAAAGGATATAGATAACTATCTCCATACAATTAACGCCTTTGTCAGTGATTTATACTCATGTGTTTAAGAAGGGGGACGTAGCCCATTAAGTAACTTGTGATTGGTCTTTCCAGTTTTGGAAAAGGGTTATTTTTTCCTTAACGCATCTCCATATAGTTCTTCCATACATTCTGGGCAAATCCCATGTGAAAATTGAGAAGAAGTGTGTTCAGATATATACGTTTCCATCTGTTCCCAAGAGTCTATTTCTTTTGGATTTGAGTCTGGTTTTCTGATTTTTTTACAATTGGCACAGATGGGCAAAAAGCTTTCCAAGGTTTTTACACGATGTTGTAGTTGAGCATTGAGTTTGCCAATTTCAATCAGTTTTCGATGAACGAGG
>ENA-OSET01005770-OSET01005770.1-sediment-metagenome-genome-assembly--contig:-NODE-5770-length-10321-cov-3.194748_pt1 | contig 10321 bp, 9 predicted proteins | sample MGYA00237882_ERZ534229 | MGnify/ENA primary metagenome ERZ534229 (study PRJEB26408, sample SAMN06266212) | sediment metagenome | isolation source: Hudson Canyon methane seep mesocosm | place: USA:Hudson...
TAAACATGACGTCAACAGCAGTGCTTGCAGACATGAAATAGGCCAACCGTTGATTGAACGACAATCACGCAGCGGTCAGTATAGGGAGCGGAGGAATTTTATCACTACCGCAAATGGGTGATTTTTGGCTTGCTAGCTGCCTGCTTTGCACAGGCGATAGAGGAGAGTGCGCAAGCAGCCACCTTTACACTCAACGGGCAATCAAACAGGGGCAAGGCGCCAAATGCGTAATTTTGTGGGACACACTGCCAAGCAATATACCTGAAATATCACTGTGGCCCTTGCTTCCAACAACAATCAAGTCAGCGGATAGTGCCTCCACTTTATCTAACACCGCCCGTGCATGATCACCGTCAAGCTGGTGAGTATCTACCACGCAGCCGCACGAGGTCGCTTTTTGGCTGGCCAGCGCCAGAATTTCCTGCCCCGGTTTTTCATAGTCTTCGGGTTTAATCAAGGCCGAGGCGCCACCAAAAGAGATAAAGATCTCCTGCACATTGTTGACATGAATCAGGTGCAGTTTGGCCGCATATTTTCGAGCGATGTCCATCGCCAGATCCAGTGCACGATCTGAATACTCGGAACCGTCAAGCGCAACCACTATGGTAGTAAACATAAAGAAACTCCTTCCTCTGCGAGCATTAAAGTGGGCAAACCTGTGTTTTAGCATAGCAGTTACACCTGAAATCAGGCTTGCGATGAGTCAACTTCCACCGCAGATTCCGCAATTTCATCCAAGCCACCCCCAATTCTGCACTTTATACTGCAAGTCAGCCTGAATAAGGCTTAGAATACGCACAGCGGTGAAGGACAATGAAACAGAGCAACCAATTTAAATACACCAAAAGCCAGCATCTGGACCAAGTGACCGTGTTACAGGCCGAGATGACCGATTTTTCTTATGGCAAACACGCCCATGAGGAATATTCGTTTGGGGTGACATTAACCGGGCGTCAGGACTTTTACTCCAGCGGCGCCTTCCACCGCAGCCAGCCGGGCAATGTGATCGTTTTTAACCCGGGGGAAGTTCACGACGGCCGTTCCGGCGTTGAAGACACCCTGCACTACCGCATGCTCTACATTCACCCCACGCAACTCGAACCCATGCTGCAAAGCGCCGGGGTTGAACAGAGCCGCGACTTTCAGGTTGACGATACCTTACTGCTCGACCAACACCTGCGCCAGAGCATACTCACTATGGGTTCGCTAATTACAGGCCACAACAATACCACGCTTGAGCAGGAATCTGAGCTGTATCAAATCGCGGCCCGCATTGCCCAGCTTCGGGGGAAATTTGCTCCCAATCAGCTTGCCCGCAAAACGGACCGCCTGTTGATTCAGGCCCGCGACTACATTCAGGACAACCTGCTGGAAGACTTGTCTCTGGACGAGATCAGCCGTGAAGCCAAGCTGTCAAAATATCACTTTCTGCGCATGTTCCGTCAGCAATTTGGTATTACACCGCATCAATACATTCTGAACAGCCGCATCAGCCGCGCTCGCGACGCACTGGAAACCGGCGCCTCTCTGGACGATGTGGTGTTTGACTATGGTTTTACCGACCTGAGCCATTTCAACCGTCGCTTCAAACCAATCTTCGGCATGACACCGAAACAGTATCAGCAACATTTTCTATCGTAGCTGACGGTTAGCACCGCCGGTTTCACCCGGTCAAATTTTTCCCTCTCCAATCACTACCAGGATCACTATCATGGTTGAAATATTCGCCTATGCGTTTGGTATTATGTATACACCCGGCCCCTGCAATTTACTCAGTCTGAATGGCGGTCTGAACGGACAGATCAACACTACCTTTCGATTTTGCATCGGCGTTGGCTGTGCAATGTTATTTTGGTTTCTGGTGTTGGGGTATACAGGTGCGTGGTTGATTACACCCGGTTACCAATTGTTGATCAGTGCGGTGGGGGCTTTTTACATTGCCTACCTCGGACTAAAAGTAGGTGGTGCCGATACATCATTGAAAGCCTCTGATAATTCAGCACAATCGACTAATGATGCAAACAAATTGAATTTTAAATCCGGGTTGATTTTACAGTTGTTTAACCCGAAAGCCTTCATTGCCATTTTGCCCATTGTTACCGTGCAATTCCCGGCGGCAGACATTAGCGGTGCAGCAATTGTTGTCTGGTCAATCCTGCTTTCCTGCATGGCTTTTGGTGCACCGGGTAGCTACCTGTTAATGGGTGCCCGCTTGGGGAGCTTGATCCGGCATCCGCGGTATTTCCGCACATTAAATATGGCTATGGCGTTATTATTGTTTTATGTAGCGGGAGACATCGCCTATAACCATGTGTATGTTAAATGGCTGTAAAAGTAGCGCAGTGTTTACTGCGCGAAGTTTTTCAGTGCCTCGCCACTCAAACGGTAACCAATCCATTCCGTCTGGGGCTCAGCGCCGAAGGATTCATAAAAATCAATGGCCGGTTTGTTCCAGTCCAGCACATTCCATTCAAATCGGCCGCAACCCTGTTCAACCGCCATTTGGGCCAAATGCTTCAGCATCGCCTTGCCCGCCCCGCTACCTCGTGAGGCTTGACTAATATACAGGTCTTCAAGAAATAAACCCTTGCGGCCCAGCCAGGTTGAGAAATTGTAGAAATAAACGGCAAAACCCACGGGTTTGTCGTCTATTAAACAGATCAGCCCCCGGGCGGTAGAGTCACCGTCAAACAGCGAGCGCTCAATGTCTTCAACACTGGCAAGCACTTCTTTTTCAGCTTTTTCATAGATAGCCAGCTCGGTAATAAAACCCAGTATCAAACTGGCGTCGTCACGCTGGGCTTCGCGAATGGTGGTTACACTCATAGAACTACTCTCTTAAAGTTACACTTTCAGGGTGAACCAACTGGGATTAATGGCTAACGCAGTTGCGCCCTTTTTGTTTCGATTTATACAGTGCCTTGTCGGCCGCCTTAATGACCTCTTCCGGAATATCCAGGTTCTCGTGTCGAGCTGCCACGCCGATACTGATGGTCACGGATACGAGTCGGGGGGAGGCCTTTTTACCGCGCTGCTGACTCCCTTGTTGCTTGTCGGAGGGTCGATTCTTTTTGTCTCGCAGGGCTATTTTATAATGCTCAATGCCAGAGCGAACCGCTTCGAGGTGGGGCAGGCAGTTCTCCAGGTCTTTACGTGGGAAAATCACCGCGAACTCTTCACCGCCATAACGATAGGGAATGCCGCCACCCTCAACCTTACCGATCTGTGCGGCTACCATTTTCAATACGTCGTCACCCACATCGTGCCCATGGGTATCATTAAACTTTTTAAAATGATCCACATCCAGCATAGCAATAACATACTTTTTACCCAGCCCCCGCAGTTTCTCATTGAGCGCCCTGCGTCCCAACAAACCTGTGAGGTCATCCCGATATGCCATGCTATAGGAGCTGCGAATCAAATCGATGACCAGGCAAAGGCTGGCCGCACTGATCATCACTGTGGATATAAAAGGTCTGTGCAGCCAGGCCAAAGCAATAAACACCGCCACCAGCACAAACACCAGCGCCATTTCGATATCGTGTGGTCGCTTTACCGCCAGCCAGGCTCCCAACGAAAAAACGCCTGCAAATAAAACACTGCCACCCACCGACAAAACATAACCTGCCAGAGGTTTGACTGAAAAATAGTCGGCAAGCGGGTGGTGAAAACCGGGAAAAAAATTGAACACCAAAGCGGCACCAAGCAAACATACAGGTGCCACCAGAGCCAGAGGCAAACCAAATCGATTCCACAAACCCCGCTCCGGGGCTATCAGCAAGACCAGAACGGTCAGCGGTAGCAGTACACTTATCGAAGAAAAGGCAAACAGTGGCAAGGCCTGAGTCAGCGAGGCCTGCATAAAGGCCTGAATGGCCCAATAGCTGCCAGCCAAGGCCAGCAGTGCCGCAAACGTGCGGGACCGGTTAAATTGATTGGCCAGAATGAGCCCCATCACAACCAGCACATAGGGCAATTGCACAAAGAGTTTTTGGTAGCCCCCCGTCAATTGCTCAATACTCTGAAGCAGCTGCCAGGCGAGAACCAACAAAAACAAAGGCACAAACAGTGTCTTTATCAGAGGTTTCACTTAGCCACTCCTCGGGTCACTGCGCCTCCGGCGAGCATTTCGGCAATGCGCCTTTGTTTTTCATCTGCGCTCAGTTCAATCACATTCCCTTCAAGAGGTTGCAAAGGTGACAGGTCTAGCAAGGTTTCAACAGCGGGCCCGGGTTCAGCCGAATTGCCGCCACTCGCGTTGCCGCCGCTAGCGCCAGGAGCAGGCTGCCGCGTGCTCACGCCATCTGGCCCCAACAGTTCCACCAAATGGTTATTCAATAAATCCAGGGTATTCTGCAGATCGTCTTGAACGGCAGGCTCTGAAGCCTGATCCGAACGCAGCTGTCGGCTGAACTTTTCAATGGTCTGCTCCAGGCCATCGACGGACAAATTTGACTCGGAGTCTAGCCATTGCTGGCAGCGAGCAAAATAGCTTGTAGGGGAAACGGTGTCAGAACTCATACAGCCTCAATCAACGATCGTAAAACGTGCCCGCAGTTTACACTAACGATGCCACCTGAATCAGCTTAAATATACCCAGCCCGGCCGCCACGGCCACCACCGCACAACCCAGCAGGTTGGCCCGCCAGCCATTGCGGTAGCTGCCCAGCAAATCCGCCTTGTTCATCACCAGCAGCAGGAAAACCGCCACAATAGGCAACAAAAAACCATTTGCCGCCTGGGCAAATATAATCGCCGCCAGCGGCTTAGTGCCCACCGCCGCAAACACTGTACCGGCCAATAAGACAACCATCCACACCGCCCTAAAGCGCTTATCGGAAAAACTGAGCGGCCAGCCCAGTGCACCACAGACCGCGTAGGCCGCCGCCAAAGGCGCGGTGATCGCACTGGTCAACCCCGCCGCCAACAGCCCCACCGCAAAACAACCACTGGCCCAGCTTCCCAGCAAAGGTTCCAATTGGGACGCCAGAGATGACGCAGAAAACTCCGCCCCGGTTTGAAAGAACGTCGCCGCCGACGTACTAATCACCGCCAAGGTAATCAGCCCCCCCAGCCCAATCGACAGCCCCGTATCCCACCGCGATTCACTAATCGCCGTATCCAGCGGCACATCATCACGCCAGTGCTCCTTCACCGCCGCCGCATGCAAAAACAGATTGTATGGCACCACCGTAGTACCAATCAGCGCAATCACCGTCAGCGCAGAAGCCGAGGGCATAGAGGGCACAAACAGCCCTTTAAGCAGCGCCCCAAAATCCACATCAACCATGAGCATCGTCAACACAAACACCGCGCTCATGACCAGCACCAGCAGCACCAGCACATTCTCCAGCAACTTGTATCGCCCGCCCAACAGCAGCAGTCCCGCCAGCACACCGATCACCGTTGACCAGAGCCCAGCACTCAGTCCGGTCAAAGACGCCGCCCCCAGAGCCGCACCTGCAATATTGCCCGCCTCATAGGCCGCATTACCCAGCCCAATAGCCGCCACCACCAACAACACCGAGAGCTTATTAAACAGAGGACTTTCAAAAGTTGTTCTCAGCGCCTGCGAGAGCCCTTCCCCCGTCACCAGCCCCAGTCTCGCCGCCATCTCCTGCAACACCCAAGTCGCGATCACCGAAAACAGCAGAGCCCAGAGCAGAGCAAAGCCAAAATTAGCACCTGCCGTGCTAGCGGTTGTAATCGTACCCGGCCCAATAAAAGCCGCCGTAACCAATAACCCCGGACCAAATCGTTTCAAAAGAATCATTCCTTTTTTGTTATACCAACACCATAAGCACTTTCCCCCACCTTGTGAACCCCCACCCAGAACCAAAAGCCTACCCATCACATTGACTAAGCCCCCTCCTTCCCCCACAATCCCCCTCTCAGTTACGACTGGTTGAGCCGGACCCACCCCCCGGCTCCACGAACAGGCAACCCCGGAGTAATCCGGTGACGCAAAACCAGTGCCCGGACACAACCCGGGTCGAACGGTTACCGAAGGCAGAACAACTAGGCAGCTCAATGCAATCTCGACTAAAAAAACCTTTTATCATCGCCGGAGCAATACTAGGCGTCGTCATCCCTTCGTGTTTAATCACACTCCACTATGTAAAAGCCTCAGGTAAAAACCCGCTGGAGTTCGAAGGGCATAAACGCAATTTCCAGGAAATCCCATTCGACAGCCTGGACGCCAGCCGTGAATGTGAAAAAGAAGCCAGAGACAAATTTGGTGAGGAGTACCTGCGCTCAACCGTAGACTGGCACTCCACGCGATTTCAGGAAACCCGCAACATGTATATTGTGGTGCTTGAAGCTGATATTGGAATTCGAGAAAGTTTTGAGCAGGCTAAAGTGTATTGCTACATCAACCCAAAAAGTTACGTGGTGAGCTATTTTAAAGCTTACGACTCCGAGGACAAACCGATGTTGTCCAGCGGAGTCAGCTTTGAAGAGATGATGGACTCATTTCAGCAATCGCAGAATTAAGGGCAACACTTATTTTTTGGCTGATGTTTCCCCGTAGCGGGATTCAACCACCGAGTAACGATCCCACACGGCGCCGTCACTGAGCGAGCGCAGCAGCTTAATGTATTCGGCGTGAGTCCAGGCCAGCGGGGTTGCCGAGTTGGTGCCCTCTCCCTTGGTATAGCGATAGTGATCGTTTTCACCGATACCGTCCCATACCTGCTCCGGCAACATCATGCCCTTGTTGGCAAACATCTCCATGCCTTTGACATAGGTGGTGCGGAGATTTTTAATTGTATCTGGCGCGTTGCCCTGGCGGGCGAGTTCGTAGTGTCCACGTTCACCGGTAAAGAAAGGCCAGACACGACCTCGCTGACCCGGTGTGTTTTCTCCCGGTGCCGCATAGGCCAGACCATTGGTCGCGTCTTCACCATAGCCGTCGTTGCCATAACGACGCCAGCCGGGAAAGACTCCCTCTTCACCTTCAAATGAAAATTCATATTTCACCCGAAGGTCATCAATCAGACCCGTATCATCATACTCTTCCAGAGTATCCAGAATGTGCGGGTCGTTGGCCGAGCGCACACCATAACGCGCAAGCTCCAGAAAACCACCGTCCAGAATCAACTGCTCAGACAAAGCGGCGCGACCGTTATTTTCCAGCAGCGTGCCCTCGTCGTTAGGGTTTTGGTTTTGGCTCAAGCGCAAGTAATGCCGACCATTGGATTGCCCCTGCTCGCCGGAATGTTGGTTGCTCGCGGTGTGTAACTTGCCCACATTAGTGAACATTGCTTTTTCTACATTCCGGGAGTATTCGTCCGCTGCCTTCAAATAGCTTTCAGCGGCGGCCGTGTCTCCTGTTACCCTGGCGATGTCAGCCGCAGTAACAAGCCCCGAGATAATCGCGGCGGTAGTTGAGGGAGAATAACCGCGCTGCTCTTCCCAGCGCTCCTGTTGGGTCTCAAAGGGCACAATCGTGGTTTCGTTCCAGTCCAGTTTTACCGGCCCGCCGTGCACCAAAAATTCGGCAGCGGGTTTCAACATGTTCTGATACCAGTACGTTAAACGCTCATCACTCAACAAACCCGCCTGCCACAGTTTCCAACCCAGCATGATGGGCATTGCCGTTTGATCCAATTGAACACCCACCCACTCTATCTGTCCGTCGACATGAGTTTTTTGTAAAAACCAGCCCGGCGCTCCTTGATAGCCTTGAGTTTCAGCACTCACCTGCACTTTCTCCAGATATTCAAAAGACACCAGCGGAGTCTGGGTATCACCCAGCGCCAGCAGGGCCATTGCACACTGATAAAAATCCCGAGGCCAAACGGCCTTGTAACCCGTCTGACTCTGGGATGCAGGTTTGGCATCACCCCATGGGTTGGAGAGAGATGCAATCAAAGCCCCTGCGTGGGTTTTGTCTTCCTGTGCTTTCAAAACCAGCGCACTGGTATTGAGCAGGCGCCCTTTATCAGTCGCTGTTTCCTGTAATCTTGCCAACTCTGGCAAACTCGCGAGATAGTCTTCCCAGCCAATGGCGTCACCCGAGCCATTGTAGTGGGCCAGAACACTCTCATAACCACGATCCAGTGAACGCTGAGCAGCTTTGCCACTGTCGTCTGCACTCTCGCCAAACCCTAAAACAAAATCCATTTCCAGTGAGCCGTCGGCGGCGAGCGGAAGTTGCGCGGTCATGGCAACATTACCCGCCTCTTCTCCGGTTGAGCTGTATTGCCAATCCATTGTTCCATTGTCACGCAGGTCCACCAGCCCATCTGAGGCGCCTACAAAACCCGCCGATACCGCGGCAAAATCTGTAGAGGGACGCAAGGTCATAAATACACCAGACTCACTAGCCGTCAGTGCACTTTTGTTCACCGATGCGGTGTCACCTTCCCCGGTGTTATTCATGTGGGGGTTGACCAACAAGAAGGCCTCTAAACCATCCTTGAGCGGGGTAAACTTCAGGCGCACATATAAACTGTCACTCGAAGGGTCGGTAAAAATATGTTTTTCGATGACATACTGATCATCTTTATCGCGCGTGGTGACTTTATAAGCCAAAGACAGAGGTCGGCCATCGGCGTCGACATGAAGATACTCCACCGTACTGTGTGTATCGCGCTTTTCTTCATCAACAAAACCATTGCCGGCAACCAGAACCTGAATATCCTTGAGTTGCGCCTCGTGGATCAAACCATACATAGTTTCTGTGATGACACCCTCGGCAAGAGAGAACCAGACTTTTGATACCTTGCCCGTAGGTGCATTGTCGCTGTAACCACGCACCCCCTCAGAGATTTCAGTGTATTGCTCGTAAGACGTGCCAATGCCCGTTTTACCCGCATAGGCCCAGGTAGATTCTGCACCCGGCGCGCCAGGTGCAACCGTGTTCACTGCCGTTTTTTCTGTCTGGCAGCCAGTGAGCGCTAAACAAGATAAGGCCAACGCAGGTACCAGCCAAGGGAGTTTTTTGTTCATAATTACTATCCAGTTTCTTTTTCGGTATGGCCTTGGTGTTATTTCTGTTCAGAAAAAAAAGCACCAAAGGGCGGCAGAGTCAAGTTCTGACCGGCACAAGCAGTTGCCTGGAAGCCGTGCCCGACTATGGGGTTCAAACTTTGATCCTGCGGCAAGGTAATATCGACTGAGTTGGCCGACAAATTAAAATACATTCTCACCGTTTGACCTTCATAGGTTCGGGTGAAACCCAGCACGTCTTTGGCCGTGTCAAAAAACGCCAGGGAGCCATATTTGAGTGCGGCATACTGCTTGCGCCATTGCAAAAAGGTGCGATAGGCATTCAGTACTGAATGCTCAGATTCTTCTTGAAGATCTACCGCCAGTGCCCGATGTTCTGCGGGAACGGGCAGCCAGGGTTTACCTTCGGTAAATCCGGCCAGTTCACTGCCACTCACCCACGGCATGGGTGTACGACAGCCATCACGACCCTTAAAAGAAGGCCAAAAGGTAATGCCGTAGGGGTCTTGCAGTTGATTGAACTCAAGCTCCACCTCTGGCAAACCCAGCTCTTCACCCTGGTAACTGCACACACTGCCTCTCAGAGAAAAAATCAAAGCGTTCAGTAACTTGGCTTTGGCGGGCGCCTGGTTATCGCCACCCCAGCGCGACATAACACGCACCACATCGTGGTTACTGATAGACCAACAAGGCCAACCGTTGCCGATCCCCTTTTCCAGGGTATCTACCGTTTCGCGTATATAGTCGGCGGAGAAGTTGTCAACTAACAACTCAAAGCTATAGGCCATGTGCAAACGGTCTTCACCGTGTGTGTATTCCGCCATGGTTTCCAGTGAATTTTCCGCACCGATTTCACCGAGCGATACCGCACCGGGATACTGATCCAACAGGGCTCGAATCTGACCCAGAAATTCAATGTTCTCAGGCCGGGTTTTATCGTAAACATGTGATTGAAACGCGTAGGGATTATCTTCAGTAAAACCTAATCCCTTACGTTCACTTTCAGGCTTGAAGGGATTGTCACGTAGCTGTTGATCGTGAAAACAAAAGTTGATTGCATCGAGCCTGAATCCGTCAACCCCTCGTTTCAACCAAAAATGCACTTCATCCAGTATTTGTCGGCGAACATCTGGATTGTGGAAGTTCAAATCCGGCTGGCTCTCTAGAAAGTTATGCAGGAAATACTGACTTCTTCTGGGATCCCACTGCCAGGCACTGCCACCAAAAATGGATAACCAGTTATTGGGCGGTGTACCATCGGGTTTTGCGTCGGCCCATACATACCAATCTTGTTTATCATTGGTGCGGTTGCTGCGACTTTCTTTAAACCAGGCGTGCTGATCAGAGGTGTGACTCAAGACCTGAT
>ENA-OSET01005771-OSET01005771.1-sediment-metagenome-genome-assembly--contig:-NODE-5771-length-10320-cov-3.728595_pt1 | contig 10320 bp, 7 predicted proteins | sample MGYA00237882_ERZ534229 | MGnify/ENA primary metagenome ERZ534229 (study PRJEB26408, sample SAMN06266212) | sediment metagenome | isolation source: Hudson Canyon methane seep mesocosm | place: USA:Hudson...
ATATGCTGACCTTTGATCTGGCAAACCTTGAATACATTAGTAGTGCGGGGTTGCGGGTACTCTTCAAAACATCCAAAGCCCTTAAAAAACATGGCGGACATTTTGCCCTCATGCATTTACAACCTCAGATTCAGAAGGTATTAGATATCGTCAAAGCCTTGCCTACGGTACCTATTTTTAGAAATGAGCAAGAAATGGATGAATACCTGGATGCCATGCAGAAAAAGGTACTCGACGGAGACAATTGAGCATTTATTATACTTTTGACTAATTGTTCATGGGTTTATTAAATGAAATAATTAGTCAAAAGTCGCTAATAAAATAAGAGTTCGCATTGTGGAAAACAACAACGAAACAAACAAGCCCTCAAGAAAGAACAAAATTCTCCGAATATTCCTAATTTTCTTTTTCATATATGGTGGCGTCAGCTACAGCCTTTCAATTTTTGAATACACTTACTTTAACCTATCAGGTCAGGCTCTATTTGGGGTCAGCAAAACCATAGATTCAATCACCAAAGAAGAAATGATCACCGAGTTTCACCGCTGTGGAGGCCCTTTATTTGGCGCAAACAGTGTTGAAACTGAACAAGTTAATACCCCTATTGTAGTACGCTGCGGGCGTTTCTGGCCTTTTTATCGCTACTCAATGACTCTACCCGCCAACGGATATATTCCTGGCGCGCTAATCAAGTATCCAGACCAGCCCACTGATGTAACCGAAGCAAAAAAGACATTTATTCAAAATACTACCCTGGTAAATAGCGCCTACATGCTCCTTAGTATCATTGTTTTTTCTCTGGCATTACTCGCTAGTTATCACTTTTTTGTTAAGAAAGATGAAAATAAAGACTACAAGTGGTCTTTCCAAGCCTTCGCCAGCAGCCTGCTTATGACCGTCACCTATGTTGGCTTTATGCTTTTTCTCGACCCGGTATTTTCTTTAGGCTGGTAGAAATATCCCATTTGAAGGCTAATCACGACTACACACTGACGGTTAATTTCCGTATGATTAGAAGCCTAAATCAACCAGTAAAAAGACCTCAGAAAACCTCATGCTAAACATCGATGCGTTACATCAGCTTAAGTCGCTGAAAAAAGACATAAAAGACAGTAAAGAGTTCGCTCAGGGAACCGTAAAAGGTAGCAACAACCGCTTCGGTTTTGTGACCCTTAAAGACGGCAAAGACATCTACCTTTCACCGGATGAGATGTTAAAAGTATTCCCAGGTGATGAAGTCGAGATCGAAGTTCAGCAAGATAGCAAAAAGAAATCCTTTGGTTTGATTGAAAAAATGCTCAAATCAGAACTTAATCGATTTGTGGGTAAGTATGTCATTAAAGGCAAAGCACATTTTGTTGAGGTCGATGTACCCGGTATGTCTCGCTGGATTTTCATCCCACCCAATAAGCGCAACAACGCACAAGAACACGATTTTATTGATTGTAAAATCGTCCAGCACCCCTTTCGCAACGGTAAACCTCAAGCTGAAGTATTAAGCGTGATTGGTGATATTAACAAGCCAGGTATTGAACGCGACTATGTTATTCGTAAGTACCAGCTAGAAAGTGACTGGAATAATGACACTCTGCAACAAGCCAACAGCCTGACTGAGCAATCAATTGTTGAGCAACAAGAAGGACGACAAGACCTTCGAGATCTACCCTTCGTAACCATAGACTCCGCGTCAACTACCGATATGGATGATGCATTATTTGTAGAAACTACAGACAGTGGCTGGACACTCAAAGTGGCTATCGCAGACCCAACAGCGATTATTGCCTCAGGTTCCGCGCTAGAAAATACCGCATTAAGAAGAATGACAACATCTTACTTTCCTGATGAGCCTTTAGTGATGTTACCTGAGAGCATCTCAAGCCAGCTCTGCTCACTACTCCCCAAAGTAGACCGCCTTGCACTAATTTGCGAGATTGAAGTAGATAAGCAAGGAGCAACAGGCGAGTACAAGCTTTATGAAGCAACCATTCATTCTCGCGCCAAGCTCAGTTATGAAGAAGTGGCCGCATTTCTTGAAAACCCATCAGATGCCCATGATCTTAAAGTGGACAGTGACGTAGCAGCCATACTTGAAGAACTTTCATCATTAACATCTTGTCTACAACAATGGCGCACAGATAATGCTCTACTCAGTGATGACAGAGCAGACTACCGTCTACGTTTAAATGAACATAAGAAAATTGCAAAAATTAATGTACTTGAGCAAAACGCGGCTCACACTCTGGTTAGCGAATGTATGATTGCAGCCAATCGCTGTGCGGCAGATTTTCTGAACCAGCATTCCGCAGGCGGTTTATTTGTAACTCATGCAGGAATAAGAAAAGAGCGACAAAATAATGTACTCGACGTTGCTCGTGAGCTTTGGGCAGAAAAAACGCCTGAAAACCTGTCTGAAAAAGACAACTACGTAACACTGGTAAAACTTGCGCAACAGTCAGCGCAAGATGATAGCACGCCTCCCATAAAGTCGATTATTGCCCGTCAGCACGAGCGCAGCCTTTTCAGCACCACAGCCAAACCTCACTTTGGTATGGGGCTAGATGCATACACCACGTTTACCTCTCCCTTAAGAAAAGGTAATGACTTCTACATTCACCGCATCATCAAAAAAATCATTAATGCAGAACCAGCCAATGTATTAAATGACAACGATTTAGAGCAACTTCAAGAACGTTCGCTTCGTGCTAGACGTGCAGTGAATGAAATGGAACAATGGCTTAAATGTCAGTTTGTTGAACCCATGAAAGAGCAACGCTTCGAAGCCACCGTAGTTCGAATGACATCGGCCGGATTTCAGATAAAATTGAATGAAAATGGCATAGAAGGCTTCGTTTCCACAAAAGCTATGCCTGTTAAATACAGCTTTGACCCGAATTTAATGACGCTAACCAGCAAGTCAAAAGATCGTTTTCAACTAGATCAAGCCGTTAATGTCGTACTAGATAGCATTGACTGGAAGCGAAAGCAGATTCAATTCAAAATGGCAGCTAAAGCTGAGTCAGCAGAAAGTCCACAGGCTGACGTCTTAACAGAAAAAAGCTAACAACAAGAACAAAGTAATTACTCAGATACAGGAATATTTTAATGGAAGTACGTGACCAACATAGCTATACACAAGATGTAGACACTGTTTTTAAGCATTTTTGTGATTCTGCACAAGTACAGAGCAAGCACGAAGCATTAGGAGCCAGAAATATTAACCTGGCTCAGTTTGATGCAGAAGAGACAAGTCTGAACGTCATCATTGAGCGTGAAGTGCCAGCTGATGTGCCAAAAGCAATGAAAAAGTTCCTAAGTGACTGGAATATGGTAAAGCAAACAGAAGCATGGACTGGCACCCCTGGCGAAGGTTACAAATGTAACATCGAAATCGACATTCATGGTGTACCTGTTACGATCAAGGGCACTATGGAGTTAACCGCTGAAGGTAATGGCTGTGTTAACGATATTTTCTTAGACATTAAATGTGGCATCCCTCTTGTTGGGAAGAAACTTGCCGAGCTAGTGGGCAGCCAGTCTAAAAAATCAATGCGTGAAGAGTATCAGCAAATTCAAACTGAGCTGGGTTAGATATTAAAGCGCTCCCAAAAGCAATGTCATTCCCGCGAAGGCGGGAATCCATGCACTGGAAGAAATTCAAAACAATAGATCCCCGCTCTCAAGGTGAATTGCAACGCAAGAGAGACTGAATCTCAATACAGTGTTTTAACCCCCTATGTTTTGTAATGCCTATGTTTTTTAAAGAAAACCGAGAACAATTCTTCCGCCCCCTTACCAGTAAATACCGTGAAGTCGTGGTTGAGTGTGTTCGTCTGCTTTATATGCGCCTTTACAGCTCCATGGCAGACTACGGTCACTCTCTTCGTCGAGATCAACTCATTGAAATCCTTCAGGAAGCCATTACACGTGCACCAGAGCTGGCTTATGAAGAAGATATTGAAGGCGCAGATGAAGTGGCTTCTGCCCGAACAGACCGAGAAAAAGCCAACTGGATTCTCAACATACTGCTAGACAATGGCTGGTTTGAGATTCAACTCGATGAAGTCACTCTGCAAAGCAGCTATCGCTTCAGCCGCATAGGTCGTTTATTTACTCAACCATTTGTTGAGCTAAGCGGCACACAGGTTCGTACCCGGCATAGAAACACTCGAAATACTCGCAACTCATTAAGTGCCTTTTTAGAACAAGGTGAAGTACACGACCTGCTAGATGCCTTCGAGTATTCAGAGCGAATAATCAGTGACTTTACCGATGTAATAGCTGAGCTAGAAGATCGCAAGCGCGAGCTGGTTAAAGAAATAGATATGCGTGAACTGGTGCAAAAAGCCAGTGACGAGTTTTTCGACTTTATGGAAAAGCGTTTTCAACCCGATTTATCGGTACGTCTTTCTGCCGACAGCGTAGAAAAACACCGAGACAGCATTGTTGACCTGATTAGCCGCATTCGTAAGCAACCCAAAGCCTTCAAGGTAGAATCAGAGCGCAGGCTTCGCGAGCTGGTTCCTGACATGGTTACAGAAGGGCAGTCTTTACTATGGACTATTTTAGACCGTATTGAAGTACGACTTGCCAGTGCCTGTGAGGTCATGCTACCAGCCATGCGAACCGCACTGCGTAATTTCACTAAGCGTGCCGACATTATCATTCGACAGCTCAACTACCTTGCTAGCCAGCAACACAACGATGTCGTCGCGCTTTGCCAGTCATTAAAAGAACTCGATGAAGATTCTTTGGATAAACGACTGCAAAAAGCCGGTGAGTTAATGTCTGGGGTTAAATTAGAGTTGGTTGACCCTGCTCAAAATATTTTACGAGATATTCGCACCCGACGCGTAGTTGAAACGCTGATTATAGAAGATCAATCGGTTGATGAATCTGCTCGAAAAGAACTGTTCATCCAGCATGCACTTGATCAGGCCTTTAATGTTAATCAGCAAGACCTGAGTAATTATTTAATACGCGCGCTTAGAGGCGGTGGTAAAATTAACACCAAACACCTCCCCATATTACAAGCTAGCGACCTGCTGGCAGCGACTCATGCTATTGAGATTGCCGCAGCCAACAACCTTTCCAGTGAATATCAATTCAACGTTGAACCTACGGGTGAGACGATTAAAAATGACTATTTACTGTCTGCTGATGACTTCTCCATTGAGATTAAACACATCAGTGAAACTAATAATTAAATAAACGGCTATATACAATGATCGTTACCCAATCTCTGGAAACAGCCTTAAGTCATGAAGGTATCACCCTAACTGAGTTCAGCGAGCTAGCACTACGCCTGGTTGATTACAGTGTAATCTGCCGAGATGAAAGCCAGATAGAGCAAACCCTCTATGACCGATTCTTAAGAATTGAGCCATTAATCAGAGATTATTTATCGGTGCTTCATATTCGTTTGCTGCACGAGACACAATTTCAGTACGTCAGGGCTTATCCGCCTGGTTCAGAAATACCCGGAATGCACGATGAACAACACCAGCCCTTTAACAGCGGCTTACGCCAACGTTTAGGTCAGCAGGAAATCGCCGTTATCTTGGTGCTACGCTCTCAATATGACAAATCATTAAGAGAAGGTGCCGTTGATGATAATGGCCAAGTGATGCTCTCACTAGAAGCATTAAGTATTGCGATGCACAACCTGCTAGGTCGTGCCCTGCCAGAAAACCAAAATGATCGTAAAAAATTATTTAGCCGACTAAAGCAATTAAGACTTATTCAGTTCAGTGCAGAAGGCAATATCGATGATGCTCTGGAGAGTGGGGATACATGGATTCGCATTCGCCCAATGATTGTTAGTTTTGTGAGTGATGAAGCGTTGTCCGCCCTTAAAGGTGAAGAGTTAAAAGGTGAAGAAGAAAAAGAATGTTTATAAAAAAGTGTATCTATGTGAATTGGGGAAACATCCCTCACCTTGAGTTTGAATTTGGCCCACTGAACTTGCTTTCTGGCGGTAATGGGTCAGGCAAAACCACCGCAGCAGACGCGATTCAAACGGTCATGACTGCAGCCTTCGATAACCTGTTCGCTTACAACCCAGGTCAGGACGAAACCACTCAGCGAGGTAGAGGCGGCAAGCAAGTTCGTACACTGCAGTCTTATATTCTTGGCTGTGATGATGGCGCTTATGCCCGCCCCCACGCCACCGATGGTTATATAGCGCTATACTTTTACCCGACACAGGGAGAAACATCCGAGCCTTTTACTGCCGTTGTGTCTGCTCGTGCCTATTTAGATAGCGCAGGTTCAAAGCCTGTAGCTCGTTTAAGCGATCTATTTTTTCTTATTCTTCCCGGTGAAGAACTACACCTCAATCAGCTCATTCAAGAACATGAAGACGGTAGTAAACATACGGTTGCTCTCGATAAAGTTTACAACGTTTTAAAACAAGAGTTTGGCCCTGATACCGTTGAAAAATACGATACAAAAAAGACCTATCTAAAACGCCTTTATGGTGCACTCAGAGGTAAGCGTGAAGCGGTTTCTGAACGTGAAGCAATGAATGCCGCACGTGCTTTTTCTCGTTTCATGGCTTATAAGCCTGTTAAAAGCATCAATGATTTTGTGGCTAACGAGATCCTTGAAAAGAAAGACCTGGGTGAAGCTATACGCTCTGTTTCAGAGCTAATGAAAACCATTCACGGCATGGAAAGTGACGCAACCCACTTAAAGAACTCTATCGACTTACTAGAGTTGACTGCTGAAAAGAGTGACCTCTATATTCAACAGTGGATAAACCTTAATTTACTCCACTATATTGATGCTCGCTGCCAGTACCTTAACGATCAGCATGTCTATATTAATGCCAAGCAAAAACAGAAGAACCTACTGGATGAGCAAACGGCCAACCAGCAAGAACAAGAAATTCTCGATGCCCGTCGTCAGCAAACGCACAATGAGCTGATTCTTCTGGAAGCCAAACGTCAGGGTTATCAGCCCCTGCAACAAAAAGATGAACTAGAAAAACTCATCGACAGCAATACCCAGGTATTACATGATCAAGCGCCTTCCCTACTCGACCAAAACAGTCGATTGGATAACAGCTACAAAGCAACCGAACGACTATTAGGCTTACTGCAAGAAACAAACATAGCCAGCGATATCCCCCGCCTTGGGCAGAAAGATTTTCTGGCCAGTGCCAAAACCTTCTTGCAACAACAAAACAAAGGCTCAGTTGACTTCACTGCACTCCTAGGGCGAGATTGGGTTGATATATCCCCTCTCGAAGCGCATCTGGAAGATGCCGTTGCCATTCAACAACAAGCCAACCAGTGGCAGCGATTATTGCATGACAACGAACTCACCGCCGATGGTGTGTGTGTTCGGGATAAAGTGAGCAGTGCGCTATATAAACGCAGAGGGCTCAGTGAAACATTAGATAAGCAGCGTTCTCAGAAGCAGGCAGAAATCGAGAGTTTGGAAGGCCATCAGGCCACCTACCCTCATTATGTTCGACTGGCCCTGGAATTTATCAAACGCGAGTGTCCTAAAGCTGATCCTCGTGTGCTGTGCGACTACATCGAAGTTAAAGATGAACGCTGGCAAAATGCCATTGAAGGTTATATTGGTGGCGCAAGATTCTCAATTATTGTTGAGCCTGAGTTTGAAGCAGAAGCCATGCGTATCGTTCGTGGTATGCCAGGACGAGACAACCGTGCCCGAGTTATTCAAGGCTCTAAAGCCAGTAAAGATTACCAGCGCTTACAGCTTGATAGTAACTCAATCATCCATGTAATGGATTTTTCACACGCTATCGCAAAACACTACTTTGCAGCCAGCTATGGCAGTGTTGTGCGTGTTGAATCAGAGCAAGAATTACGTTTTACCCGCCGAGGTATTACCAGTAATGGTTTAGGTTCAGGTGCTTACAGCATGTGGCGCTGTGATATCGCTGACAGCGAGCTAGTATTCGGCCAAGGCGCACGGGAACGGGCATTAAACGCTAAACGTAATGATATGAATAAGCTCTTACAAGAGTCACAATTAGCTCATAACAGCCAACAACACCTTTCTTCATTATTGAATGCTATTGACCGAATCGGCCCGCTTAGTTATGCAGACCGCTTACAGCAGATGCTAAATACTCAGCGTGAACTACGTGAAGCAGAAAACAAACTAGAACAACTCGACCTGTCTGATTTTTCAGATCTGGAAGAGAAGCTCGAAACACTTCGCACCAAAAATAACGAAATAAGCCAACAGATTAATCAAAAGGTTGAGCGTGCGGGTGCACTGAAAAATGAACTGACCGAAACAGAGAAACGTTGCGCAACACTCAGCAATCAACAAGAAATCTCTGAGCAAAAGCAAGAAGAAAAGGAAGAGAACCTACGTGGCATTGTATCTTTATGGCCTGATTTTGATTGCGATGAAGAGCTTGAAAAAGCTAGCTTAAAAGCAGAAAAAGCCAGCCCTGATACATTAATTTCTGACCTGCAAGATACCCATAACCGCCTCAACGCTCTGGCTCATGATATTGAACATGGTGTGATCGAACATAATCAACACTGTAATTTAGCCGATAACGTCGCCTATATGCCCGACTACAGTGATAACCACTCAAAGCCTTTCTTTAACTCCATTTGTAACCTGCGCAGAGATACTGACCTGGTTCATAACCGCCTGAAAAATAATATTCTGGTAGAGAAACAAGAAAAGCTCGGCAAGCTTAAAGACTCGTTCAACAACGCCTTTGTAACTCACCTATGCCATGCTATTCATCAGTCAATCACTGACGGCAAAAAGATACTGGAAAACATGAACCGCGAGCTAGAGCATCACCGCTTTGGTGCCGACCGAGAATCCTTCCGCTTTGACTGGGGCTGGGTACCTGAATTTAAAGAATACTGGGGCTTTTTCAAAGAAGTCATCAGCTTACCCAACTTGGGTGACGGTACCACCTTGTTTGAAGCTGAACTCAGCGACAAGTCAAAACAAGTACGCGATAAACTCATGCAGATGTTACTCTCAGATGATGAAGTGCGCTCCATGCGCGAACTTGAACGCATCTCAGATTACAGAAACTACCGTAACTACGAAATCTACAAGCAACCAGAAGGCAAAGAGCCTATCGCCCTAAGTCAATACGGAACAGGTTCCGGAGGACAGTTAGAAACTCCTGCCTACATCATACGCTCGGCCGCTATCACCTCAGCCTTTAAGTTTGATGAAGGCAACAGCCATTTGCGTATGGTACTAGTAGATGAAGCCTTCTCAAAAATGGATGAATCCCGTTCCAGAGAGGTTATTAAATACCTCACCGAGACCCTTGGTTTACAGCTACTATTCATCATGCCCACCAGCAAATCAGGCCCATTTATGGATCTGATCAGCAACCAATTTGTGTTTAGTAAGTGCCCTACCACAAACCCTGTGGGAGAACTTAACACCCGCGTATTGGTAGATAGACAGCGCTGTAACTCAGATAAAATTAAAGAACTATGGGCAAATCATCGCCGTACTGTTCGTCATCAGTATGCTTTGGATTTTATGGAGGAGTTTCAGTAGGGATCAACAAAAAAACAGTATCTGCTACAGGCTATCATTGTGCTGATACTGTACTGCTTCCCGCATTGAGTCAGCATAAATTATTTCTTGATCAAGAAGCCGTATAGCTATTGTATATCTTAATTTGTATAATAAAATAATTATACATTCTAGTAGGAGATAAAAGCATGGCACAAGCAAATCATAAAGTAGCCATTAATATGAGAGCTGATGAAAGTTTGCGGAACCTAATTGATGAAGCCGCGGGCTTGAGAAATAAAGACCGCACTAACTTTATTCTCGACACGATGAGAATAGAATCTGAAAATATTCTGCTAGACCAAAGGCTTATTAAAGTTGATGAAGCTACTTTTAAGCAGCTTGACACATTAATGACTCAGCCCATGTCAAAAAATCATGCCTTAGCAGACCTACTGAGTTCTGAGTCACCATGGGAGAAATAAAAGCACCAGAGTCTATCAGTAAAGCTCACAATATTGATGAGTTTAGCTGTGGAATCGGCTCATTAGATCACTGGCTAAAAACTCGTGCATTAAAAAATGAAAAAAATAATGCCTCTCGCACCTATGTAGTCACATGCAATGGGCTTATCGCTGGTTATTATTCATTAGCTACCGGAAGTCTCGAATTAACAGAAGCACCAGGGGCAATAAAACGAAATATGCCCTCCCCTATTCCTATAATGATTTTAGGCCGTTTGGCTGTCGACCTTGAATTTCAAGATCAAAAAATTGGGAAGGGTCTATTGAAAGACGCTGTATTGAGAACGATTTTGGTTTCAGAGCAAGCTGG
>ENA-OSET01005773-OSET01005773.1-sediment-metagenome-genome-assembly--contig:-NODE-5773-length-10319-cov-3.374829_pt1 | contig 10319 bp, 7 predicted proteins | sample MGYA00237882_ERZ534229 | MGnify/ENA primary metagenome ERZ534229 (study PRJEB26408, sample SAMN06266212) | sediment metagenome | isolation source: Hudson Canyon methane seep mesocosm | place: USA:Hudson...
ACTGGCGTCACTGTGTGATGCTGATATCTCGAACGAGCTACGAAGTTTGGTTGAAAGCCTGATAGAAAAAATACAACAATTTGAAAATGTTGCGGCAATCGCTATTCTTAAAGAAATTGAATCATTATCTGGTGTTGAATTGTCGCAATATAAAGGGGAAAAATAAGTGCAAGATGCTTCCGTCGTTCTAATTGTAGACGATGAACCTGTCAATATTCAGGTACTAGCTGCATGTTTAAAAGATAGCTATCAAATAAAAGTTGCGACCTCAGGCGCTCAATGTCTAGAACAAATTAAAAATGGTTTAGAGCCTGATTTAATTCTACTTGATATAGAAATGCCAGATGTAAATGGTTATGAGGTGTGTACAGTACTCAAGTCAAGCAAGTCGACTGCATCTATTCCTATCATTTTTGTGACGGCAAAAAATGAAATACATGAGGAAGAGAAAGGTCTAGAACTAGGAGCAGTTGACTATATTACTAAACCAATTAGTCCTGCGATAGTTGCTGCGCGTGTTAAAACACATGTGACACTTAAACTGCAATATGACAAACTCCAAAGCATGGCAATGCATGACCAGTTAACAGGTTTATATAATCGCTACTTTTTATTAGAAGATGCAAACCATAAAGTTTCTAAGTCAATACGCCATAATTATGAATTGAGTGTATTGATGATGGATATTGACCACTTTAAATCAATTAATGATAATCATGGTCATGCAGTAGGGGACGAAGTACTTAAAACTGTCGCGAATACCCTTTCCGCTGAGAAGCGTAACGAAGATGTACTTGCCCGCTTTGGTGGCGAAGAGTTTGTATTACTTCTAGATCACTGCAATGTTTCAGAGGCTAAAATAAAAGCTGAAAAATTGCGAAAGGCAATTGAGGAATTGAACCCGTCTGGGCTTCTTGTCACTGTTAGTATGGGCGTTGCCCAGTTAAATGCGCATGAGAAAAGTTTTTCAGAACCACTGAAGCGCGCAGATGATGCTTTATATATAGCGAAAAGTAGTGGTCGGAATCGTGTAGAGGTATGTAGTGGAAACTAAAATGATGAAAAAACTGGCGGTTATTCTTCCTTTGGTCGTGATTGTGTTAGCTTATTTTTACTATAGTAATGATGCAATGAAGCAAGCGCCACTCCCAGAAATGACTGTTAAAGAAAAGAAAGCTCGCTTTAAGTCAATCATTTTGCCGGTTACTCAAGAAGTGTATGGTGAGTTGATGGCGCGCTATAACCAGGTTGCTGAGAAAATTAAAATAGGCTCTGTTGACGAGTTCGACGCTCTAAAGAAAGAATATAAAGTATCAAATAATGATGAGCTATTAGCGGCACTAAAGCCTCACCCTGTGAGTATTACGCTTGCTCAAGCAGCAATGGAAAGTTCATGGGCCACTTCTAGGTTCTTTAGAGAAGCAAATAATATATTTGGAGTTTGGTCATTTGACGAAAATGAGGCACGCATAGCCGCCAGTAAAAAACGCGGTGATAAAACTATATGGTTAAAAAAATACGCATCAGTTAAAGACGCAATTCGTGATTACTACCGAACCCTGGCTCGCGGTAGTGCCTTTGGTGTGTTCAGAACATTGAAAATGACAACGAATAACCCTTACGAACTGGTCAAAAAGCTAGATCGCTACTCAGAAAAAGGCGCGAAATATGGTGAAGAGCTTGCGTCTATTATCAAGTTTAATAAATTCTATCAGTATGATAAGTAAGGCTTAGCAGTCTTAAACAAAGACTCAAAGCCTACTATTCACTCAATTGCATTGTCCAAAGTTGAGCATAGCGTCCCTTGTCAGCCAGTAACGATTGATGGCTGCCTTGCTCAACAACCTGACCATGTTCCATAACCAAAATACGGTCTGCATCTACAATGGTCGATAAACGGTGAGCAATCACGATACTGCTCTTACCTTGTGAAATCTCTTCAATTGCTTTCATTACCGCACTTTCTGACACACTGTCTAAAGAACTAGTCGCTTCGTCAAAAACTAAAATGGATGGTTTTTTTAAAATCGTACGCGCAATAGCAACCCGCTGTTTTTCACCACCTGAAAGTTTCAAACCCCTTTCGCCTACCTGTGTGTTATAAGATTTGGGTAGCGTTTCAATAAAGCTTTGTAAGTGTGCCAGTTTGATAGCCTGCTTTACCTCTTCATCACTGGCATCAGGTCGACCATAGCGAACGTTTTCAATTAAGCTGGTGTTAAACAGTACGGTATCTTGCGGGACCACACCAATAGCTGAGCGTAAACTATCTTGGCTGACATGTTGTATATTTTGATCATCAATCAAAATTTCACCTTGGCTTACATCGTAAAAACGGAACATTAATTTAGCAATGGTTGATTTACCGGCACCACTACTACCGACTAAAGCCAATTTCTCTCCAGGCATTAAAGTAAAGTTGAGCTGGTTTAAAATAGAGCGCTCTGCCTCATAGCCGAAGCAAACATTTTTGAATTCAATTTTACCGTGTTGTAGCGAAAGTTCAGGGGCCAAAGCTAGGTCGGCCACTTTGGGTTTTCTATTTAGTAGGTCAAACATGCGCTCAATGTTGATCATTGAACTTTTAATTTCCCGGTACACAAATCCAAGAAAGTTAAGGGGCAAAAAAATCTGCATCATAAAGGCATTAACCAATACAAAGTCACCTAGTGACATGCGGCCAATGCTTACTTCATACGCAGCCAGAATTAGCATGGCTGTTAATGACACTGAAATGATAAGGGCTTGTCCACCATTTAAGGCAAATAAGGTCAGTCTATTTTTTCGTTTAGCTTGTTCCCACTTATGTAATTCCTGGTCATACAACTCAGCCTCATAAGCTTCATTGGTGAAGTATTTAACGGTTTCAAAATTAAGTAAACTGTCAATGGTGCGCGTATTGCTTTGGTTGTCTGCGTTATTGGCTTCACGAATAAACTGGGTACGCCAGTCGGTGGTGGTTTTGGAAAACCAGATGTAAGTAATAACTGAAATCAGTACGATCAATGCGAATTCAAATCGGTATTGTTGCCATAAAATACCCATCACTAAAAATAATTCCAGGAAGGTCGGTACAATATTAAATACCAAAAAACGCATTAAAAAACTGATGCCATTTGTACCACGCTCAATGTCACGCGATAATCCACCAGTTCTGCGGCTTAAATGAAACTCTAAATCCAAAGCATGTAAGTGTTTAAATACTTTCAGACCAATACGGCGCATCGCACGCTCAGTCACGCGCCCGAATAAAGTGTCGCGTATTTCTCCCAGCAATACATTGCATAGCCGGATAAATCCATAAGCAAGGAGTAAACCTATAGGGACAAGTACCAATGTGAATTCAGTATTTTCTAGTTGTGTATCTAAATTATCAACCACCTCTTTTAAAATGAAAGGCATGCCAATACTGGCGAGTTTAGCGGCCACCAAGCAAAGTAAAGCCAAGCTAACACGTGCTTTATATTCTAAAAGATAGGGCCAGATTTGTTTGATAACAGACCAATCAACTTTTAAGCTGGGGTCGTAATCGGAACGCATACCTCGCATAAGAAAGGAGTCCTTGATTAAGGGTAATTACAGTATGCGCTGAAGCGTACTCAGCATGAGTAAAAGAACCAGGGTGAGTTTGATATCACTTGAAGGTCGGAATGAATGTCGACCCTCAAGCTTCTATTTTATGAATTAGTAATCTGACGCTTCATCGATTAATTCAGCGCTATCCTCAATAACTTCGCCTAATGGCTTGTCGTTTCGGTTTGCCGACAATGCGCCTTTTCTTTTCGCAAGTGTGGCTTCTAGTTTTTTAGCGGTGAGTTGGATTGCGGTATACATATCTTTATCGCACGCAGTCGCACTTAAGTCAGCGCCTTGGTAATGGGTGCTGGCTTCAACACTTTGCTCGTGACGGTCTACTTTTACAATTACAGATATATCCTTGAGTTCAGGATAATGATTGCCAATTTTTTGGAATTTGTTATTTACAGCAGTTTCTATTCCTTCAGTAATTTCTACATGGTGTCCTGAAATATTTATTCTCATATTTTATACCTGTATTAATTTATGGGATGGAAAAAATAAGCGCTTAAAATATGTATGAGGACGGCATTTAAAAAAACAAGCGTAGCAAGTGAGATTTTTATGAAATCATTCTCCTAAGCAGAAAGCTTTCTAAATGTGCAGCATCTGTTTATAGTCAAAGCTATAGCCCTTTATTTCTAAAAGGAACTCCGCTTTTGTCAAAATTTATTCGTCGTATTCTGCCTTGGTTGATATTTATTGGCATGGTTTTTCTGGCTTATGAAATTACGCAATCAAAACCATCCGCTTTTAAAGGTCATAGCAAGCAGGCGCCTCGTTTAGTTGTTGAAACAACCCTTTTAAAAGCAGCGCCTTTTACAATTTCTGTTGAGTCTTTTGGTGTGTTGCAAGCGCGCACCAATAGTGAATTGTTTGCACTGGTTTCTGGCCAAATAAAATCGGTATCTCCTCATTATGAAACAGGTGCTTTCTTTAAGCAGGGCGAAGTATTGCTAAAGATTGACTCCGCGGATTATGAAGTCGCTGTTCAGGTAGCCAAAGGAAGTTTGGTAAATGCAGAGCTGGCCTTGGCTGAAGAGCAAGCACGTTTTGATCAGGCGCAGCGGGACTGGGCCAGAAAGAAACATCAGGCTAGCGATTATGCGCTGCGTTTACCCCAGCTTCGTGCTGCTAAGTCAAATATCGAGACGGCCAAGGCCCAATTAAAACTTGCTGAACTAAACCTTGAGCGAACTAAAGTTCGCGCACCTTTTGATGGCAGGATATTAGCTACTTTTGTGAATGTTGGTAGTGTTGTCGGGCCAAACATTAAGCTAGCTCAAATCTACTCCAGTGAGGCGATCGAGCTTCGATTACCGCTAGCCAACAAAGATCTGCGCTTTATAAACTTACCTGAAGCGTCAATGGGTGACTACCAAAATTACCCAAAAGTCTCGATTCATAATACCCTGACGGAACCTGCCCAAATCTGGCATGGGAAAGTTGTTAGAACAGAGGCGGCTATTGATGGAGCCAGTCAGCAACTGTATGTGCTCGCACGCATTGATCAACCTTTTATTAAGAATGATAGCTTATCACGTTTGCCGCTTAAAATAGGTCAGTTTGTTCGGGCGAGTATTCAGGGAAAACAACTTGAATCGGTCATTAGTATTCCTAACTCAAGTCTGTATCAGGGGGCTTATGTTTATTTGCTTAAAGAAGGTAAATTACAACGTCAACCCGTGAGTGTGCTTTGGCGAAACCAGCAGGTGAGTGTGATTAAGTCGGGGTTGGAAAATGGTCAGCAGCTTGTGACAACCCCACTGGGTCAAGTGACTAGTGGTACTGCCGTAGAGGTTGCTCCGTGATTGCCTGGTTTGCCCGCAATCATGTGGCGGCTAATTTATTAATGGTCACTTTGCTGGCCTTAGGCTTAGGCTCGCTTAATTTTAATATTCCGCTTGAAGTGTTTCCGACAATTGAAGCACGTACCATCAGAGTGCTTGTGAGTGTGCCGGGAGCGATGCCTGAAGACATGGAAAGCAGTGTCAGCATTAAACTCGAAGAAGCAGTGCAGGATTTAGAAGGTATTGAAGATATTGTCAGCAGTGCATCGGAAGGGCAATCACTGCTGATTCTGACCCTTGATGAAAAATACACTGCACGTGAAATTTTAAGTGATGTAAAAAACCGCATTGATGCGATTAATAATCTGCCGGTAGATGCTCAAAGGCCGGTGGTTAGTCTAGCCAAAAGAGTACGTGAAGTGATTAGTGTGGCTGTTTCTGGTGACTTGTCTGAGCTGGAAATCCGTCAAGTGGCAGAACGGGTTCGGGACCAGCTATTAGATGTTTCAGGTATTACGCAAGTCAAACTCGATGGTGTCAGAAACTATGAAGTCAGTATTGATGTTAAAGCGCAAGTGCTTCAACAATATGGCCTGCGGCTAGAGCAAGTTGCACAAGCAGTACAAAATAGCTCCAAAGATATTTCGGCTGGTAGTTTAAAAACGGAGGGGGGGGATATTCTTATCCGCTCCAGTGGACAAGCCTATCGAAAGACCGAGTTTGAGAATATTGTGGTGCTCAGTCAGGATGATGGCAGTGTGCTTCGCGTGAGTGATATAGCAACAGTGAAGGATGGATTCTCAGAAACACCGATTCTGACACGCTTTAATGGCCAGCCTGCAGCTTTGGTAGATGTTTTTCGAGTAGGGCAGCAAAGTGCTATTGAGGTTGCTGACAAGGTAAAAGATTATCTGAAAGGTGCAGGCCCTACTTTACCCGAAAGTGTCACCCTTACTGCATGGCGTGATCGTTCAAAAATAGTAAAAAAGCGTTTAAAAACGTTGTCTGATAATGCCTTGCAGGGTGGAATTCTGGTCTTGTTATTACTGACCTTGTTTTTACGTCCTGCCATTGCTATTTGGGTTTGTATTGGCATACCCGTTTCATTTATGGGGGCCTTGATGGTAATGCCGATATTTGATATTAGTTTGAACATAATTAGTATCTTTGGTTTTATTGTTATTCTGGGAATCGTGGTAGATGATGCTATTGTCACGGGTGAAAACATTTACTGTCATTTAAGAAACGCTGAAAGAAGTTCTGAAAGCAGTTTGGATGCCGTGATTAAAGGCACACAAGAAGTCGCAATTCCAGTGACGTTTGGCATACTCACCACGGTTGCTGCTTTTTTACCTATTGCTTTTATTGATGGTGTAAGAGGGCAGTTGTTTGCAGCTATTCCTGTGGTGGTGATTCCCATACTGATCTTTTCATTAATTGAGTCTAAGCTGGTGTTACCGGCACACCTCAAACATTTAAATTTTCATACAAATCAAGCAAAAACACACCCGATATTGAACAAACTACAATGCTTGCAACAAGGTTTTGCAGATGGTTTTGAACGTGCTGTTTTACGCTATTATCAGCCGGTGCTCACTTGGGTATTACGCTATCGCTATCTATGTTTGTCGATTAGCTTAGGTGTTTTAATCGTGCTTTATGCGATGGTCACGAGTGGCTGGACACGGTTTATATTCTTTCCGAAAGTACAAAGTGAATTAGCCCGTGCCACACTTGAAATGCCTGTGGGGACGCCCATCGAAGTGACTGACCGCTATGTGGTGAGCATGGTAGGTGCTGCAAAAACGCTACAAGAAAAATATCTGGATCAACCTGGCGGGCAGAGCGTTATTCGCAATATCATGGCAACCACGGGCAGTGGTTCAAGTAGTTCGGGAGGTCATTATGGCCGGGTTATTTTCGAAATTACCGCCCCCGAGGATAGACACTCTTCCGTGACTAGTCGTGACTTGGTCAATGAATGGCGCAGCCTTATTGGGCCGGTACCGGGTGCTGAAAATCTGACATTTCGAGCTGAAATAGGGCATGTGAGTGACCCTATCCATATTCAATTACGCGGGCAGGACTTTGTTTCTTTATCTCGCGTAGCCCAACAGATTAAAGAAAAACTGGCCAGCTATCCAACCGTATTTGATTTGTCCGACAGTTATTCGAATGGCAAACAAGCCTTACAAATACGTCTTAAAAATGAAGCGTATGCGTTGGGCTTATCTCGACAGCAAATATTAAGGCAGGTGAGTGAGGCTTTCTATGGCTTTGAGGCGCAACGTATTCAGCGAGGTCGGGATGATATTAGAGTGATGGTGAGGTACCCGCTTGAAGATAGGCAATCAATTCAGTCTCTGGACCAGTTTCTGGTGAGCAATGCCACAGGGGATAGGATTCCCTTATCGCAAGTTGCAGAGCTGATTCCTGAAGCGAGCCCTGCGAAAATTAGTCGTATTGACCTTAGTCGAACGGTGAGTGTGCGGGCTGATGTAGATAAAAAGAACACTAATATGCTGGTCTTACAAGCTGAGTTAAAAGCGTATATAGATAAACTATTAGTCCAATACCCAAATATCCGCTATACGATGGATGGTGAAGCCAAAGAACAACGAAAATCCTTTAGCAGTTTAAAATGGGGTTTGTTGTTTATTTTGTTTATTATTTATAGCCTGCTGGCCATCCCTTTTAAATCTTACTGGCAACCGATAATTGTTATGGCAGTGATCCCTTTTGGTGCGATCGGAGCAATTGGCGGGCATTGGTTGATGGGCATGGATCTCACCTTAATCAGTTTATTAGGAATGTTGGCGCTTACCGGTATTGTTGTGAATGATAGCTTGGTACTGGTGGACTTTATTAATAAAAGGCGGGAGCAGCAGGGAGGGCTATTGGACGCTGTAAGCCAAGCGGCAGTCGCTCGGTTTAGGCCTGTTATTTTAACCTCACTTACAACGTTCTTTGGCTTGATGCCTTTGTTATTTGAAGAATCGACCCAAGCTCAGTTTTTAATCCCCATGGCCGTTTCTCTGGGGTTTGGTATTTTGTTTGCCACCGTGATTACATTATTGCTAGTGCCGATCAATTATTTGGTAGTAGAAGATATTAAACGTTTATTGCATAGGCGATGAACCGTCTAGTTTTTCAGACAAGCATAAACAGCATCAATCAAAGCCTTACCGCATGGCCCAGCATCATCCACAGCATGAATACGGTTACCACAGTAGCCAAAACCTAGTTGTGCATCGGGGTCGGCAAACCCTAAAGCACCGCCTAAACCCGGGTGGCCAAAGCTTCTGGGGTTATTGCCAAGTGAGAAGTGGGTGTTATTGAGCATAAAACCTGTGCCATAACGAAAATGGCGGTGGGTCATTTTTTCAACGGCATCCCATTGTTCCTGAATGACGTCTTCTAATAAGTCGTGACCAAACATGCTGTCGCCATTATGAACCAATGTCCCATAAATCTGAGCGAGGGCGCGTGCATTACTGTGTCCATTGCCTGAAGCAAACTCGAAACGTCGGTATGCCGGTTCCTGAAAGAGATTATTGCTGGAGTCAAACGGTGCAGGTATCCATGCTCTGGACAAGAGTGTGCCTGCTTGTCTCATACCATTAAGGCTGGGTACGTTATCGTCGACTAATATTTCAGTACAGCGTTGTTCTTCTTTGGGGTTTAGGCCAATGAAAAAATCAATTCCTCTTGGTCCAAATAAGTCTTCACGTAAAAAAGTACCCATTGACTTTCCCGTTGTTAATTCAACGATTTTTTGGCAAAGCAGGCCATGAGTAAATGAATGATAACAAGGCGTAGTGCCAGGTTTCCAAAGGGGTTCTTGTACTTCTATGGCTTGAAAAAGTACATCTAGTTGATAAAGTGAATTGGCTGGTGCCGCATCAGCTACAGGAATGCCAGCAAGTTGGGCAAGCATGCAGCGTATGGTGATTGTTGCCTTACCTGCTTGTGCGAACTCCGGCCAATAGCGGGCGATGGGGGCATCAAGATCAATAATTTTTTTATCAGCTAATGCCAGTAAGCAAATGGAGGCAATGCCTTTCGTTACTGACATAACGCAAACCAGAGTATCTTCCTTCCAGGGTTTTGTGCGTGCAATATCTTGATAACCGCCCCATAAATCCACTAAGACCTTACCTTTATGCATAATGGAAATGCAGGCACCGAGTTCTGCTTGATGATGAAAATTATCTATAAACGCTTGCTTGACTGCATTAAATTCGGGGACGCAAAATCCCTCGATATGCAAAGAGCTATTTGTCAAAATACTAATGGCCTTGGGAATAAAAAGTTATATCGTGTTAATAGTTTAGACCATTTATAAGTGATTGCTGTTTTTGCTTGCGAGTAAAGCAACTGAAATCTGGATTAAATTTCGACACTGATTTTCATAGGATTGGCGTGTTTTTTAAAATGCTATGCTTTGCATGGGATGAGGTAACCTTATATTGTCATGCCTGTATGGTGTAAAGAGAGGAATATCTGCTTTTATGTCCACTCTAAAGACATATTAGACTCAGAGCCTTACCTACCAGTAAAATCACAGGCAAGCACAATTTTCGTCTATACTAATAACTAGTATAAATAAAACAGTAACTTGTATCGCAATGATCAACAGGCAGTGCATTGAGCCAAACGACCTCCTCTTCAAACAAACAGTACATGCCACAGGATACTTTATTCAGTAATGGCGGTACTTTAATACAGCGTGCGATTCGTGAGTCTGATGGTCAGGCGGTGATTTTAAAGTCCTTGATAGCAGCTTACCCTAAACCTGCACAACTGAGCCGTTTCTCTTTTGCTTATGAGGTGCTTAACAAGTTTGATCACCCTAATATCATTAAGGTGCTCGATTATCTGGAGCGGGACAATTCACCCGTTCTAAAAAAAAAAAAAAAAAAAAAAAAAAAAAAAAAAAAAAAAAAAAAAAAA
>ENA-OSET01005775-OSET01005775.1-sediment-metagenome-genome-assembly--contig:-NODE-5775-length-10318-cov-5.195293_pt1 | contig 10318 bp, 8 predicted proteins | sample MGYA00237882_ERZ534229 | MGnify/ENA primary metagenome ERZ534229 (study PRJEB26408, sample SAMN06266212) | sediment metagenome | isolation source: Hudson Canyon methane seep mesocosm | place: USA:Hudson...
GGCTTCTTTCTTGGCGTTGCTGGTATTTTTCTGCAACACTGAGCTGCTTGATTTGGCGCTCTATCATATACAGTTTATTGATAAAACTCAGTGCACGGTCTGCTTTTGAGGGTTGATTGGTTTTGCCCTTTTTAGCTTTAGGTTGTGCCTTTTGAGCTTCTTTGAATTTACGTCGCGCATGATCCCAGCAACCTAGCTGAGTGATACCGTTTTCTCGACAGGCAGCACTGTATCCCGCATAGCCATCGGTTTGTAAGTAGCCACTAAAACCTTCAAGCAGGCGCAAAGGGACCGCTTGGCTTCGCGAGGGATCGTATTCAAATAGGACGCTTTGTTTGTCGGGCGAACCACCGAGCGTGACCCACATATATTTATCTGATGTCACTGGCCGGTCAGGTTCTTTTAGCACTTGTATGCGGGTTTCATCAGCCATAATGACATTGCCTGCATGCTGATGTTCTCTCAGTAAGTTAATCAAGGGCTGGAGTTGTGTGGCTGATGCAATCACCCAATTAGCTAGGGTTGTCCGAGAGAGTTCGCCGCCATACCGCGATAAAATCTTTTCTTGTCGGTACAGGGGTAAGCCATCGGCGTATTTAGAGATAATGACAAAGCTCATTAAGTTGATGCTGCCCATCGCTCTTGCTACAGGATGTTTTGGCATCTCTGCTACTTTAATAATACGTTGCTTTTTATCTTCGCGTTGCTCAATAAACACCGCTTTTTCCTGCATGTACTCCAATACGCGGACTTGAGCGGGAATAATATCGAGCTCCTCTCTGACTTTCGTAAAGAAGGTATCAATAGCGCCAGATTTCTCTTGCTCAGATAAGTAGGCAAAAACTTGTTCACGCGGTAAATCACTGGCAAACGGTTTGCGCCCTGTTTTTTTCTTAGTTTCAGCGGGGCTAGTTTCCCTCGACTCTTCCTCAACAGCGACTTCACCCGCTTCATCATCCGCACCCTTAGCTTGATCAAAATCAATCGTTGCTTCAGCTTCCGCCTCATCAAATAAAGAGGTTTGTGTAGATTGTTCGCTAGAGGGTGAAAAACGTTTGACTTTAGTTAAGCGCAAGGCTTCTTCTAAGATTTGAATGCGTTTTTTCTGTTCAGAAATGACGTCAGATTTACGCTCAATAATCGTGGCTTGATCATCAATAATTTGATCTTTTTCAAGCAACAAAGCCAATTGTTCTGATACGGAGTGATCAGCCTTATTGGCTTGTTTTTTAAGGGAACTATTGTCTAAAATCATGCCTTTATTATACTTTATTTAGCCCATGAATTCAGCTAAAAACAGCTTAATAAACAGATTCATAGCTCAGTTTTTTATGACCTTTCATCGCCATAATATCAAAGCCATCCAGCAACCAATTTAACTGTTGACCCGTCAACGTTAGCGTCTCATTTTCACCTTTAGGCCACTTAAATTTCTCTTCCGCTAAGGATTTGTAATACAGCACAAAGCCATTATCTTCCCAGAACAAACATTTGATTTTATTGCGTTGCTTATTGGTAAAGGCGTACAAACATCCTGCAAAAGGGTTATGCCCTAATTCACATTCAACAATAGCCGACAAACCACGGTGTGATTTACGAAAATCAATGGGCTGACGATATAAGTACACCTCCGTTAATGACAAAGAAGGCCGCATAACCGCCGTCATCGCAACACCTCAACTAAAGACTTGATCAAGGTCAGGTTATCAGCGGGAATACCCAGTAATTGAGTCCCATCAGGAAACTGCAACGATAATTCAAATACAGCATTGGACGCACTCTGCTCATCAACTTGAATACGGGCAAAGCCAGAGTTAGCCGCTTGGGGAACTAGGAGCGGAGAAGACAAAATTTTACGCTTCCAATAACTCAACTTTTGAGTGCATAGATCATGCTGCCGACAATAGGCTGATTGAGATAAGCCTGAAGTCTGCCAAGCTTGAATATGATCAGACCAAAATAGTTTACGCGATGCTTGATTAAGTGCTGCCATTTGAAATTCCCCTGTCTAATTTAATGGGAAGTAGTCTGGCATTTATCTTGATTTCTGGGAATGACGTCGAGAATTGGGCGCTTACGACAAAAACACTGCCATCAAAAGGGTCCTGTCTAAATTGTTCTGAAACGATCAAGGACAGGCCATTAATGGATTTACGCATATCGGTAAAGCCTGTCGCCAGATACACTTGATTAACAACAAGCCCGTTTATCATGAGATAGACCTTAGCAGTTCCAATACCGGTTTTAAGGAACTGAGTTCCGTGCCGGCATGCATTTCTAGGCTGAAGCCATTGGTATGAGTTACTTTGAAAACCGATGAATTAGCAGATAATCTTGAGTCGTCCAACAAGTCTTCGGTTACAATCTTTACTGGAACTAATGGACTCGCTTGTGTGACTGATGAGGTAGGAGAACTGAATTTCTTTTTATAATAACTGAAGATATGCGGCTTGATATCATGGGCTTTACAATACTCGGCCTGAGTTAAACTGCTGGCTTGCCATTGCGGTATAAGTACTCGCTTAAAATTATCTTAACACTTTTGTTTGAAGTTTCGCGTAGGATGGGTAGAGCGTCTTTTTGCGAAACCCATCATTCCGCATGAGGTTGATGGGTTTCATTACGCGCCTAAAAAGCAGGCACTCCATTCTACCCATCCTACAGAAATGTTAGATCAATTTTACACAGGTACTTATGAAGCTGGCGAAACACAGGAAAAACAGACTATTTACTCCCCAGTGTTTCGCTATAGTTTCGGGTCTCATTAAAGATCGAACCTATAGTACAAATATACTTGGTCGCGGCAAGGACTAATATTGAATAGGAACAAAGCGCATCAATTAGGAAGCAATGCGCTTCGTGTCTTAGCTAAAATCAAATGACACAAGGAAAACAATGGATCGTTTCGACAGGATATATCGGCTACACGGACTACTGAGCGCTCATCGCACCCCCGTTGCACTTAAGCAAATCATGGAACAGCTAGAATGTTCCAAATCTACTGCTGATCGCAGCATTGAAACCTTGCGCGATTCTCTCAATGCCCCGCTAGAATATAACCGTGAAGCCAATGGCTATTTCTATAATCAGCAATCGCTTAATAAACCTTATGAATTGCCAGGCCTCTGGTTTAACAGTGAGGAATTACATGGCTTATTAATTTGTCAGCAAATACTGCACAATATCAGCCCCGGCATCCTCAGCGAGCAGATCGAAGCATTGCAGCAACGCATCAATGAAATGCTCAGCAAAGAAAATAGCCCCCAACCGGTTATCGCTGACAAAATTCAATTCACCACCGTAGGTCGGCGACTCAAAGACGATAGTTATTTTAAACGGCTCGCCACCGCACTCTTTAGCAAGCAACAAATACATATTCAATATCACGCCAGAGGTAATAATGGCGAAAACAGCGAGCGAATTATTTCCGCACAAAAACTCATTTACTACCGTGATAATTGGTATTTAGCCGCTTACTGTCACAAGCGGAATCAACTACGCACCTTCTCAATTGATAGTGTCCACTCAGCAAAAATATTGGATAAAACTGCACTACAAACTCCCGATAATCAATTACAAGACTTCCTGCATTCTGCCTACGGTATTTTTACCGGCAAAGCCGAGCATACGGCTGAATTAATCTTCAGTAAAAATCGAGCCAACTGGGTTGCTGATGAGCAGTGGCATCCAGAACAACAAAGCAAATGGCTAGACAATGGCAACTACCAACTGAGTTTTCCCTTTAGTGATAGCCGCGAGTTAATCATGGATATTCTCAAGCATGGCGCAGAAGTAAAGGTGATCGCCCCCGTGTTTTTAAGAGAAGCAGTTGTGGCAGAAATCAATAAAATGCAAAAAAAATACCACTGCCTCACCAAATGAGGCAGTGACTATGGATAATGAAAATATCATAAAGATACCAAGGGAAATATTTGATGGAACAACTCACCGACCTAAAAGCCATACTGCATTCTAAACGCGCAAATATTTACTACTTAGATAAATGCAGAGTGATGCAAAAAGATGGGCGCGTTTTATATCTCACCGAAGCCGATACCGAAAAACAATATTGGAATATCCCGATAGCCAATACCACCTGTATTTTACTGGGGACAGGTACTTCCATAACCCAAGCGGCAGTTAGAATGCTTGCTTCAGCAGGGGTTTTAATTGGCTTTAGCGGCAGTGGAGGAACGCCCTTAATCGCCGCCAATGAAATTGAATGGTTCACCCCACAAAGCGAATACCGCCCCACCGAATACATACAAGGCTGGATGGCATTTTGGTTTGAAGAAGACAAACGACTAAAGGTCGCCAAACAATTTCAGCAGCAGCGCATTACTTATATGCAAAAAGTTTGGGGCAAAGACCGAGATCTAAAAAACGAAGGCTTCACGCTAGATAATTTAGCCATAAAACAAGCTCTTGAAAATTTCAGTAACAAAATTGACCACTGCCAGAATGTCACCAATTTACTCTTAGTGGAAGCTCAGCTCACCAAGTCTCTCTACAAAATAGCCGCCAATAACACCAAACAAAAAGATTTTACCCGCCAGCATGACAGCACCGACGATGCCAACGCCTTTTTAAATCACGGCAATTATTTAGCCTACGGACTCGCCGCAACCACGCTTTGGGTGTTAGGTATTCCGCACGGTTTTGCGGTTATGCATGGTAAAACTCGGCGTGGCGCATTAGTGTTTGATGTTGCTGACTTAATCAAAGATACCTTGATATTACCGTGGGCGTTTATTTGTGCCAAAGAACAAGCCACCGAACAAGAATTTAGACAACAATGCCTACAAAACTTTACCCAACATAAAGCACTCGACTTTATGTTTGAAGCCGTTAAACAAGCCAGTCTAGAAGGTAAAGGCTTGTGATGGATAAAGCTAGCTCAGTAGACGGATTTCAACCACAACAGTTAGAGCCAAAACGAATAATTGATCAGTGGCAGGATTCCCAGCAGACCTTTAATGACAGTGCCAGTTTATGCAAGCGACGATCTCTAGTCCAAAGGAAAGTATCTTTCGCTAAAAAAGTCGAAGCCAAAAGATGTAAATCAATAAAACCGATCCCTTTGCCCATTAACGCATGCTTTTCAAGACAATATAAAGCTTCATCATGTGTCGCCTCAGGTACTTGTGGCAGATTTTTTAATAAATTCAAAAGTTGATTACGATTATGCAAACAGCCACAAGCCAGCTCACCTCGAATCATAGGATGCATCAGCACTTGATTTTGTTTAAGCAAGCTTATCAGCTGCTCATCTTTATCACGCAAATGATCAATCCAAATCGAGGTATCAACCAATATTCTCGACATTACTCAAACTCATCAGCTTGTCGACGGGGGACTTGCTCAAGATTGGGTTCAGAACCACCCAACAATGCCAGTCGTTGCGCACTCTCCCGTTCAATCAAAGCTTTTAAGCTTTCCCGTAATAATGCCGTTTTTTCATGGACACCTGTTAACTCAACCGCCTTGGCATATAGATCATCATCAATATTAAGTGTTGTACGCATAAATAAGCCTTGTTATGAATATGATAAGCATCAAATTAAACATCATTATATGTCGCTTTTGATGCCTAGCAACTTATTTACTGTATTGGATGGTATATCATGATGGTCACCTTTGTCTCCCAATGCGAACACAAAGCACTTAATAGAACACGGCGGGTGTTAGATGCTTTTGCAAACAGAATTGGCACAAACACATGGCAAACCGTGATTACCGAGGAAGGCTTGCAAGCGGTTAAAAAACTACTCAGGAAGTCAGCGACAAAGAATACAGCGGTTTCCTGTCATTGGACTAGGAGCCGTAGCCGGAGTGATTTGGTTTGGTTAGTGGGAAATAGGGATAAGTTTAATGCAGAAGGTTTTGTGCCTGTCAACTGGACACAAAAGGATATGATGCAAAGTCAATGGGAAAATGACTGGTATTATTTGCCGTTAATCAAAAGTCTAACCGCTATAGCTGCTTTATTTCATGATTGGGGGAAGTCATCCGATTTTTTTCAAGCGCGACTTGCTGGTAAAGAAAAACTGCCTAAAGGTGACCCACTACGGCATGAATGGGTTTCAGTGTTGTTTTTAAATGCCTTTGTCAATAATAAAGCAACAGACGAACAATGGATTGAACGTTTAATTTCTGGTGATTTTGATGAGGAAGCATTAGCGAAAATAGTAGCAAAAAACATTAATAAGCCAATAAAAGGTTTACCGATTGCTGCGCGTGTAGTCGCTTGGTTGATTGTTTCCCACCATCGCTTACCTGATAAGAAGGAAGGTTGGAAATACAAGGAATCAGGGTCATTACAAAAAACATTGGAAAGAATCACTCAGAACTGGGGTTACGAAAATAAATTTGATGAAACTGAATTTAACCAGCATTTGCCGCGTTGCTTTGTTTATTCTAAAGGCTTACCTAATCAATCTAAGCAGTGGCAAAAAGAAGCAACCAAATATGCTAAAAAATTAAAAGAATCGTTACCTTCATTATTAGACGCGGAGGAAAATGATTTTTTAAGAGCCATATTAGGATATGCAAGATTATCAATGATGCTGGGAGATCATTATTATTCCTCGCTCGATTTTGACGACAAGCGGCGATTAAAAAACAAAGAACTCGGCTTGTACGCTAATACCTACAAAGACCCAAAAACTAAAAAAACTAAAAAAACTAAAAAAACAAAATTAAAACAAACATTAGATGAGCATTTAGTAGGCGTTATGAAACAAGCGGTGCGTAGTACACAGTTACTGCCTATGTTTGAAGCGAATATTGATGAGTTACCCCGTGTATTTGATGTTAAGGCACTCAAGAAATCCAGCCCAGAAGGATTCAAATGGCAAGATAAAGCCGTGCGAGAGCTTAATAAATGGCGAGATGCGAATGAAAATCTTGATACTCAAAACTTTGGTTTTTTTGCGGTTAATATGGCATCCACAGGAACAGGAAAAACCTTTGCCAACGCAAAAATAATGCGTGCGCTATCGCCCACAAAAGAGAGTCTGCGTTATATTTTAGCGTTAGGTCTAAGAACCTTAACCCTGCAAACAGGGGATGAATACCGTACTCGAATTGGTTTAGAAAAAGATGAATTGGCTGTGCTGATTGGTTCTCGTGCCGTGTTAAATTTACACCACCAAAAAGAACAAAATGAAAAAAAAGAGCTTGCCTCATCGGGTTCTGATTCTGAAGAAAGACTATTAGATAATGAGTTACATTTTGAGACTAAAATACCTGAAGGGGACTTAAAAACGGTATTAAACAGTGATAAAGACAGGAAGTTTCTTTATGCACCCGTTTTAAGCTGTACGATTGACCACTTAATGGATGCCACAGAAACTAAACGAGGTGGACGGTATATTTTGCCTACACTGCGCTTAATGTCCTCCGATTTAGTCATTGATGAAATTGATGATTTTGACGGCACTGACTTAATTGCAATTGGTCGCTTGATTCATTTAGCAGGCATGTTGGGGCGAAAAGTGATGATTTCATCAGCTACTATTCCACCCGATTTAGCACATGGGTATTTTAATACCTATCAAGCAGGATGGACTATGTTTGCTAAAATGCGCGGTAAAAATACCAGCGCAGGGTGTGCTTGGGTTGATGAGTTTGGCTCTAAAGTAGTCAGTTGCAAAAATACAGAAGAATATCGCCAACACCATGATAAATTTATTGAAAAACGTCTGAAAGGTTTGCAATCTATTGAGCCAAAGCGCAAGGCGAATATAGAAGCCTGTGATACTGATGAAAGCGAAAATAACGAAGACTATTTACATGAGGTTATGTTAAAGGCTGCGCTAGAAAAACATAACAATCATTGCGTTATTGATAAAAACACCGCTAAAAAAGTGAGCTTTGGGGTGGTAAGGATGGCAAATATTAAGCCCTGCGTTAATTTTACTCGATATTTATTAGATTCAGAGAAGGCGCTGTTACCCAAAAATGTAGATATTCGTGTCATGGCTTATCATTCAGCGCAACTTTTAATTATGCGTAATGAGCAAGAAAAGCATTTAGATACTGTTTTAAAGCGAAATAAAGGTGAGCAAGCCGTTTTTAATAACTCCATCATAAAAGCACATTTAACCGCATCAGACGCTGAAAATATTATCTTCATTGTTGTAGCAACCCCAGTAGAAGAAGTCGGGAGAGACCATGATTTTGACTGGGCAGTGATTGAACCCTCATCGTATCGTTCTTTTATTCAGTTAGCAGGAAGAGTTTTAAGGCATAGGAAAAAAACGATTCAACAGCCTAACATTGCCTTACTACAACATAATTTACGAGGGCTAAATAATGAAGAGAAGGCTTATTGTTACCCAGGTTATGAAAGTGGAGATCATAAGTTAAAAACGCATGATTTATCTCAGTTAGTTGATGTTGAAAAAATAGCAGAGCGACTTGATTCGCAAGCCCGTATTAGTCGGGAAGATAAATTAGAACCCCAAACCAAACTGATTGATTTAGAGCACGCCTGTATTGAGGCGTTATTAAACAATCAAAATACAGCAGGCCCAGAAACCATGCAAGGCTGGCTATCAGGTTATTGGTGGTTAACGGCACTTCCACAGCAGTATGTAAGATTTCGCAACAGCAGCTCACAAGCCCTTAGGTACTTAATCCCTAATGGTGATTTTGAAGATGAATGGCATTTTGTTGAAAAAGACCAGCAAGGGGGCTTTGTACCCAATAAATCGGGTATTGAGTGCTATGAATTATCAGAAAAAGAAAAAACAAGATTATGGCTCTATAGGGGCTATAAGCAATTATTAGTAGACTTAGATTACGGTGATAACTTGGAAAAATTAGCGTTAACGTATGGCGAAATAAGTTTGCCTACTTATGGAAAGAATAGCAATGATCTAGAGTTTTCCTACTCAAACCAATTAGGTTTGAGTAGGAAATAAGCTGCCTGTACGGCAGTGAACAAATAAAAAAACATGACATATTTCTAAGCTACTTTTTCAGTAGAAAAATAGTGTAACATGCGATATTTCTAGTTTTTATCTAAAAAAACATTACATAGGATTAATATTTAATGTACTATGTTTGAAAGTTGATTATTAGGAGCATTCAATAAATGATAAACCCAACGGTACAGAATTTTTTAACCACCCAGAAAAATGAGTGGCTTAAAAAAGAAATTAAAGCAGGTATGTCAGATAAGAAAAAAGAAAACAAACAGCTAGAAGCTGAAGCGCTATTTTCTACAATGACCCTAAGTCATACCATACAAAACTTATCAGAAAACAAAAGAATTAGTAATTTAAACTTCACCAGTCATATTCCCAAATTTAGTAACCCAACGATTAAATTAAATGGATTGATTGCCAAACCAGCGTATCAACCTGATGGCTTATTAAGATCAGGCAATGTGATTAAAGCAGGGTTAGATATATTCAGTAACTCTGGTGCGATTGACCACACAAAAGAACTGATTTATGTGTATGAGTTTTTAGTGACCTATATGCCTGATGGGCAAATGCTAATTGAACATTTACAGCGACAAGATGAGCAGGGAAGGGAAGACGTAAAACAAGCATTTTCTTCACTCAATATCTCAGGAGATGATTTTGGGCATATTCGCAGTAAACTGTTATTAATGGTTAATCAAGAAGAAGCAAGCACAACAAGCGAAGCCATTAAGCAAGTGTATTTTCCTGTAGCAAATGATTATCACTTATTATCCATTGTATCGCCCTCCGCTTTAATGAGTGAGTTAAGGACGCGAATCACGGCAATGCAATTTAGTGATACTGCGAAAGAAGCTAGAAAAGATAAAAAAGAAAATAAACAGAACGAAAATACCATTTCAGATATTTATAATCTAACAAAAATTGGCTTTGGTGGGGCGAATAAACAAAACATTAGTGTTTTAAATAATAAACATGGGGGCGATTTTTATTTACTTCCCACAATGCCACCAACTTTAAAAAATCGACATACTCAACCGCCTAAGACTAACTTTTTTTCTGAATCTTTATATCTCAAATTTTTTCAAAGTGACTTTGAAAAATTACACCAGGTATATTCGGATAACGACACAATGCTAATAAAGAAACAGCGTCGATACTGGATTAAACACATTATTTATCAAGTCATTGAAAAGGTTTGGCAGGTTCGGCATATTGATGCGGGTTGGTCTGACTCAGATACATACAATAAATTAAAACCTTATCAAAAAATATGGCTAGATCAAGCACAAAAAGATAAACGAACAGAGCTAGACTTTGATTTGATTAAAGTGGATTTATCGAGGTGGTTAGTGAACGCTTATAACGATAATATTGATAAAGAA
>ENA-OSET01005779-OSET01005779.1-sediment-metagenome-genome-assembly--contig:-NODE-5779-length-10317-cov-4.236426_pt1 | contig 10317 bp, 11 predicted proteins | sample MGYA00237882_ERZ534229 | MGnify/ENA primary metagenome ERZ534229 (study PRJEB26408, sample SAMN06266212) | sediment metagenome | isolation source: Hudson Canyon methane seep mesocosm | place...
TTCAGGCGTTAGTCCTCGTTCTTCATCTACACAGGGCTCCAGGGCTCAGGGTCGAGTGAGCACTGATGAAATTGAAAGTTTGACAGACCGTGTGTTGCAGGAATTGCGTAACCGTCAGTCTGGCAGCTCAACTAGAAAAGGGAGAAACTAATGGGCCCTAAAGCTATAGGCATATTATTCGTAGCCTTAATTGTACTTGTTGTTGGTTCATCTTCTATTTATGTTATACCGGAAACGCAAAGTGCGGTGAAGTTGCGTTTTGGTGAGCTAATTGAGAACGACATTCCTCCCGGCTTGCACTTTAAAGCACCGATGATTGATAACATTAAAAAGTTTGATATTCGTGTTTTGACACTGGATGTGCCGACCCGTGAGTATCTCACTATTGAGAAGAAACCTCTTGAAGTTGATTCATTTGTTACGTGGCAGATAGAAAATGTAGCCCAGTACTACAGAAGTACCTCGGGTGATGAAGGGCGTGCAGTTTCTCTACTTTCGTCTCGAATAGATAACGGCTTGAGAGATCAGTTTGGTGTTCGTACCATGCATGAGGTTATTTCAGGTCAGCGAGATGAGTTGATGTCTGAATTGACTAAAGTAATGAGCTTGGTGGCTGAAAAAGAATTTGGTATCAAGATTGTTGATATCAGAATTAAAGGCATCGATCTTCCCGGTTCTGTAAGTCAGGATGTGTATCGTAGAATGAGAACTGAGCGAGAAAAAGAAGCTCAGGAGCATCGTTCTAAAGGTTTTGAATTGGCTGAAGGTATTAAGGCGGATGCAGACCGACAAGATACGGTTATCCGTGCTGAGGCTTATCGTGAGTCAGAATCGACTCGTGGTGAAGGTGATGAGATTGCAGCTCAGATTTATGCTGATGCCTATACTCAAAACTCTGAGTTTTATTCCTTTTACAGAAGCCTTTCAGCGTATGAAAGTGCCTTCTCAAATAAAGGGGATATTCTTGTTATTGACCCAGATAGTGATTTCCTTAAATACTTGAACAAGTCTGATGGAAAAAAGAAATAAAAGTCTGGTAAAATAGCGTACAAATGAGACCGGGTAATTAGCGGAGCTGATTACCCGGTTTTTTTATGTCATTCTTTTATAGTACACAGGCATTTACATGACAGTATCAGATCGTTGGTTGCTCCCTGATGGAGTTGATGAGTTACTTCCTCGTGGCGCTAGAGTTGTTGAGCAACTAAGAAGACGCTTGTTAGATAATATATCCAACTGGGGTTATGAATTAATAACACCCCCGATGATTGAATACATAGAGTCTTTGCTTACAGGTACTGGCAATGACCTTGATCTCCAAACGTTTAAAGTGACAGACCAGTTGTCTGGACGCTTAATGGGCGTTCGAGCGGACATTACACCGCAAGCGGCTCGTATAGATGCGCATTGTCTACGGCATCAGGGTGTTACAAGATTATGTTATGCCGATGCTGTTCTTCATACCCGTCCTGCTCATTTGTTAACGAATCGATGCCCCATTCAAATTGGCTGTGAATTATTTGGTGAATCATCTCTTTCTGCTGATGTTGAAATAATTTCGTTAATGCTTGACACCTTGGAATTGTCCGGTTTAGAAAAAATTCATGTCGATTTAGCTCATGTAGGCATTTATCGTGGATTAATCGCAGAGTCAGGACTTGACGAAGACACTGAGCGGGCTGTTTTTGATGCTTTACGAAGAAAATCAATTCCTGAGCTTGATGAATTACTTTTAGGTGATTCGGCAAATCCAAAAATAACCGGAATGCTTCGTGAAATGGCTAATGCCGCTGGCGGTATTGATGCCATTATGAATATAAAGTCTATCGTTGCCGGTGCTTCTGAAGAAGTTCTTGATGCAGTAGGGCAGTTGGAGCGTATTTGTAATCAGTTACAGCAGCGTTATCCAAATATTGAATTAGGCTTCGACTTCTGCGAATTACGCGGTTACAACTATCATACGGGTCTTGTTTTCTCCGCTTATTATTCTGGTTTTGGTCAGGCTGTTGCTCAAGGTGGTCGTTACAATGCGATTGGTACTGAGTTTGGTAGTGATCGTCCGGCCACAGGTTTCAGTGCAGACTTAAAAATATTGGCCTCTCTTGTTTCTCCGAATGGCGCTGAGCTACCTAAAGGTATTTTGGCACCTTGCGGTGATGATCAGTCTTTATGGGAAGCGATTAGCTTACTGCGGGAAACAGAAAGGGTAGTTCAGTTGCTGTCTGATGGCTCTTTACCTGATTCAGGTGCAGAATTTGAGTGTGATAGGCAACTTGTTAAAGAAAATGATAGCTGGGTGGTTAAGGCAAGAGTATAATCCCCCTCGGCTTTTAAAACTGAGTGAAATATCCAGTGTTACGCGGTTCGTAATTGACCTTGTACTTATTAAATTTGTATTTGTTTAAACAGAGTGTATAAACGATGGGTAAGAATGTAGTCATTTTGGGCACCCAATGGGGTGACGAAGGTAAGGGTAAAATAGTTGACTTGTTAACTGAACAGGTTGCTGCCGTTGCTCGCTTTCAAGGTGGTCATAATGCAGGTCACACATTGGTTATTGATGGCGAAAAAACCGTATTACACCTTATTCCATCAGGTATTTTACGTGAGAATGTAACCTGTCTTATTGGTAATGGTGTTGTGCTTTCACCTGAAGCACTGCTAAAAGAAATGGCAGGGTTAGAAGAGAAAGGTGTACCGGTTCGAGAGCGCCTTAAAATTAGCTTTTCTTGCCCATTAATATTGCCTTATCACATTGCTCTTGATGCAGCCCGTGAAAAAGCCAGAGGCAGCCAAAAAATCGGCACAACAGGTCGCGGAATTGGACCAGCGTACGAAGATAAAGTTTCACGTCGCGGTATCCGCTTGGTTGATTTGTGTAATAAAGAGCGTTTTGCTGAAAAGCTGCGCGAAGTAATGGAATATCACAACTTTGCATTAGAAAACTATTACAAGGTTGAGCCTGTTGATTACCAGAAAACATTAGATGAAACATTAGCAATGGCAGAAGAAATTCTACCTATGGCTTCAGATATTGTTGATGATCTTCATGACTACCGTAAAAAAGGTGAGAACATCCTTTTTGAAGGGGCTCAAGGTTCTTTATTAGATATAGACCACGGTACTTACCCGTTTGTAACGTCATCTAACACTACAGCTGGTGGCACAGCAACCGGAAGTGGTTTTGGTCCAATGTACCTTGACTACATTCTAGGTATTACCAAAGCTTACACAACGCGTGTTGGTTCTGGCCCTTTCCCTACAGAATTGTTTAATGATCAAGGTGCCCACCTTGCTAAGCAAGGGCATGAATTTGGCGCAACGACAGGTCGTCCTCGTCGTTGTGGTTGGTTTGATGCAGTTGCACTTCGTCATGCTATCCAAATTAACAGTGTCACAGGCATTTGCTTAACTAAGCTAGATGTTCTTGATGGGCTGGAAACAATTAATGTTTGCGTAGGTTATAAAACCAAAACTGGTGAAATAACTCGCCCTCCTGTTGATTGTGATCATTATGCTGACCTTGAGCCAGTATACAAAACAATGCCAGGTTGGACTGAAAGCACGTTCGGCGCTAAATCAATGGAAGAGCTGCCTGCTAATGCAATAGACTATATCAAGTTTATTGAAGAGCTAATTGAAGCACCTATCGACATTGTTTCAACAGGCCCAGATCGTAATGAAACTATTGTTCTTCGCAGCCCATTTTCATAGGGTGAGAAGCTAAGAGACATAAAAAAGGCAGAGTTTTTACTCTGCCTTTTTTGTTTCTGTAGGTTGGGGCGAGCAGGCTTAGTCGCAACCTACTACTTAGTCGCAACAAATGTAGCCCGTAGTGGTGCAGGATATCCCTCTATTGTCTTCGAAGAATCCTTCGGGTCAAGAAAACTATCCAATGATTGATACACCATCCAATCAGTACTTCGCTGTTCTTCAATTGTCGTTTTGTTCAAGTCAACCAGCTTAATATCACTAAACCCTGCACGCCTCAGCCATAATCTGAGAGTATCGCAGCTTGGAAGAAACCAGACATTTCTCATCATCGCATAACGGTCTTCCGGCATGAGGCATTCACCTTCTTTGCCCTCAATCACTAATGTTTCAAGCACTAGTTCGCCGCCTTTTCTTAATGTCCCTTTGAGTTCAATTAAATGATCAATAGGGGAGCGACGATGATATAAAACGCCCATTGAAAAAGTAGTATCAAAGGCTTGAAGGTTGCCAGGAACTTCTTCCATTTTTACCGGCAGTAAATGCACGGGCGCTTTCGGTCCACAGTATTTCTTAATGGTTTCAAATTGTGTAAGAAATAAATAACTGGGGTCGATGCCGATAATTCGAGCGGCACCTTCACCTAACATTCGCCAGCAGTGATAACCTGAGCCGCAGCCTACATCAAGAATCAGCCTGTTTTTCAGGGGAGATATATGAGGTGCAATGCGATCCCACTTCCAATCTGAGTGCCATTCTGTGTCTAAAAAGGTGTCGAAAATCTGGAATGGGCCTTTTCTCCAGGGTTTAAGCATACTAAGTGCGGCATTGATTTGCTCTGTTTGTTCAGGAGTGATGTTGCTTTCTTTACTCACAGTAATCGCTGAGCTGTTTAGATCAATATTGTCAGGTGTAATATCTGGAAGTTGATTTAATGCTTCTTGCCAGCGTACAAGATCGCCATGGGGATTGTCTTGCAGACGTTGTTCTAGCATGGGGATCAATCCATCGAGCCAACGGTTTAACGGGCCTGCTTTCATGGCTTGAAATAAGTCTTGGTATAGCTTGTAAAAATCCACAGTATAAAACCAATAAAGTTAATGAATAGGCTTATTTGATCGCCAGAAATGACACAAAATTAAAGCATTGATACCAGATCTGAACCTCTGAAAACCCCGAATCAAGCAAGCGTCGTTTGTGATCTTCTATTGTTTCAGGAATAAGCACTTGCTCAAGAGCAGAGCGCTTTTGGCTAATTTCCAGATCGCTATAACCATTGGCCCGCTTAAAATCATAATGCAGCGCTTCAAGCGTAAGCTGCTCTTTGGATGAATCAAAATGTACTTTTTCAGAAAGAATTAATACACCGCCAGGCTTCAAACCTTTGGCAATGTTTTTCAGTAGCGTTAAGCGATCTTCTTGTTGCAAAAACTGCAGTGTGAAGTTCAGGGTGACAACTGAGGCATTTTCAATGTTTATATCACGAATATCAGCACAGCGAAGCTCAACAGGCGCAGGGCTATTATCGAGTTCAATATAGTGCTCGCAGCGTCTGACCATCGACTCTGAATTATCAATCGCAATTAATTTACTTTGTGTTTCTTTTAAGCCGTGGCGCATAGCTAAGGTTGCGGCACCGAGGGAGCAGCCAAGATCGTAACAGTTAGTACCTGCTTGGGCATATCGCTCGGTGATTAACCCTATCATTGGGATGATTGTGGTATAGCCCGGCACCGATCGCTGAATCATATCCGGAAACACTCTGGCAACAGCGTCATCAAATGCGAAATCTGCCACGCGATCTAAAGGTGAGGCATAAATGTTATCGGGCTTTTGATCGACCATGTAATTAAGTTACCAGAGAAGTTAAATAGGGATAAGGAGGGGATTTTAACCTATTGAGCTTTTTTTCCCAATCGAAGCGGGTATTTTGAATAGCTTAATTTGAGAAATAACCATGCCGGTAAGCATGAGCGCACAGCCTATTTGAGCTTTAACGCTTAAAATTTCATTTAATAATAACCAGCCACCAATGGCAGCAAAGAGCGCTTCGAGACTAAGAATAATGGCAGCATGAGCTGGGTGCGCGTTTTGCTGTGCAACCACTTGTAGCGTGTAAGCAATACCAACAGAGAGTATGCCAGTGAAAAGTATAGATTCCCTTGCCAGAAGAACGTTATTACCGTCTATTGTTTCGGTGAATAAGGCCGCAATTAAACTGAGTAGGGCACAAATAGAAAATTGAACAACAGAGAGCGCAATGGGGGATACCTTAGGAGAGAACTTAGCAATAACAAGTACATGGCCTGCCCAGAATAAAGCGCTTATCACGATGAGCGTATCGCCATAGCCCAAGGTTAAGTCATCTGTAATACTGAGTAGAAAAAGTCCAATTAAGGCCAGAGCACAACCAACCCAGGTTTCTTTTCGTGTGTATTGCCCAAAGAAAAGCCCAATGAGAGGGACTATGACAATATAAAGCCCTGTAATAAAGCCGGCTTTTCCTGCTGTAGTGTATTGAATACCCACTTGCTGAAATGTTGAGCCCATAAACAAGAAAAAGCCTGAAATAGCGCCATAATATAAGACGTTTATTGATGTTTTTTCTTTTGATTTAGATGAAAACCACCACCAGACAGGGAGTAGTGAAAGTGTTCCCAGAGCAAAGCGAGCGGCATTAAATGTGAAGGGGCCAACATGCTCCATCCCCGTACGCTGAAACACAAAAGCAAAGCCCCAGATCGCGGCTGTGATGAGTAACAATAAATTTGAGCGCAGCTTAGCTTTATTCATGACGCTTACTGACCAGTATTTATTAACATCGAATGCCGCGGTTTTTGTAATCAACAATCAAGCCCTGCATAGTAAGATCAGAGTCTGACTGAATAAACAGGTAGCCATCAATGCATTGCGCTGTTTGCTCTGAGGGTTTGCGTGAAATTAAGTGCTCGTCCCCTTTTTTGATCAAAATAGCCTGATAAGTACTGACTGAATAATCACCTTTGGCATCGTTGTGTTTTACTTTTCCTGTAAATTCTAAAAGCACAACAGTGGCTATAACGGCTGCAACAACGGCGATGATGAGTGTGTTTTTGCTTACTTTGTCGTTGTTGGCGGTGTTTGTGTCTGACATTATTTTTCCTGTAGTGTTAGTCGTTATCTATCTAATACAGCTTTAGCGGTTCTTCATCTAATATAGCAAGCTGTTCTCGTAGCTCTAAAATGTGTTCAGCCCAGTATCGTTCGGTATTAAACCATGGAAAGTGATGTGGAAAGGCTGGGTCAGTCCAGCGTTTGGCTAACCAGGCGCTGTAGTTCATGATTCTTAATGTTCTCAGGGGTTCTATTAGTTTGATTTGTGAGGGTTCAAAATCAAAAAACTCATTATATCCCTCAACAATCTCTGAAAGCTGGGCAATACGCTGCTGTCTATCGCCAGATAATAGCAGCCATATATCCTGAATGGCCGGACCGTTACGGCAATCATCAAAATCGACGAAGTGGGGTAAGTCATTACGCCAAAGTACGTTGCCACCATGGCAGTCACCATGAATACGAAATAGTTTAAGGTCTGGGCATTGTTGCCAAATATTCTTAACTTTGGTAATTAGGTCTTGGGAAAGCGTTTCATAAGCGGGTAATAATGATTTTGGAATAAAGTTATTATCTAAAAGGAATGCCCGACTGGCAACAGCCCATTCGTCAATAGTGATAGTCGGGCGGTGCTTAAATTTTTCTTTAGCTCCAATCGCATGCATTCGCCCAAGATAGCGCCCCATTAAAAACAGGCTGTCCATGTTATCTAGCTCGGGTGCATGTCCTCCTTGACGTTTAAATATAGAAAAGTGAAAGCCATTATATTGATGAAGTGTTACACCGTTATCATCTTTAACAGGAGGGACCACAGGTAGCTCTTGGTCAAACAGCTCCCATGTGTATTGGTGTTCTTCAAGTATTGCTTCTTCACTCCAGCGATGAGGTCGATAAAATTTTGCAATGATCGGCGTGCCTTCTTCTACACCCACCTGATATACCCTGTTTTCATAGCTGTTGAGTGGGAATATACGGGCATCGCTCAAAATACCTAAGCTTTCTACAGCATCAATGACGATTTCTGGTTTGAGGTCATTGTAAGGGTGAGCGTGATCAAGGGTATCTGTCATTAAGGTGTCTACTGAGTTGGAAGGCGGAAATAAATAGGGGCATCATACCATATTGCAGGGCTTTCCCTTTTATTAAATGAGGTTTGTAGTATAGTCACGGTTTAGTGCATGAAAATCCTGAATGAATATCAGTTATAAGTGCATAATACGTTAATTTTATTATCTAATAATTAAACAGGGAGTTTTTTGAAATGAAGCAAATCCTTTGTGTTGTGTTGTGCCTTTTCGTTGCCGCTTGTGCGTCGTCGTCTCGTAGAAGTTTAGAAACGGATTATGATAAAAGTGCAGCTTTTGATACCTATAAAACATTTAGTGTAGAAGCCGTTCAGCAAGAACAGCAATATGTTGCATTAAACGGTCTTCTTAAGAAAGCTATCGCTGATGCACTTTCAACTAAAGGCTTGAGTTACTCCGAGAGCGGAGAGACTGATCTTATTGTTCGGTTTGCTGCGCGTGTTACTCGAGGACAACAAATGAGACTTGAGCAAATTAGCACAGGAAAAGGCGTTTATACCCGAAATCAGGTAGAGGCTGTTAACGAAGGTGCTTTGTTAATTAACGTTGTGGATGTTAAACAAGACAGGGTTATTTGGAAGGCATCTTCAATTAGTGATATCACTGGTATTGACCTTGATAAGGTAACTCAGGTTCAGGCTGACAAAGCACTGAGTGAGATACTTGTAGATTATCCATCAAAGTAAGTTATGTAACATCATTCTGTGGCTTGACCATAGAATGATGTTTCTTTTACGGTTTGATATCGTGAAGCCTGAACCAGTTCTCGTCTAATTCCCAATTAACAGAATCGAAATCTGAATTTCTCAGAACAATCTCTTTTGCTTTAGCCTGAAGTCGCGCCATTTGTTTCTGTGCGTGTTGCATCACTTTGCCACCGTCAGGCGTATCTTTCAGCTCTGGAAATAGAATCTTTAGTGCCGTTGATGCAGGGATTTCTGTTGAGCGAAGTGAGCCCATTATGGCTGTATTCCCTTCTTTTCTTAGTATGCGAAAAGGATAGGGATAGGCATTTATCTCTGTATCTTCCATGACTATATTGTTAATAAAAATAATCGACATGTTACTGTAAACAATCCAGGCAACAAAAAAAGAGGCGATTAGCATAACAATGGCAAACTGCTTTTTATCGGACATTCATGCTCCGTTGTTTGTCTTTATAGTGAAAATCATATTCTATCGCGCCCAGCCCTCAAACTACAGGTTTTTCCAACGGCTTGATTAAATTAACAAAGCTACCATATATAAATAATAACTAGAGTATTAACCCAGAGCGAATGACGATTTATGACACTGCGCCTTTGTCTTATTGAACTTCAAATTAGAAAGATCTGGAAAAATAAGCCAGATGAAATTGCTTGCAATATAGAGCAAATGGCTATTCATTTGAATGTCAGTAGTCGAACTTTGCAGCGTCGATTGAAAGATGAAGATACTTGCTACCTTACCCTACAGGATAGTGCTAGGCTTAATTTAACGATGGATTTATTCTCCAGTGGAAGAAACGTAGAAGAGGTTAGTGAGGCCTTGGGCTTTTCTAACCGACGGTGTTTTACCCGAGCGTTCAAACGCTGGACGGGAGAGTCTCCCAAGGCTCACAAAAAAGCATGTGTTAAGACCTAGCTCATAGAAGTAGCAACTGAAAAAACAACTCTTGTAAAATAATGATTAAAAACAACAATGAGAAACGAGACATGAAAAATTTTTCGGGTAAAACAGTAGTAATTACCGGTGCAGGCTCTGGTATCGGTCGAGGCTTGGCTAAATTACTGGCTAAAAAAGGAGCTGATTTAGCCTTAGTAGATTTAAGTGAAGACAATCTTGAAGAAACCTCCCGATTAATAGCCGAAAGTGACAGTACTTCACGTGTTCATCGTTACGTTTTAGATGTGAGTGACAAAAAAGCTGTATATGGCCTTGCTGATAAGGTATATGGTGACTTTGGCAGAATTGATGTAGTTATTAATAATGCCGGCGTTGCGTTGAGTGAAACTGTTGAAGATATGAGCTACGAAGATTTTGAGTGGGTCATGAATATTAACTTCTGGGGTGTGGTATACGGAACCAAGGCATTTTTGCCTTACCTGAAACGCTCAAGTGAAGCCTATATTGTGAATATTTCGAGCATTTTTGGCTTAATTTCCTTACCAACACAGTCTGCCTACAATGCCAGTAAATTTGCAGTAAAAGGGTTTACCGAAGCCTTAAGACTTGAGTTAAAAGGCACAACCGTAAATCCTATTTGTGTTCACCCTGGTGGCATTAAAACCAATATTGCAAAAAGCGCCCGCTTTTATAAAAGTATAGATGGCTCGGTAGATCGTGATGAAGCCATAAACCTGTTTGATAAGTTCACATGGACCACGCCTGACAAAGCGGCAGAAACGATAGTTAATGGCATTATAAAAAATAATAAACGCGTACTTAT
>ENA-OSET01005782-OSET01005782.1-sediment-metagenome-genome-assembly--contig:-NODE-5782-length-10314-cov-3.481782_pt1 | contig 10314 bp, 9 predicted proteins | sample MGYA00237882_ERZ534229 | MGnify/ENA primary metagenome ERZ534229 (study PRJEB26408, sample SAMN06266212) | sediment metagenome | isolation source: Hudson Canyon methane seep mesocosm | place: USA:Hudson...
CGTTCGACCAGTTGTGGGAGCAATGAAAATACTGAGGGTGGATAACCTTTTGTTGCAGGAGGTTCACCAATCGCCAAGGCGATTTCACGTTGTGCTTGGGCAAAACGAGTCAATGAATCCATCAATAATAGGACTTGCTTACCTTGATCACGGAAATATTCAGCAATGCTGGTGGCCAGCATCGCACCATGTAAACGCATCAACGGTGAATGATCGGCAGGTGATGCGACAACAACTGAGCGCGACAAGCCTTCTTCGCCCAATATATCTTCAATAAATTCTTTTACTTCGCGGCCACGTTCGCCGATCAGCCCCACCACAATGACATCGGCTTCGGTGAATCGGGTCATCATGCCTAACAACACACTTTTTCCCACACCACTGCCGGCAAATAATCCCATACGCTGGCCACGGCCAACGCTGAGTAAAGCATTAATAGCTTGCACTCCCACATCAAGGTGTTCTCTCACCGGTGAACGAGCAAGAGGGTTGATGGGTTCACCGTGTAAGGGGACACGCTCATTCACATTCAGCGGACCTTTGCCATCTAAGGGTTTGCACGCGCCGTCAACAACACGTCCTAATAAGCCATCTCCAACAGGCACTTGTGAGTCACTGCGCACAGGTCGTACACGGGCATTGGGCACGAGGCCTCGAATGTCGCCGGTCGGCATTAAGTATAAGGTTTCACCAGAAAAACCCACGACTTCTGCTTCTATCGGTGGACCACCGATGCCATGCACTTCACAGCGGCTACCGACTGGAGCTTGAAAGCCGACAGCTTCTAAGGTTAAACCGACCATACGGGTTAATCGGCCTTCTATCGGTAAAATTTCTGTTGGATTGTCATCTAGTCGTTGCTGGTACTCTTTTAATCGTGCGCGCCAAGCAGCAGTGCGCTCAGCTTGAACGGTGTTAGACTCATTCTGAGCTGTCATCACTGCGTTCCTCACCCAACAACTTATTGATAACACTGGCTAAACGGGCTTCGACTGTCGCATCAACCATTGTATCGGCGGTTTCTAATCTCACGCCACCGCGAGTTAAAACAGGATCTTCTATCCACTGCCAGTTATCATCGCCTTGTTCAACCGATAAGCCTTTTTTAACCAGCTCTATATCTTGTGGATGTAAGTAGATTTTTAATTTTCGGTCATTGATCGGCAAAACGGCTAGGGCCGCTCTCATTGCTCCGATCACATGTTCTGGCTCAGCTCTGAGTTCGCGTCGAACTAATTGCCGAGTCATGGTGATGACCATGCTCATCAAATCACTTTCGACTTGCTGATCTAATTCTAATAAAGGTGTATTTAATGCAGTAATGATTTGTTTCAAGGTATTCAGCTGCTGGGTAATTTCTTGCTGCCCCGCTTCTAACCCTGCTTTATGGCCAGCTTCACTGCCTTGTTCAAATCCGGTTTTAAAACCTTCTTCTTGAGCCTCTTTTTGCAGTTTTTCGATGGCTTGTACTGTCATCATTGAATGATCATCATCTTCAAGGTCACTGACCGAGACCATCCGCGGTGCTTCCCAACGTTGATAGGCCGACGCTATTTCTTCAGACGATAAAACATTTGATTGTTCTGTTTCTACTAGATCATCAGACGAAGTCATCTCCAGCACCTCCGCCTAACATAATTTCACCTTTATCAGATAAAGTGCGGGCTGAAGTCAAGATTGCTTTTTGTGCGCCTTCAACATCACTGACACGAACAGGACCCATTGCTTCTAGGTCATCACGCATCATTTCAGCTGCACGCTGAGACATATTGCTTAAGAATTTTTCTTTCAATGCGTCATCCGCGCCTTTCAATGCAAGCTGCAGTTGATCTGTTTGAACTTCACGCATTAATGTTTGGAAACCACGGTCATCAACGTCAATCAGGTTATCAAATACAAACATCAGATCTTCAATATTTTGACCAATATCTGGCTCTTGTTCTTTGATTTTTTCCATAATTGCCGCTTCAGCACTACCTTCAACAAAGTTGAGAATATCCGCCGCTGTTTTTAAGCCGCCAACCATAGTAGTGCTCTGGCCACCCTTGTTGCCACTGAATTGTTTTTCTAGAATCTCATTCAACTCAGTTAACGCTGTCGGTTGCACACCATCCAAGGTGGCTATGCGCAATAAGATATTGGCTTGGTCTCGATCTGGAAATAAATTTAATATATCTGCGGATTGATCAGGCTCTAAGAACGAACAAACAATCGCAATAATCTGTGGATGTTCTAGACGAATGATTTCATAAACGCCGCGGGCATCCATCCATTTAAGTTGTTCTAAACCCGTGGTATCACTACCCGATAGAATTCTATCTAATAAGCTACCTGCTTTATCTTCACCTAAAGCGCCCACCAGCATATTACGAACATAATCACGAGAACCGATACCAAGACCGGTTTCTTCTTCTACCGTTTCGACAAAAATATCTAATACGGTTTGCACTTCTTCACGGTTAACATTGGTTAACGCTGCCATAGCTTCGCCAACACGCTGTACCTCTTTTGGGTTCATATGTTTAAGTACTGCGGAGGCATCCTCCTCACCGAGTGAGCGCAGAAAAACCGCCGCTTTCTCTGTACCTGACAATGTTCTTGCTGTTGCTTGTTGTTCAGCCATTACGCATCACTCGCTGTCCAATTTTTCACGACTTGTGCAACCAAAGCTGGATCTTGTTGCACTAAGCTACGCACATTATTCAATTGATCTTCCAAATTTTCTGCCCCTGTTGTGAGCGCTTCTAACTCTGCCGCTTGCTTGCCTCCTGCCTGAGAAGCCACCGCCACTGCTGCTTGTTCTGGTGTCATTCCTGCGGTATCAATTCCCACTGGGGTATCAGGAACCTTATTTAAATCTTTAAACGCTGGACGGACCACACCAAATACAAGGAATAGTACAAAGATCCCTCCCAGCAGTTGCTTGCCTAGATCCATGAGCCAAGGTTGCTGCCAAATAGGAATCTCAGGTAATGGCTCTGCAATAGCTGGAACAATAAAAGGCGCATTGACTACATTTAATGTATCGCCACGTGCTTTGCTGAAACCAATTGCATCCATAATCAAAGCATTTATCCGAGTCATTTCTGATTCAGTCAATGCAGTTGACACCACATTACCTTCTTCATCAAGGCTATGATGTTCATCCACTAATACCGCCACACTCAATTTTCTAACTGAACCCGGTGCAATGCGGGTATGACTAATCGTGCGGTCTAGCTCAAAATTACGTGTTCTGCGTTTACTATTACTACCCGGCTTGTCTAATTTTACGATAGCAGCACTTTCTTCAACGACTAGATCCTCTGGTGCTGTCGCTGAACTAGGCGGTAAATTACTTAATGCGCCAGGTACTCCCGTAGGCCCACTTACGCCCACTCGGTTTTCTTCCTGTAATTGTTCACTGCGCAATGCAGCCATATCAGGATTATAACTCTCATGAGTCTGTTCTGTAATAGTAAAATCAACTTCGGCAACCACTTGAGCCCGTACACCATCCATCCCCACTATCGGTGACAATATATCTTCGATACGGCTGATATAGAGTTTTTCCAATTTTTGGGTATATTTAAATTGGGTATCACTCATTGCGATACCTTTATCACGAGAAGGTTGCGTCAGTAATGTACCGCGCTGATCAACGACATTGACATGATCACTGGACATATTAGGCACACTGGATGCAACCATATGAGTGATCGCAGCAATTTGACCTTCTTCAATATTTCGGCCGGCGTATAAATTAATCACTACCGATGCAGAGGAAGGTTTGCGGTCACGCACAAATACAGATTGTTTCGGGGTAGCTAAATGAACTCGGGCACTGCGTACATTTTGTATTTCGGTAATAGATCGCGCTAATTCTTGTTCCAATGCACGCTGATATCGCGCTCGTTCAACAAATTGACTGGTACCAAAACCTTGGTCTTCATTCAATATATCCATGCCAGGTGACGCACTACGAGGTAAACCTTCGGCGGCTAATTTTAGTCGTAGACTTTGAATTTTTGACGCTGGCACGAGTAATTGGCCAGTACCGGGATCTAATTTATATTTAATGCCTGATTGCTGCAAAATGCCGACCACTTCTGACGCTTCTTTGGGCTGCATGCCAGAAAATAGCACTTGATAGTTGGGAGACATTGACCACATAAAGACGTAACCACCTAAAGCGATACTCGCTGCAATGGCAAGTAAGAAACCTACTTGTTTCATTACCGGTTGACGTGACATATTACCCTGCATCACCCCAATGGGTGTTGTTGGTAATGGCATCGTGGCTACGGCTGGGTTTGTAGTGGCTGGTACATTTTCCATATTATGACTCTTAATATTTTGGGTGATTTAGGCTAATACGTGCGGTGTTATACCGACATTCTCATTACTTCCTCATAGGCCCTGACCAGTTTATTCCTAACGTGCATCGTTGCCTCAAAGGCTACCGTTGCTTTTTGTGATGCAATCATTACATCGGCTAAACTCACATTCGGATCACCCATCTCAAATGCTGTTTTTAATTTGCTTGATGCTTGCTGTGTATCATTCACCTTATCAACAGCGGTTTTCATCAAATCTGAAAAATCGACACGGCCATTGTCTTGGCCTGCTGGAACCGCATTAGTTTGTTGTGTTGCCTGCGCTTGTGCTGCACGCATTTGAGTGAGTAATTGATTGGGATCAATAGCGTTAATCATGATTATTCTCCAATTAAATCTTTAATGATCTATGTCTATGCAGACTTCTTGCCAATCTTTTCAGGAATCGCTATTCCTTCATCTCTAAACCGTGAAAGCTTATATCGAAGTGTGCGCTCACTTATGCCCAGCTCCTTTGCTGTCAATCGTCTACTGCAGTTATTCTTCGCTAAGGCATCTAAAATATGACGTTGCTCATGACTGCGTAAGTCATCGCCCAAATTTTCAGGGATATCTTCTGCGCCAATGTTTTGGCTATCATCGTGAAGTCCAGATAAACTTTCAAAGGCCAAATCTTGGGCCGTAATTGTATTGCCCGGTTGCAATATCAAGGCACGCTGCAACACATTATCTAACTCGCGTACATTGCCTTGCCAGTGATGGGCTAATAAACTGTTTTGAGCACAGGTACTGAATTCTGGTGCCACCCTGTCGGCACGACCACAATAACGACTGAGTAAGTGAGAGGCTAATGGCAAAATATCATCCAGCCGTTCTCTTAATGGCATTAAGTGCAAAGGAAAAACATTCAATCGGTAGAACAAGTCTTCACGGAAACGACCGGCTTTGACCTCCTCGCGTAACAATCTATTGGTGGTCGCCAAAACACGTACATCTAAAGACAAGGTTTTTCGGCCACCTATACGCTCTACTTCCCGTTCTTGTAATACGCGTAATAATTTTGCTTGTAGACCCAGATCCATTTCCGATATTTCATCTAATAAGATCGAGCCTTTTTGCGCTTGTTCAAATTTACCGGCATACGCTTGGCTAGCGCCGGTAAATGCACCTTTTTCATAACCAAACAAGGTTGCTTCCAACATGTTTTCTGGAATAGCTGCACAATTGATGGCAATAAAAGGGCCATCTTTTTGAATCGAGTTTTGATGTAAAAAACGAGCAAGCACTTCTTTACCAGTACCACTTTCACCACTAATTAATACGGTTGCATCGGTATCGGCAACCCGTCGCGACAAGCTTAATAAATCTTGTGAGCTTTTATCGACCGCAATCATATCGTCATCGATTGTCGTAGTGCGGATATAGCGTTGCACTCTATCTAATAAGTCATCGGCTTCAAATGGTTTAATCAGATAATCACTTGCACCTTCGTGCATCGCTTCAACCGCCCCTTGTACGGTGCCATATGCCGTCATTAATAAGACGGGCAATTCTGGCATCATTGCTTTCGCTCTTTTTAATAAGGTATGACCATCCATAGGACGCATTTGCAAATCACTTAATAATAATCCCACCGGCTCATTAGCAAGCTTGTCTAATGCGCTTTGCCCTTGGTCGGTTGCCGTGACACTGTAACCTGCCAACTCAAGCGTATCGCATACGGCATGACGCAAGCTGGCATCATCTTCCACCACCAAAATTGTTGATTTTGTCATTGCTTTGCTCCTATTTTTTCTGTGCTTTTAGCACAAATTGGCTAGCAGATTCATACATCGGCAACCGTAAACTAAAGGTAGACCCTTCACCTTCATCGCTTTCAAGCCACAACACACCTTTGTGTGCTTTGGCGATAGATTGCACGACAGCCAGACCTAAGCCCGTTCCGGAGGATCGGGTAGTATAAAAAGGCTGTAATATTTTTTCTTTATCTGATTCTGGGATTCCAACACCATTATCTTCAACACTAATTTCGATGCAGTCACCACCTTTTTCTTCCTGAAAATATTCAGCATAAATGGTGATTTCTCCCTCCGTGCCACAGGCTAATCTGGCATTATCAAGTAGATTATTAAGCGCACTGGTCAAGGCTTCTTCACTGCCATATACAAAGGCATCATTAACACTGTTTTCTACAGCCAAATTAAAATTAGCAGCATCCACATGTGTAGAAAATTGCTGCTCAACCGCCGCTAATAAATCTTTTACCGCAACCGGCGATGTTGCTGCCATATCGCCACGAGAGAATGCCAACATGTCTTTCACTAATCGTTCCATATGAGAAATACTGGCGTGTAATCGTTTTGCAAAACGGTGTTGCAAGGCTTTATCTGTATCTTGTTTTAATAATGGCGCTAGATAAAGTAATGCCGATGAAAGCGGTGTTCGAATTTGGTGGGCTAAGCGGGCGGCCATTTCACCCATCACCGATAGACGCTGTAGATGCGAGACTTTACTCTGCAATTGCCTTGTTTCCGTGACATCATTTAATAAAATAAGTTGGCCAGGTTCGCCATCTAATGGGCTCGTCAAAATATTAACTAAGCGACCGTCTTTTAACGAAACATCGTGACCATCATCTGATTTTGGTTGAAATGCACGACTGATAATCGCCAGCCATTTTTCTCCCGTCAGAGGTTCACCCAGCAGTGAAATAGCTGCGGCATTACATTCTAAAACTAGACCTTCGCCATCAAGCACCACCACACCGGCGGGTAACACTGCTAGCAATCGAGTCATACGGCTCGCAATGCGAGTCGCTTTTTGTGCTTGCTGATCTTGCTGATGTCGGCTGCGGACTAGCTCAGTGGTCAAGTGAAGCTTGCCACTGCTTAACTGCCAATCACGATCAGACAATTCAGCACGGTGCATGGAGGACAGGTTATCCTCCTGATAAACAGGCTGTGTCGCTGATAAGTTCAAGTTCATATTGTTTTGCTCTAACTAACGATAGTGGTTCTATCACTAGATTTGCAAAAAACATGCCCAGATGTGTTTTTTCTTTATTTTCAGCTGGTTACAAACCGATCTTCAAGAAAGTCAAAGACATGACACTGTCACTCTTTGTTTGAACTGACTTTTAGTTATTCAGACTCTCGTTGAATGCCATATTTTCGCATTTTCTCAACCAAAGTCGTTCGACGCATCTTTAATTTATTGGCTGCATGAGCTACAACACCTGAGGCTTCTTCTAATGCTTGTTTGATCAATAAATATTCTAGGTTTGCTAGATGTTCTTTTAAATCTAAGCCATCTTCTGGCAGCGATTCAATCGTGTCATCTGTTGTTTCATTTTCTACTGCAGTTAATGGGCCAGGGTTTGCTACTTCTACCTTCTCAACAGGTCTAAGCTCTGGACTTTGTTCTATAACCGTGGCGACTGCCTCAGGTAAATCTTCACCCTGTAACTGAAATTTCTCCGGTAAGTCATCAAAGTCCACCGTGCCGTAAGGAAACAGAATGACCAAACGTTCAATCACGTTCGCTAACTCACGTACATTACCAGACCATGAGTAACGACATAGAGAGGAAATTGATGCTGACGTTAACCTTACCGTGCCACGGTTTTCATGCTCAATTCGCATGATCAGTTCATTAATCAATAAAGGAATATCTTCAGGCCGTTCTCGTAAGGCCGGTATTTCGATAGGAAAAACATTCAGGCGATAAAATAAATCTTCACGAAAACGACCTTCTTCAATATGCGCTTCCAAATTTCTATGGGTTGCAGCAATCACACGTACATTGGTCGTTAATGATTTACTAGAGCCAACACGTTCATAGGTACGCTCTTGTAATACCCGTAATAGCTTCACCTGCATCGGCAAAGGCATGTCGCCTATTTCATCTAAAAATAGGGTGCCACCTTCTGCCATTTCAAAGCGACCTTTACGCGCGGTAATCGCTCCGGTGAAGGCACCTTTTTCATGACCAAACAACTCACTTTCAAGTAACTCTGCAGGAATAGCGCCACAGTTCACTGGTACAAAGGGTTTTTCACGACGTGACGAAAAATGATGTAAGTTACGAGCGACCACTTCTTTACCCGTCCCTGACTCACCTAGGATTAATACATTAGCGTCTGAGTCAGACACCTGATCAATCATGCGCTGTACCGCTTTCATCGCCGAACTATTACCCACTAGACGACGAAAATCTAATGCTTGCTGGCCTTTGGATTCACTTTGTCCACGGTAAACCGTCGCCTGCTGCAGGGCATTACTCAGTTGTGGGTATTTTATTGGAAAACGTAAACCACCTAATGTGCCAGGAAAATCTATTACTTCAGCATCTGGAAATTCGATAGTAAAGACAGGAACTCGTGCTTCATGATTGACCAGTTCGCGTAACAGTTGTTTATTTTGATGTTTACCGCCACAGTCGCCAACTAATGCCATGACAATATCAGACAATTCACCTACATCTTCAAACCATAAACTCGGATCTTGAACAATGACCGGCTGGCAATTAATAAACTCAATCAGTGTAGATAAGGTTTCTCGCCGACTTTCATCAATATCCACCAGCAACACATTATTTCCACTCATTTTCACTCCAACATATAACTTAAAGTCACATCGACATAATCAATGTAAGGCATTCAGATTACTGGAGTTAAACACTTTTACGGAGGGTTGTCAAAAAAATGACGGTGATTTTATAGAATTGTTTGATACTGGGTAAGTTACCCGTGAATTAAACTAGGTAGACTGGTAAGCATTAACTGCTTTTTTATTTTTATTCATGCCTTGCAATTGTAATTTAACTACCTGTTTTTGCTGCTCACATTGTTGCTCAAGTTTATTGTTTATCTCAATAATGGACTCAAGCATAGTCCGTATTTCATCGCTACTTTCATCATCCATGAGAGGAAAGATTGCATCGAAAAGAGGTTGCCGCTGTTGTTGAAGATCGATCATCTCGTCCCAAAGTTCAGTATCCGCTTTTTTTTGCATGACTTTGGTTAAATTTAAGACTTGAGTCAACAAGTCAATTTTACTGTGAGTAATCAAGATAGTTGGCTAATGGAACTCAGCAGGAATCTCATCCCATCCCGCTTTAATTTCTGACAACAAGGACGTTACTTCATCAAGAAGCGCTGTATCGTCATTTAGATTAGCCTCTAAAAGTTTTCGCCCCATATACTCGTATAGTGAATCAAGATTACTTGCGATCTCGCCACCTTTTTCTGCATCCAAACTACTTCTTAAGCCTTGAATAATATTCATTCCCCAAGTAATTTGTTTGCTCTTTTCAGCAACATCACCGCGTTCGACACAGCCTTTTGCTGTTGCAATTTTTGCCAAGGCACCTTCCATCAACATCTGAATAATTCTGTGAGGCGATGCAAAATCAACTTCCGTCTCAACCGCACCTCGCCCATAACCCTCAAGTGCTTTTTTGTTTACCATTGCTTGTGTCACCTACGCTTTCTCCTAGTAACCCTAACTTTAACTCGACTTGTTTAAATTAGCCAGTTGCTGAGTTAAAAAGTTACCTGTGCTGGTTAAGTTACTAACCAGAGTATCTAATGCTGTGAACTGTGCTCGTATGCGTCTTTCAACATTAATCAGCCTATCTTCAAGTCTTAAAATCTGATCATCAATATTATCTACCCGAGTTTGCAGCCCATCCTCACGTGCATCGATAAGTCCATCTGTTTCTAACAGTGAATCAGCATACTCTTCCAAACGAAAAGCAAAACCTTCATCTTCCGCAGCAAATAGATTGACGAATGAGTCAAAGTCAGTATTCAAAACGCCTGTTAACGTATCAGTATCTACAGTCATTTTCCCAAGCTTGTCTAACGATAAGCCTGCTTCGACCAAGTAGCTAAAGCTAGAGCCTGTGATTGCTGTTCCCGAATTCAAAATATCAGATAGTTGCCGTTCAATACTTAATAAGGTGCTATCAGCTTCGAGCTGCCCATTACGCTGCGTAT
>ENA-OSET01005783-OSET01005783.1-sediment-metagenome-genome-assembly--contig:-NODE-5783-length-10311-cov-46.058628_pt1 | contig 10311 bp, 5 predicted proteins | sample MGYA00237882_ERZ534229 | MGnify/ENA primary metagenome ERZ534229 (study PRJEB26408, sample SAMN06266212) | sediment metagenome | isolation source: Hudson Canyon methane seep mesocosm | place...
CTCCATAAGTCTTCCTTTAAAATGGAAAGCTCACTTTTTGTCCATGTGGGATCCCAATTTTCATTCTTATCACCATGGGCAAGCCAAATCTCATCTCCGAAATTTTTAATTTGAGCTACCTCAGAAATGTAAGGACCACTAGGTTGTATAGATTCTGAGAAACCCTGATCGAAATGTAATAAGCCATTAAACTTGTCTGTGATCCAGTACTCCTTTTCTTGTGTGAAAATACAGGACCTAAAGTCCGTTTTTTCCAAATTGAATTCCGCGCTCGAGAGGAATCGAGTCTGGTTTAATTCTGTATCGAAAATATTAATTCCATAGCGTCTGGTAATTGTAAGTTCTGTATCGCTAGATTTAAGAGAAACATTTGAATGGTTTAAGTCAAACAAAGTCCATGTATCACCGTTAAATGTGTAGAGAGTGTCCGAATTGAAAGTCGCTCCTTGCAGGTTTATCATAATAAAATCCGAAAAAGCGTTTAGATGACTTACTCTCGAATTAGAATGTTCAGAAATCCTTGTCCACGCCTCATAATTCGTTAAGTTAGGATGGTTGATGTCTGCCGTGTATATCCCTGACTCTGTTGCTGCATACAAGCTATTGTGTGCAAAGCAAGTTGATAATATGTTTATTTGAGCACCATTATTCCCTATTAAATACGTGTCTTTAATTTCTTGCCTTTCTATATCTAATACCACAATTCCGAAACCGCAGGATAAGTACGCAATCTGGTCAATTATATTAATGTGATTTATTTTTTTATCTCCAATTAAAGAAGCGCGTTTTATATCCGGTAGATTAAGAGTTTTACCAGAGTTTATGATGTCTAAATTCCCATTTTTATAACATACGATAAGATTCTCTCCCTCACTTTCAATGGTGCTTACCTCCGTATCTGATAAGCCATTTAATGTGTTTATTCGTTCTACACTGTTATCCTTTGTGTTGTATACAAAAATTGCTTTGTCTGTAGAGGTGTATATTTTGTCGCTTATCTGACAAACATCGTACGTACTTTTGTATGACAAATGATCACGCCATTCACCAACTTTGAGCGATTGTGCCTGAATGTTGATGCTGAGTATAATTAAACTTAAGAATAGTATTTTTTTCATTGGGTAAATTTAAACCTAATATAGAACGAAAGGACTGTAAAAATAATATATTTGCGCCACATGGCTCCGTAGTTCAACTGGATAGAATATCAGATTTCGGCTCTGACGGTTGGGGGTTCGAATCCCTCCGGGGTCACAACCAAAATACCACATCAATTTATTGGAATTTATGACTTCAGAATCTTGAGTTTACTCAAAATTCTGAAGTCATATTTTAGTCCACACCACCTTTTTGCTGCCCTTCCCCCCCTCTTTATTATCTTACAATATTAAAATCAGGAGGTATCATATTCTGGAGTTGTATAATTTGCTAACTTGTAGAGCAAACTAAAAATGTTTACAATGAAAAAACTTTTACTATTTCTTTCTGTTATCTGCCCAATAACTATAGGTTCTGCGCAGGCTATATATGATGACTTCGATGAGTATAAAGTCGGGCAGTTTCTGGGTGTTGAGTCTAATGGTTTATGGACAACCTGGTCTAGTAGCCCAGGAGGTTCTGAAGACACCTATATTGTAGATGACCAGTCTGTTAGTCCCGATAATTCTATTTCGCTTAGCTCCGGTGGTGTGATCGATGTTGTTTTACCGTTGGGAGATCACTCAAGTGGTTCTTGGACATTGTCTTTTATGATGAGGCTTACAGATGGAAATGGCGGATATTTTAATCTCTTACATGACTTTAGTGCTGCTGCTTCAAACTGGGCGGTACAAGTTTATTTTTCAGAAACAGGTAATGGTTACCTTTCTGTTGGTGGCGGTCTAATAGGTTCTGAATTTGTTCATCCAGTTGGAGAGTGGTTTGAGGTTAAAATTGATATTGATGTAGATTCTGATCTTGCTACCTTGTCATTTGATGATTTGAGCGTGTTTTCTTGGACTTGGTCAGATGGCTCTACGAGTGTAAGTAATGTTGTTTCTGCACTTAATTTATTTCCTGCCGCACCTCCAGGCGAATCTGCATTATATCATATTGATAATGTTTCTTTTTCTGAATATGGAATGGCTATTGACGAAATGCACGAAGAAGTTAATGTTCATCCTAATCCTGCGACTGATGTCCTGTTTATAAATGGGATTCAGAACTCGACACTTAAGGTGTATAGTTTGCTTGGTAAGCTCGTGCATACATCCCAATTATCTGAAAATCAGGGAGTAGTGGATTGTTCTGACTGGCCCCGAGGCATTTATTTTGTTGAAATCATCAACGAATCTAACATTATTGGTGCGAAGAAAGTTGTACTTCACTAAGGTTTATATTTCGCTTCATGCGATGTCGCCTAACAGGGTTTTGAAGTTTTGCCGATTGATTCCACTTAATTCATGTTAAATGCCCTGCTAAGGCTTTAAAATAAGCTTTAATCAAAAAAGGAGACAACTGGCTCCTTTTTTTGATTTGTTCCACGTGGAACTATCTTCCCATATAAACAAGTAGTACAGAAATATCTGCTGGTGAAACTCCAGAGATTCTTCCGGCATGCGCTATTGTTTTTGGTTTGATGTCAGATAGTTTTTGTTTTGCTTCTGAAGAAAGTGATGCTAGTTTGGTGTATTCAAAATCTGCTGGAATACTGATATTCTCAAGCCTTGTAATTTTCTCAGCATTATCTTTTTCTCTGCTGATGTAACCACTGTACTTGATTTGAATAAAGGCTTGCTCTATCGCTTCTTTATCCGTTCCGTTTTCTTGTAGGAATTCTTGAACTGAAATTAGTTTTTCTATATTCTCGTAGCTTACCTGAGGTCGAGACATTATCTTAGTCAGTTTGGTTTTCTGACTAATCTTTGAAGATTTTAAGTTTTCTAGTATCGGGTTGATCTCTTCGGGTATTGCAGAAGTTGTTTTAAAGAATGTGATCAGCTTTTCTATATAATTTAGTTTTTGGTTAAGGCGATCCAAACGATCTTGTTTTGCAAGGCCTAAGTCAAATCCTTTTTGTGTGAGCCTGATGTCTGCATTGTCTTGCCTGAGGAGTATTCTGTATTCAGCTCTAGAGGTAAACATTCGGTAAGGCTCATCTGTTCCTTTTGTAATCAAATCATCAATTAAAACACCGATATATGCCTCTGATCTATTCAGTATAAATGGCGCTTTGTTTTGGCTTCTTAAGCAAGCATTAATACCTGCCATTAATCCTTGGCACCCTGCCTCTTCGTAGCCAGTGGTCCCGTTAATTTGACCTGCAAAATAGAGCCCTTTTACAAATTTAGTCTCTAAAGTGTGCTTAAGTTGTGTGGGCTGAAAAAAGTCATATTCTATAGCATATCCAGGTCTAAACATTTTGGCATTTTCGAAACCTGGAACTTTACGCAAGGCCTCCAGCTGCACTTCTTCTGGTAGTGAGGTAGAGAATCCGTTTACATAGATTTCACAGGTTTCCCACCCTTCGGGTTCTACGAAAATTTGATGTCTATTTTTATCCGCAAAGCGTGTAATTTTATCTTCTATCGAAGGGCAGTATCTAGGGCCTAAACCTTGAATTCTTCCTTGAAACATAGGTGATTTCTCGAAGCCAGTTCTGAGGATGTCATGAACTTCATCTGATGTGTAGGTGATGTAACAAGAGCGTTGTTTTGTGGGTTTGTTCGTCGGCATATAAGAGAAGCCTACCATCTCTTCATCTCCTGGTTGTTCTTCCATTTTAGAGAAGTCCAAAGTTCTACCATCTACCCTCGGTGGTGTTCCGGTTTTCATTCTTCCAGACACAAAACCTGCTGCGTCTAACTCTGCCGTTATTCCCGTAGAAGGTCTTTCAGCAGCTCTTCCTCCACCAAAACTTTTATCTCCAACATGGATTAGTCCATTCAAGAAAGTTCCGTTTGTAAGGATTACGTTTTTGGCTTTTATTTCTAAGCCTAGGCTTGTTCTTATCCCTTTAATTTCTCCATCTTCAATAAGCAATCCGCTTACCATTTCTTGCCAGAAATCTAAGTTTTCTAAGCCCTCTAAAACGAGTCTCCATTTCTTGGCAAAGAGCATTCGATCAGACTGTGCTCTTGGACTCCACATTGCGGGGCCTTTCGATTTATTCAGCATCTTAAACTGAATCATGGTCTCATCTGTAACTATTGCTGAATACCCACCTAGTGCGTCTATTTCACGCACAATTTGTCCTTTGGCTACGCCTCCCATTGCTGGGTTGCACGACATTTGTGCAATGGTATCCATATTCATTGTCGCTAAAAGTGTTTTAGCTCCTAAGTTCGCAGCAGCTGCAGCAGCCTCACATCCAGCGTGCCCAGCACCTACTACTATTACATCGTATTCTCCTTGAAACATAAGCTTCGTTCCACGTGGAACAATTTTAAGTTATTGAAAATCAATAGAATAAGCTTTAAGTTCTTACTAAACTGAATATCAGTATTTTAAGCGCGCAAAGATAGGTAATAATTCTCTTTTTCACGCATTAAGGCTTCTTCTTCCTTGCTTTTATCTTTATAACCACAAAGGTGGAGTAGTCCATGAATGAGTACCCGGTGAAGTTCCTCCTCAAAGGATTCGCTAAAGTCCTTTGCGTTTTCGTTCACTCTTTCTGTACTTACATAGATGTCACTAATGAGCTCATCACCCACACAATAATCGAAAGTGATAATGTCAGTGTAAGTATCGTGGTTTAGGAATTCTACATTGATTTTGTGTAGATATTCATCATCACAAAAAATGTAATTTAAAGCACCAATATGCTTACCTTCTTCTTGTGCAGTTGAGTTCATCCAATCTGAAATTTGATATTGGTTTTTTAATTCAAAATCGTTTTCTGAGTGAAATTCTATAGCCGACTCCTCCATTACTGTGGTTCAATTTGTTGAAAATATTCTTTTACTTTCCCCTTGTAATAAGGTCGAAGTTTAGGTGGAATCGTCTTTAATAATTCCGCCTGTTTTAGTTTGTTTCTCTTGTATTCTTCCAGGAGATCTTTTACTTGATGAGGTAATTGTTGAGCTTCTTTAGCTTCACGTTTTTTCTCCTTATCACGTTCTTGTTCTGCCTTTTCAGCTTCTAATAAATGCTCAATAATTTGGTTCTGACGATTGAGAGTTTCTTGAGTGATATTGTCATTTACAATATCCTCTTCGGTCTGCTCCATTTTATTAATTGCATCCCTTAGACCTTCTGCTTTTCCATTTTCACCCTCCTCAATTTTGTCTGCCATCTTTTCTAATTGCTGACGAATCATTTCCTGCTTTGCCATCATCTTAGCGAGATCTTTCCCTTGACCTTTCTTTCCCTTGGGCTTTTTACCATTCTCATTGCCCTTTTTCATCTTCTCAAGCTGCTTCTTTAACTGCTCTTGCATCTTCTTCATATCGCTAGGCGATGGATTCCCTGAGCCAGGTTTGTTACACTGTTGTTGTCCTGGCATCTTATCTGCCATCTCCTCTTGCATCGCTTGAAGTACATCACTCAGCATTAGTGCTAAATTATTAGCAGAAGTCATTACCAATTGTTGTTTTGTGAGAGCCTTGCTCGACTCCCGCTCAGCCATATTTTCTAATGACTTTTTAATGTTATTTGTAATAGCGCCCATTTCTCTATTAATGGTTGCTTTGATCTGAACTTGCCTTTTACTCAAGGCATATAAGGAGTCCTCAAGAACTTTTGAATCATCGCTAAGTTTGTTCTGCCAATGGATTAGTGAAACGTACTCAGGGTCGTTCTTATTGGTTGCAGAAAGATCGCTCAATAGAGCTTCTTCATCCAACGAAAGATCAATCAGGTTTTCTAAAATTTGACGCAAAGCATCCATATCTTCTGCAGGACCTTTTTCTCCAGATTGTTGTTGAGCCTTTTGAAGCTTTTCCTGTAATTGCCCCATCTCATCTAAGGTCTTTTCTTGTGATTGAGATGTTTTTTTTCGTTTGTTGTTTTCAGAGTTTTCTTGAGATTCTTGCATTTGTTGCTCAATAGATTCTTGTAGTTCTTTAGTGTCTTCTAAAGCTTCTTGCTTCTCTAAGGCTTCATTCTTTTCCTGTAAACCATCTAGTTTTTCAGACAGCTTTTTAAACTCTTCATTCAACTGTTTCTGTTCTTCAGTAATTTCTTCTTGTGGTTTTGTTTTTCCCTCGTTAGCTTGCTTTAGTTCTTCTTGCTTGTTTTTGAGTTCTTCAAGTTTGTCTAGACTCTCCTCTAAGGCTTGTTCGAATTCAAATTTCTTGAGCATTTCTAAGTTTCTGTCGAGCTCCTTTTCTAGGTCTTCATTATTCATTTGAAGCTCCTCAAGCTTTTCCATCCACTCGTCAGTTTTCATTTCCTCCATCAGCTTTTCCATCTCATCGAAAAGTTCGCGCATATCGTCCGTCATCAACTCTTCCATCAGTTCCTCAAGCTGCTTTTGTTTGTCTAATATGCGTTTGTCTTGTTCAGAAAATTCGTTCATCATCGCATTTTTCTCTTTGTTTTTTTGAGAAATCTTATCGATGTTTTGTTCTAGCTTTTTTTGTTTTTCTAAAATCTCACTCACCTGTTGTTTGTCTTCCCAGTTGAGTTCTTCTTTGTTGAGTAATTTCATTCTCAACTCTTCAAACTCCTCTTGAAGATCCTTTGCGAGCTCAACATTTTCTTCTAACAACGTTTTGAGTTCGTCTGTTTTTTCTGCTTGTTGCTCTTGGAGTTCTTCCTGGCTTGGTGGCGTGAATTCAAAAGCTCTACTCTGACTCTTTTTAGATCCGTTTACTGCATCGTTATCGTAAACTTCAAAGAAGTATTCAAGCGATTCGTCATCACTTAGACTCATACCATTCATATCAAAAACAAAGAAGAAATTGTCGAGAGTAATATCTTTTTCAAATGGAATTGGAATGATGCTATCCCAGTTGTTGTTCTGCTTTTTAATTACAAATTGAAGTTTGTCAAAGCCATAATCATCTTTTATCTGTCCCTTGAAATATCGAACCTTTAACTGTGTAGAATCTATAATTTCATTGGCATCAACTATGGGGTAACCATCTTTAATAACCTTAAAAAGATAGTTTACAGAATCGATAGTTGCTACTTGTTGGTTCCGAGGAAGTAGTGTGTAACTTGTTGAGACGTTTGCCTTTTTGAAAAAGCGAAAATGATTAGGTGAAACTAATTCTAAACGTTGTTTATTTTCTGCCCAGAGTATGTCAAATTCGTTTGTGTTTTCTGTGTAGAAATTCCAGTTTACACGCGTGCCTTCAGGGATTAATAATTCGCCTATATTTTCAAGGGATTCATCCTTTTTACCGGTATAATTTGGATAATCTAATGAAATGTTAAAATTGATGAGTGATGGTGCAGCTAAAACTATTAATGCATAGGTATTGGAATAGATACCTCCTGCATTGATTTTAAAATCGACGCTCTTTTGAATATTATTAAAGGTGTATTCGAATGTGTGGTTTGCCAATTTTTTCATTTTAATGGGCAAGCCATTCAATTCTAAATAAGCATCGTTAGGAATCTCATCTCCTATGAGTTGAACGTTTAGCCTGTAATCTTGATGTTGAATACAGTCCATTTTTTCATTCAATACTTTGAAACTAAATGGAGCTGGCGGAATGTATTCAGTATTGTAATTGATGATTCGTGTGGTACTTTCAGTGAGTACTTCTTCGCTATCGGCTATATAGAAACCTCCAAAAATGAACAGCGGAATAAGGGCGTATTTTAAAAAGCGTTTATTATCAGCAAAGCTAATTGCTCTAACAAAAGGAATGGATTTGAGCTCTAATGCCTTTTGGTCGATACTTGCTTCAAGCAAGGCTAGGTTAGAGGCCTTTTGTTGTTTCAGCTGAATAACGTTCAGCAATTTATCCGCTACATCGGGAAAGTGCTTCCCGATAATTTTTGCAGCATCAGTATCGCTTAATCGATGTCCTAGTTTTAGTAATTTCAGTAGTGGGTATATCACTAAAACGAAAAAAATACTCGTAGACAAAAGGGTAAAGACCCAGAATAGTATCGTCCTTGTTGTAGTCCCAAATTGTCCGTAATATTCAAGCAGGGAAGTCGCTATAAATCCCAATGATAGAGTGCTAAAGCATAATATAAATCCTCTTATAAGAAGGTTTTGATAATACTTTTGGGTAAAAGCTCTCAGCTTACTGATTAATAAGTAATAGGCGTTATGCATAGCAACAAAAGTAAGGTATTCTAGGGAAGTTTAAAGCCTAAAGTTGAAGATTGAAGATTTATGTTTCTTTCTGAAGAAATCCTAGAACCCTACGACATATCAGTCGACTATAAGAGGCTGTAAATAGATAGTGGTTTCTCTTTTTAACTTTTAATCTTTAACTTTTAATCATCAAGAGATTAATTCGTAATTTTGCCTCCTTAAATTGTTGTCAGAAAGATGGAAAATAGACGTGTAAGAGTGAGATTTGCTCCAAGTCCTACCGGACCTTTGCATATGGGTGGTGTAAGAACCGCTCTTTATAACTACTTGTTTGCTAAAAAACATGGTGGTGATTTTTTACTTCGTATAGAAGATACCGATCAAACTCGTTATGTTCCCGGAGCCGAAGACTATGTTATAGACGCCCTTAAGTGGTGCGGAATGACTATCGACGAAGGCGCTTCTGTTGGTGGCGAGAACGGACCATACCGACAGTCCGAGCGCAAGCCTATGTATCGTCAGTATGCAGATCAGTTAATTGAGGCGGGGCATGCTTATTATGCTTTCGATACCCCTGAAGAGCTTACAGAAATGCGCGAGCGTTTGAAATCGGCAGGAATGGCTGCACCTCAGTACAATGCGGTAACCCGAAGTGGGATGAAAAATTCTTTAACTCTTCCGGCAGAAGAGGTTCAAAAGCGTTTGGATGCAGGGGATAAATATATTGTTCGCGTTAAGATGCCTCGTAACGAGGAAGTGAAATTTGAAGACATCATTCGTGGTTGGGTAAGTGTAAATACTAACAACCTCGATGATAAAGTTTTATTCAAGTCTGATGGGATGCCAACGTATCACTTGGCAAATGTTGTTGACGATTATTTGATGAATATATCACACGTAATTCGTGGGGAAGAATGGTTGCCTTCAGCTCCATTACACGTATTATTATACCGTTTCTTAGGTTGGGCAGAAGTGATGCCACAGTTTGCACACTTGCCTTTAATCTTAAGACCTGATGGGAATGGAAAACTGTCTAAAAGAGATGGTGATCGTCTAGGGTTCCCGGTGTTCCCTACAAACTGGACGAATCCAGAGACAGGTGAAAAATCTTCGGGATACAGAGAGCGTGGTTATTATCCTGGAGCCTTCAACAATATGTTGGTATTTTTAGGATGGAATCCAGGTACAGCTCAAGAGCTGTTCAACATGGAAGAGTTGACCGAAGCATTTTCTTTAGAACGCGTAGGTAAAGCAGGAGCGAAATTCGATTTCGATAAAACGAACTGGTTTAACCAGCAGTACCTTCGTATGAACGATGGAGTGGCTTTAGCTACTCAGCTTAAACCTTATTTAGCGAAGGAGAACCTTGAAGCAGAAGAAGTTTATATCGCTCAGGTTTGCGATCTAATGAAAGAGCGCGCTACATTCGTACAAGATATTCTTAAAGAAGGTCGTTACTTTTTTGAAGCACCAAGCTCTTATGATGCGAAAACCATCAAGAAGAAATGGAAAGAGCAAACACCCGAAATTATTAAAGAACTGAGCGCTTTACTAGAGGCATTACCTTCTTTTGATGCCGATAGTATTGGGGCTTGTTTTAAAGCTTTCTTAGAAGCAAAAGAATTAGGCTTTGGTGCTGTAATGCCAGGTTTCCGTGTGTCGGTAACTGGATTGGGTGCAGGAGCGTCTATGAACGATATTGCTGCTTTATTGGGCAAGGAAGAAGTACTTAGAAGAATTGATGTTGCTTTAAATACCATAAAAAAATAAGCTGTGGGAATCATTCGAGTGGAAGATATTCGTTGCTATGCCTATCACGGTTGTATGGATGAAGAGGGTTTAATAGGTACAGACTTTAGCGTAAACGTTGAAGTTAAAACCGACCTTTCAGTTTCAGCACAATCTGATGATTTAGCTGATACAGTTGATTACGTTGCCATAAGTATAATCGTACAAGAGGAAATGGCTATTCGTTCAAAATTAATTGAACATGTAGCGCAGCGTATTCTCGATAGATTGATGTTAGAACTCCCGACTGTGGAAAAGTCTAAGGTTGTGGTAGTTAAATATAAAGCACCTATACAAGGCGACGTACAGCGTGTAAGTGTAGAGAT
>ENA-OSET01005784-OSET01005784.1-sediment-metagenome-genome-assembly--contig:-NODE-5784-length-10311-cov-26.614618_pt1 | contig 10311 bp, 9 predicted proteins | sample MGYA00237882_ERZ534229 | MGnify/ENA primary metagenome ERZ534229 (study PRJEB26408, sample SAMN06266212) | sediment metagenome | isolation source: Hudson Canyon methane seep mesocosm | place...
GCTGTCAGTGAATTCATCATTGGTACCGATAGGTTTTTTATTTGTGATGGCGGCAATTGCAGTGCTTTATCCTGCTGCGAAGGTTGCATTAATGCAACCGCTTGAAGCGATACATCACCAATAGGACTTGTCATGAATTTAAATACATTAGCTTGGCGAAACCTTTGGCGACATAAACGGCGTACTTTGATTACGGCATCTTCAATTGCATTTGGTGTGTTGCTCGCAGTGACATTTACGGGTGCTGGAGATTATTTTTATACTCGAATGATTGATGCTGGCGCTAATATGGGCATGGGGCATATTACGCTTGCAGCCCCTGATTTTAATCGGGCTCCAAGTAGCAAAAAATACTTACAGCAGTCAGCTCAATTACAGCAACAGCTTACACAATTGAGTGATGTTAAAAGCTCTATGGCCAGAATCCAAGGTCAGGCTATGTTTGCCAGTGCTCATAAAAGTATTGGCGGAATGTTCTTTGCTGTTGATCCTGAGCAGGAGAATGCTGACAATAATTTATTTATCAAAGCTATGGTTGAAGGAAACATGCTCGCAACGGCATCGGATAAAACGGTTGTTCTTGGTGTTGATTTAGCCAGAAAGCTTAAATTAACCATGGGTAAGAAAGTGGTTTACACGACAACAGATAAACACGGTGATATTGTCAGTGCCATTGCTAGAGTAGGCGGCCTGTTTCAAACAGGCTCTAATGAAATAGATGGTGCTGTAGCGTTATTACCTTTGCATAGTGTGCAAAAGGTATTGGGATATCAACAGGATGAAGTGAGTGTGATTGCAGTGATTTTGCATGATCAACGCCATAGTCATCAGCTTCGTGACGAGATGCAGATGATGAATTCATTTGCACATACTGAAGTATTGAACTGGCAACAAACACAACCTGACTTAGCCGGTATGATTGCTGTTGATAAAAGTTCTAATTATATAAGTCAGTTATTAATAGCCTTGCTGGTGGCAGCTGGTATTTTAAATACAATGTTAATGAGCGTACTAGAACGACAACGTGAATTTGGCGTGATGATGGCAGTAGGACTTTCACCACAAAGTTTATTTTTATTGGTGATGTTGGAATCATTTTGGCTAGCAGTATTGGGATTAATAATAGGGACTATTGTGACTATTCCTTGGTATTTATTTATGTCTCAAACAGGAATTGATATGTCAGCAGCTTATGGGGATGGTTTTAGTTTTGGTGGTGTATTATTAGATACAGTATTTAAGATTAGACTATTTGAAGAAAGTGTTATGGCTATTTTAATTGGCTTATTTACTTTGGCCTTATGTGCCGGTGCTTATCCAGCATGGCGAGCAGGACGTGTGCCACCCGTCGACAGTTTAAAAACTATTTGAAGGGTATATATGGAACAGACCATTGTTGAATTAAAACATTTAAGCAAAATATACCAGCAAGGTGAGCTTGAACTCAAAGCTGTTAATGATGTATCGCTCACGATTAGAAAAGGTGACTTTGCAGCACTTTGTGGGCCTTCAGGCTCTGGAAAAACCAGCATCTTGAACTTGATTGGTGGTCTTGATAATCCCACCTTGGGTGAGGTGTGGTTAGATAATATTGAGCTTGCTAGTTTAACTAAGAGTGAATTGGCTGAGGTGCGTAAAAATAGAATCGGCTTTGTATTTCAATCCTATAATTTGATTCCTGTTATGACGGCTTATGAAAATGCAGCATTTGTATTAGAGCTACAAGGTGTTGATAAAAAAGAGCAGCAGCAACGTGTTATGCAAACATTGGCTGATGTAGGTTTGGCAGGGCTGGAACATCGTCGCCCGGATGAAATGTCTGGTGGTCAACAGCAACGAGTTGCCATTGCTAGAGCAATAGTGACCCAGCCAGCCATTGTATTGGCCGATGAACCAACGGCTAATGTTGATTCACATACGGCGGAAGCCTTATTAGATTTAATGCAAAACTTAAATGAGCAGCAGGGTATTACCTTTTTATTCTCAACCCATGATCAACATGTCATCGATCGAGCAAAACGTATTATTCAAGTACATGATGGCAAGGTGGCTAGCGATGATTATAGGGCTTAAATAGCGTGAAGCTAACAGAAATAAATTATGTCATCCTCGCGAATGCGGGGATCTATGGGCTGAACACTTCTTCACTATCGTTGGATTCCCGCCTATGCGGGAATGACGTAGAGATACATAATACAAGTATTTCAGGCGTGTTTGGATATCGGTGATGTTGCCAAGATTTTCTTTAATACTTCTTTTACTTTGGTTTCCTGCCATAAGTCAGGCCTTTTATCAGTGGCAATCCAATGATGCTGCACTAGAGTTACGCGGCCTTGTTAGTGGTTTGGGTTTAGCACTGAACAATCCTAATGATGAACTGTTATTTGCTGATGATAAGTTGATTACAGGCGGTGTCAGTGGACGTTTGATGTTGGATGCCCATGTTTCATCCCTGAGCTTTGAAATGCATGCTGAGCAAAGTGTTATTGATAAAGATCTACGGACAGGGGGAAGTCGCTTCTCCCCACACTCAGGAGTCGAACGTAGTGATACTCTACATTGGCGTTTTGCAAATGAACATGCTGATTTATTAATCGATAGATTAAATATGCAATATTCCACTGACAGAATGACAATAAAATTGGGTCGTCAGCCAATTAATCTTGCCAGTACTTTTTATTTCACCCCCAATGATTTTTTTGCTCCTTTTGCAGCGCAGACTTTCTTTCGACAATATAAGTCTGGAGTCGATGCGGCACGATTGGATTGGCAGTGGGGAGAGTTCTCACAATTATCTTTAATGACGGTTGTGAATTATAAAAATGAAGCGAGTAATACCGGCTGGTCAAATCGCCCAGATTGGAGTGATACTTCTTATTTAGCACGTGTATCGACTTTGTTCGAATCATTTGAATGGGCAGCACTCGCCGCTAAGATCAATGGAGATGACATTATTGGTTTGGATTTTCAGGGTGAAGTGTTCGAGTGGTTGGGTGTGCGAGGAGAAGGACATATTCGATTCCCTGCTACACAAGGACAATCTCGAGATGTTAAGTTTTCTCTGGGCTTGGAACATCGTTGGGAAAATACGCTTACCTTACGGTTAGAGCACTTTTATCAACGATCGGGTGCTACAGATGAGGGTGATTACAATCTTGTATCCACAATAGATTCAAGTAGCTTTTACCTTGCTAGAAATTACACTGCCGTTGGTGCTAGTTATGAGATTACACCCTTATTATTAGCAGATGCAGTTTGGCTATTTAACCATCAAGACTCATCAAATTTACTAGCTTTATATTCGACTTATTCATTGTCTGATGAATCAGAATTATCGATGGGTTTGAATATTCCTATCGGTGAACAGCCTGATAACGGGCTATTGAATAGCGAATTTGGCAGTTACCCCAAATCAATTAATATTGAATATAGGCTGTATTTTTAGTACGAATACTAAATTAGTGACTATAATCATTACAATGTATCTATTCATAAGCAATCATGACAAGGAATAATCATGGGTAAAAGTATAAAAATAATTGCAGGTTTATTTTTTGTTGTAGTAATTGCCGTAGTAGTGGTAATTAGCACACTGGATGTAAATCAATATAAAGGTGAAATAATTGAGGCTGCGGAGCAGGCTACAGGCAGGCAATTACAGATTGGTGGTGATTTACAATTTGCCCTGTCTTTTGTGCCAACGGTAGTAGTTGAAGATGTTAAGTTTAGTAATGCTAGTTGGGGTTCTAAACCAGAGATGTTGAGTTTAGATAAATTTGAAGTTCAGGTGTCATTATTACCCTTGTTAACTGGCAATATTCAGATTAACCGAGTGATTTTGTTGGAACCTGAAATTTTACTTGAGACTAATAAAAAAGGTCTGGGTAACTGGGTATTTGCTAGTAAAAAAACAGAGGAAGTAGCATCAGATTCAGAAGCTTCAACACCGAGCGTTGTGGTCAACGAAGTGCATCTAGAAAATGCAAAAATCGTTTATAAAGATGGTGTCACAGGGCAAGAGACGAAGCTTGTTATAGATAAAGTTGTGACAGAGTCAAATAGTGCTGATGACCCACTATCTGTGATTATGAAAGTGGCTTATAACGAATTGCCTATAGAAGTGAAGGGGTCTTTAGGGTCACTTAATCAATTAACGGGCAACGATAATTATCCTATAGATCTAGCAATCAATGTCAGTGGTGCTGATATTACTTTAAAAGGCCAGATAGCTAAGCCTATGGACGGCAAGGGAGTTGATATTGATGTTAGCTTTAACGTTGATTCACTTTCTGATTTATCAGAACTAGCAGGAAGTGATTTGCCTGAACTTGGACCGGTAAGCTTTACGGGGAAAGTTACTGATGGCAAAGGATCTTATTCGATAAAAACAATGAAACTAGCATTAGGGAATACAGATCTTTCTGGTGATGTCACTGCCAATATATCGGGTAAACGTCCGGCTATTAGTGCCAATTTAAATTCAAACCTGATCGATTTAATTGAGCTGGCGGGAGATGAACAGCAGGCTGGAAAAGAAGAAGCAAAAGAACGTTTGTTTTCTTCTGAACCTTTGCCATTAGAAGGACTGAAATCAGTTAATGCCAATGTGACGGTGAATGCCAAGCAGATTAAAACGAGTAGTTTGGTATTAGAAAAAACCAAAGTTGTGGTGACACTTAAAGATGGCAACTTAGCCATTAAACCACTGAGTACATTGCTTGCTGGTGGTAGTTTGAACGGTAATATTGGTCTGAATGCTAGCGGTAAAACAGCAACATTGGTGACAGATATTTCGATTAAGGGGCTTGAGCCTTCTCAGCTTGGTGATTTGAAGGATAAAATATCAGGTGCAACAACTGATGTGAGTATCAAAGTAAAAGGAAGTGGCAATAGCGTTAGTCAAATTATGGCTGGCCTAAATGGTAAGTTATTGCTTCAATCCGCTAAAGGCGAGCTTAAAGGTTCTGGCGCCAGTACAGCGACTACCGATTTATTGACTATGTTAAACCCAACGGCTAAGAGCAGTGATGGAACGCAATTAGAGTGTGCTGTAGTAAATTTCAATATTAAAAATGGTATTGCGACAGCAGATAAGGGTATTGCATTAGCAACAAAGCAAATGAATATTATTGGTAGCGGTACGGTTGATTTGAAAACTGAAAAGCTAGATATTGGTATTAACCCACAAGCACGAGAAGGTGTGGGCATTAGTGCAGGTCAATTAGCCGACTTGGTGAGACTAGGTGGCACATTAGCCAATCCACAACCAACTACCGATGTTAAAGCAGCACTATCAACGGGGTTATCAGCAACGACGGCTATTGCGACAGGTGGTTTATCGCTCTTAGCACAAGGTTTATTAGATCGTTCAACCGCAGATGATGATCCTTGTGCTACTGCGTTGGGTCTAAAACCTGCAGCAACAGCGACTAAAAATGAAACAAAACCTACCACGACCGAGAAAGACACAAATCCAGTTGAAGATGCAGCCGGTGCTGTGGCAGATAAATTAAAAGGTTTTTTTAACTAGTCTATTACTTGACGTTGACAGCCATTCCTAGTTTAGGAATGGCTGTCATTGAATGGTCCTAAAGTTTTATTGTTGGCTTAGGCTGGGGTAATCAGTATAGCCTTTGGCATCTCCGCCATAGAATGTATTGGGATCAGCAGGGTTAAGTGACTCACCTTGTTTTATTCTTTCTGGCAGATCAGGGTTAGCAATAAAGGGAACGCCAAAAGCGACAAAATCACTTTGGTTATTTACTAGGCTGTGTTCAGCTAGTTCACCTGTATAACTTCCATTTGCAATATAAGCGCCATTAAATAGTTGGCGTAATGCATAAAAGTCAAAGTCCTCATCGCTTTGTTCACCAAATCGTTCTACGACATGAATATAAGCGAGATTAAACTGATTTAATTTATTGACCAGATAATTATACAAACCTTGAGGGTTAGTTTCGGACATTGAGTTAAATGTACCAGTAGGGGAGATACGAATGCCGACACGATGGCCTCCCCAAATATCTGTCACAGCTTGGGTAACTTCCAATACTAAGCGAGTACGGTTTTCAATAGAACCACCATAAATATCATCACGTTTGTTGGTACCATCTTTTAAGAATTGATCCAATAGGTAGCCATTAGCAGCGTGGATCTCTACACCATCGAAGCCCGCTTGTTTGGCATTAATAGCCGCTTGTCGATATTGCTCAACAATGCTGGGGATTTCATTTAAATCTAATGCTCGAGGTACTTCAAAATCCAGCATGCCCTGTTCGGTAAAAGCTTGGCCTTCTACTGCAATGGCAGAAGGAGCAACAGGCAGTGAGTTTCCTACTTGTATCGCGGAGTGTGATACTCGACCTACATGCCATAACTGCATAAAGATATGTGAGTCTTGGGAATGTACAACATCAGTAATGTTTTTCCACCCCTGTATCTGCTCTTGAGAATGAATGCCTGGGGTGAAGGCGTACCCTTTGCCTTGCGGCGAGATTTGAGTCGCTTCTGTGATAATTAAAGCGGCTGATGAACGCTGTTCATAATATTCGGCGTTAAGGCTATTAGGAATGTCACCTGGTTGTGATGAGCGACAGCGTGTTAATGGTGCCATAACAATTCGGTGTGATAGGGGAATATCGCCTAATGTTGCTGGACTAAAAAGAGATTTAAAATTCATCGTTACATCCTTAATATGAGTGACTGTGATATATAAGTATAAAAACCATTCATTGTTTATAATTGATATTTAGTATACATTTGTAACTATAGGGCTTGCGTGCCCATTTAAACAAGTACGCACAAATTTGATAGTTAGTTTCATAGAGGTGCCTAATGGCGGATTTAGAGGCTCAAAGAGCAGAAAATAATTTAGAAAAAGAATCGGCTATAGCAGAATGCACCGATATGCAGAGTTGTCCAGTAACAACTGCTATTGATGTGATTGGTGGAAAATGGAAGGTAATTATCCTTTATCAGTTACGTGGTCAGACATTACGGTTTGGTGAATTGAAACGTAGCATTCCTAAGATTACTCAGAAAATGCTGACCCATCAATTACGTGAACTTGAAGCCGATAAACTCATTACCCGTCACGTTTATGCCGAAGTGCCTCCTAAAGTAGAATATACACCTACGGAGCTTGCAGAAAAGCTTAACCCTGCATTGGACTTATTATGCGACTGGGGTGGTGAGTACCAACAGGCTCATCAATCATAGTTCGTTAACAAATGGCACAACAACGAAAAATTATTCATGTTGATATGGACGCGTTTTTTGCATCGGTAGAGCAACGTGATCAACCTAAGTATCGAAATAAGCCATTGATAGTGGGAGGGCAGCCCAATAGCCGGGGTGTGGTAGCCGCATGTAGTTATGAAGCACGACAATTTGGTATTCATTCGGCCATGCCATGTTCTCAGGCTTATCGACTTTGCCCGCAGGCTATTTTTGTCCCACCTCGCTTTGAAGCATATCGTGAAGTTTCAAATAAAATCCGAGAAATATTCTGGAATTATGCTTCTGAGGTTGAGCCTTTATCGCTCGATGAAGCTTATTTAGATGTGAGTTATACCGCAGAGTATGATGGCTCAGCAACGAAGATAGCTCAGGCAATTAAGCGTGATATTTTAGAGGCAACTCAACTTATTGCATCTGCGGGTGTGTCCTATAATAAATTCTTGGCCAAAATAGCATCTGATATGGACAAACCTGATGGTTTATATATTATTAAACCTCATCAAGGTGCGGCATTTGTTGCTGATTTACCGATTGGGAAATTCCATGGTATTGGTCCAGCGACAGAAGCCAAAATGAATGCCTTAGGTATTTATTCTGGTAAGGATTTACGACAGTGGACGCGAGAGGATTTGATTGAAAAGTTTGGTAAATCGGGCCAGTATTATTTTGATATCGCACGAGGCATTGATGAACGCCCTGTTCGTAGTCAACGTGTACGAAAATCATTAGGTAAAGAAACGACTTTTGCTGATGATATTATTTCCGTAAACACCTTAATGACAACACTTGAGTTAATGGCTGAACAGGTTCTAAAAAGTCTTAAAACTCATCAGCTAACAGCGAAGACGCTCACATTGAAAGTAAAGTATGCCAACTTTCAACAAGTAACTCGCTCCTATACAGTAGCTGATGATTTGGATTTTTCGACGATAGAATCACTCTTACCAGTATTGATGGAGCGGACTGAGGCAGGACAACAAGCTGTTAGGTTAGTAGGCTTAAGTTTAAGTGGCTTCGGAAATAATGAAAAGATAAAAATAAGCCGGCAATTAGACTTGAGTTTGAGTGAAGAATTGTAAGGTTACTTTGATTTAGCCCTATTTTTAACTTGCTAGGTTATTAGGTGTTGTTTAGCTGCTTTATAATAAATGCAGCCTGAACGGTTACACGCATCTTCTTTTATGATGCCAGGGAATGTCTCTAGCACAAGTTTAAGAGTGCTATGGTTACACGATGTTCCTTCTATCTTCCAACATGGTTCCGTGTCTTTATGACCATATTTTATACAGTGGGTTTCACCACAACCAAGATATTCATAACACGCTTCCATAATAGTTCTCCTTAAGTTACTCGAATAAGGTCAATCACGGTTTTAGTGTTTGGTTTAATTTCACGCCAGATTCGAAATGCTTCTGCTGCTTGTTCTATCAGCATACCTAAGCCATCAATCGTTTTATGGGCGCCATGTTGTTTGGCCCAACTAATAAAAGCCGTGTCAGTGTCACTGTACATCATGTCATAACAACTTGCATTGGTATTTAAGATATCATCGGGTAATGGGGGTACTTCACCTTTTAGGCTGGCTGCCGTTGCATTGATAATGACATCATATGATGCTGGTAAATCATCAAACCCACCACCTTGCACATTGCCAAAGTCTGAGAATAGCTGACTTAGAACTTTAGCTTTACTGGCAGTGCGATTAGCAATGAAGAGTTCTGATGGTTGATGTTTTAATAACGGTTCTATCACGCCACGAGCCGCCCCTCCTGCCCCAAGCAAAAGAATACGTTTTCCTTTAAGTTCTATCTGATGATTGTCAGTGAGATCACGGCAAAGGCCAATCCCATCAGTATTGTCACCATAGAGTGAACCATCATCATTAAAGACGATGGTATTAATCGCACCAGCACGTGTTGCATGGTCACTTCTATTCGTTACGATTTGCCAAGCTTGTTCTTTAAAAGGAACAGTGATGTTAATACCTTTAAAGCCTTCTGCTTGTAATTGTTTAAGGCCCGCGGCTAAATCATCAAGTGGAATTTCTCTCGTGACATAATCAAGATCTTGCTCGGTTTGTTTGGCAAATTCTGTATGAATTACTGGGGATTTACTATGACTTATGGGGTTACCAATGACGGCATAATGATCGGTCATTTTTCAGTCAACCATTGCGCTACGTCTTTAGCAAAGTAGGTCAAAATGCCATCAGCACCAGCACGTTTAAAGGCAATCATGCTTTCCATGACAACCGCTTTTTCATCTAACCAACCATTTTGGGCGGCAGCTTTCAACATCGCATATTCACCACTGACTTGATAAACAAAAGTGGGTTTTTGGAATGTGTCTTTAACGCGACGTAAGATATCAAGGTAGGGCATACCAGGTTTAACCATCACCATATCAGCACCCTCATTAATATCCATTGCCACTTCATGCAATGCTTCATCACTATTGGCTGGGTCCATTTGATAGCTATATTTATTGCCTCCACCAAGGTTACTAGCAGAGCCGACAGCATCACGGAAGGGGCCATAAAAACTAGATGCATATTTAGCAGAATAGGCCAGAATACGTGTGTGAATGTGTCCTTGCTGTTCTAAAGCTTGACGAATGGCACCTACACGTCCGTCCATCATGTCTGATGGGGCAACGATATCAACACCAGCTTCGGCATGTGATAGTGCTTGTTTAACTAATACTTCAACCGTTTCATCATTAACAATATAACCATTGTCATCAAGTAAGCCATCTTGTCCATGTGTAGTGAAGGGATCAAGGGCAACATCTGTAATAACTCCTAATTCTGGAAATTCAGCTTTAAGGGCGCGAACAGCACGTTGAGCTAAACCATCAGGGTTATAAGCTTCTTTGGCATCAAGGGACTTTACATCGTCAGGTGTAACAGGAAATAAAGCGATGGCAGGAATCCCTAAACGATGAATGATTTCTGCTTCTTTTAATAATAAATCAATGCTCATTCGCTCAACACCGGGCATAGATGACACTGCCTCGCGTTGATTTTGTCCTTCTAAAACAAAACAAGGATAAATTAAGTCATTCACACTTAAT
>ENA-OSET01005785-OSET01005785.1-sediment-metagenome-genome-assembly--contig:-NODE-5785-length-10311-cov-6.128298_pt1 | contig 10311 bp, 8 predicted proteins | sample MGYA00237882_ERZ534229 | MGnify/ENA primary metagenome ERZ534229 (study PRJEB26408, sample SAMN06266212) | sediment metagenome | isolation source: Hudson Canyon methane seep mesocosm | place: USA:Hudson...
ATACTGGATATAGTGATAGTCCAACTGTGATTACTGTAGCTGCAACAAATAGTAGTGACACTAGGGCGTATTTTTCTAATTATGGAGATTATGTAGATGTGGCAGCCCCGGGGCGTTCCGTTTTAGCGGCTACTAATACAGGTGGCTATGCTACAGTAAGTGGTACATCGTTTGCATCACCTTTGGTCGCTGGGGTGGTAGGACTAATTATGTCTGCTAACCCAAACTTAAACCCCGAGCAAGTTGAAAAAGTTTTGGAAGATTCAGCGGATGATTTAATTGATGGAGTTGATTGGCATATGTATTATGGGCACGGGCGTGTTAATGCTGCTAGGGCTGTTCAGTTGGCTATCGGTACTTCTGCAGTAGATAGCCAAAGCCCAAATGTGGTGGTATTTTCTCCAGTATCAGGGTCGGAAGTAAAAGGAAATGTTTTAGTTGAGGTTAATGCATCCGATAATGAAGGGATTAATGAGGTAGCGTTATATGCAGATGGAAATTTAATTGGTATTGATACAGTTGAGCCTTTTCAGTTTAGCTGGGATTCTTCGCAAGTATTTGATGGAGAGGTTTCATTAGTTGCAAAAGCAATGGACTTTTCACAAAATGAAGGAGTATCAAGTAATTTTGTAGTTAATGTTAAAAATACGGTTCCGGTAGAGGATAATGAAGCGCCAAGTATTTCAATTAGCAACCCAGCTGATGGTAGTTCGGTTAGTCGGACAGTTAATATTACTGTGGATGCAACTGATAATGTTCGGGTTGCTGAAATTCAATTATCAATAGACGGTATAGATGTAACGAGTGTTATGGCAAGTAGTTTAAGTTATAGTTGGAACACACGAAAAGTGGATGCAGGTCAGCATATAATTGTGGCTAGAGCTATTGATTTGAGTGGTAATATATCTGAATCATCTGTGACAGTAAGTACTGGGGGCTCAACGACAGTTAAAGGAAGGAAAAAATAAGTAAAATTAGTGGAGGGTGTACCAGAGGGCAGTTGTTAGAATATTTTTATTTTGTTAACATAGTCACAGTTTAGAAGAAAAAGGATTGAAAATATTATGAATTTAAAAAAATCGGTTTTGTTTGCTGGCATTGGTTCCGTTCTTATGATGTCGAATGCGTATTCTGCTGCAGTACCAGCTTTTACAAATGGTACGACCTCTTATTATTATGATGATAGTACTAGTACGTTTAAGTATGGCGATAACCAATATAATTACGATACATTTACTACTAGTGCTTCTCCAGGAACTGATTTATTAAAGGCAGGGGGAGTTTTTGACAAAAGTGATAAGAAATTGGAAGCTGCTTTTATAGTGGATGTGGCTAAATTAAATGGAGATATTGCAGATGTAACTTCGTACTCTCAGGTCACGACGGGATCAGCAGGCTACAGTACTACTGGTGGGGTTTCTTCTATAACTCTTCCTACTCTTTCTGAGGGAGGTAGTTATGGCGAGGGGTATTTTTTGTTAAAATTTAACAAAAATACAGAGTATATTAATTATGTATTTAAAAATATCTCTACTTTTGGAGTTCTTTCTTGGTTGCAGGACATAAGTGTGAAAACTGATGCTAAGAATTTTATAGGGTTAAGTCACTATGGTTTAGTTCCATCTGTGGAGTGTACCGATGATCCTTCATGTAAAAAAGAGCCGAATGATATTAGCGAGGTACCTGTACCAGCTGCAGTTTGGTTGTTTGGTTCAGCTTTATTTGGTCTAATGGGCGTTAGCAGAAAGAAAAAAGCGATACTTGCTTAACGTTTAACCAGTGTTTAATAAAAAAAAGGGGCGTTAGCCCCTTTTTTTTATGCAAATTTATTAGTTTAAATGCTAAAAATATAATTGACATATTACGCCGAAAATTTTATAGCTAAGTATAAAAAATTATAGTAATACTTGATGGGTTTAGATAAAAGGGTCTTATGCAAAATTTAACATGGAAAATGGGTTGGCAGAACTGGGCTTTGATTTCTGTTGCGGCGGCATTATTGATTTTTGCGTACTGGGGGGGCTTAAGTAACCTTATTGTTCGCTGGGATCGACAAGAAGAATATAGCCATGGCTATATGTTGCCCGCTTTAACTGTGTACTTTATTTGGCTGAAAAGAAACGAAATTATTACCTCTGAATTTTCACCTTCTTGGCAGGGGTTTGTTGTTGTTCTTTTTGCCTTACTTATTTTTCTCATTGGTGAGGTGAGTGCACTTTTTGTTTTAATTCATTATTCGTTTATTTTAGTTTTATTAGGCATGGCCTTATCTGTTATGGGCTGGCCAGCTTTAAAGCCTACCTTGGTCCCCATTTTACTGTTAGTTTTTGCTATTCCCATTCCTTATTTCTTAGAAGCAAGTTTATCCGCTAATCTTCAGTTACTGTCATCTAAGCTTGGAGTGGCTTTTATTCGTTTTTGTGATATTCCGGTATTTCTTGAAGGTAATGTCATTGATTTAGGTAACTTTCAGTTACAGGTTGTTGAGGCATGTAGCGGTTTACGTTATTTGTTTCCACTCATGGGGCTAGGTTTTATTTGTGCCTATTTATTTGATGTGGCTTTTTGGAAGCGAGCATTGGTCTTTTTGACGACGATTCCTATTACAATCATTATGAATAGTTTTCGGATTGGAATGATTGGTGTCTTGGTGGATAACTGGGGCATTGCAATGGCAGAAGGTTTTTTGCATGACTTCGAAGGCTGGATTATTTTTATGGCTTGTATGGTCTTGTTATTTATAGAGATGTTTATATTGACTAAAATAGGTAAAGGCGATTCTAGGCCTTTATCTGAAGTATTTGGTTTGACGATTCCTGTTGAACTTGACGTGGGTGAGCAGAATACAAGAAAGATATCTCAACCCTTTATAGGGGTTGTAAGTTTGCTGCTTATTTCGGTTATTGTGACTCAGTCAATGGGGACACGGGAAGAGATTATTCCAGAGCGTAAGGCATTTCCAGATTTTCCTGAAAATTTAGCGGGGTGGGTAGGGACACAAAAACCCATGAAAACCAATGTCATAGATACATTGAAGCTCTCTGATTATATTTTGGCTAATTATTATAAGAAAGGGGCCAGTCCTATTAATTTTTATTCAGCCTATTATGAGTCGCAGCGAAAAGGTGCTTCGCCGCATTCGCCTCGTGTCTGTATGCCTGGAGGGGGTTGGCAAATTTCTGATCTTAGTCGTATTCAGGTGGGCGAATTACCTGTTAATAGAATCATAATAAAAAAAGGAAAAAGTGTACAATTAGTCTACTATTGGTTTCAGCAGCGTGGTAGGTTAATTGCTAATGAATATTGGATGAAATGGTATTTGTTTAAAGATGCTCTTTTACTTAATAGAACTGATGGCGCTTTGGTACGTGTGACGACGATGGTGAGTCCTAATGAGAATGTTCAGGATGCTGATAATCGTTTACAAGAATTTACGCAGCATTTATTGCCTGTTTTACCTGAATATATACCTAATTAATGACTCGATTTTTTAAGGATTTTTTATGAAAAAGAATGTACTGTACTTTTTGGCGGGTGCTTTTATTTTGCAAGGATGTACTGATCCTGAAGAGCGTACGGCAGAGTATATGGAAAGTGGTCAGTTGTTATATGAGCAAGAAAATTACTCCAAGGCGAAGATTGAGTTTAAAAATGCGTTACAGATCAATGATAAATTAGGGGGCGCTTATTATCATTTAGCTTTGATTGCGGAAAAAGATCAAGCTTGGAAAAAGGTATTTGCAAATCTACAAAGGGCAGTTAAGCTTAGTCCTAGTAACCATGAAGCTAGATTAAAATTAGCTCAGATTTATTTATTATCTGGGAGCATTGATAAAGCACAGGTTGAAGTTGATACTGTATTGGCGAGTGTGCCTGATAACCTTGATGCAATTGCATTAAATGGGGCGCTTTTGTTGAAGCAAAAAAATTATGTGGCTGCTTTGCTTGAGGCTGATAAGGTTTTAGCTGTTGATGCTAAGCATAATGATGCTATTAGTCTAAAAGTTGTCATTTATATGGCGCAGGAAGATTATGTTTCTGCTGAGAGTGTGATTAATAAAGCAATAGAGGCTAAGCCTAATGATATATCACTTAACCTTCTTAGGTTACAGTTGCATACAAAAAGTAAAAATAAGTTAGCCATTGAGCAAGATTATAAAAATTTAATTAAAATATTTCCTGATAAACATGAGTTTTCATATACGCTAGCTAAATATTATGTGAGTGAAAAGCGTGACTCGGAAGCGTTGGCTTTATTGCGCGATGTCGTCGCTCAAAATAAAGAGTTAATTGAGCCCAAGTTGGTTTTAATCGATTATTTGATGCAAAAAAATCAGGGATTGGTTGAACAAACAATTAATCAATTTATTCAAGAAAACCCAGATGAAATAGATTTATACTTTAGATTAGCAAGTTTTAAGCTTCAAAAAAATCAGGTTGAGGATGCGAAAAAAGCACTTAACTGGGTAGTAGAAAATAAAGGTGAGAGTGAAAAAGCCTTGGCTGCAAAAACCTTATTAGCTAAATTAGCTATACAAGAAAAAAATAAGGAGCTTGCATCTACTTTGGTGACTGAAGTGCTAGCCATTGATGCTAAATATTATGATGCTTTATTGTTGCAGGCACGCATGATTTTAATGGATGAGAAATATGATGAGGCTGTCACTAAGTTACGTAGTATTATCAGGGATTACTCTAAGTCTGATGAAGCTATGGTATTACTTGCACAGACTTATATCAGAAAAGGCTCCCCTGAACTGGCAGATGAGAATTTTCGTAAAGCGTTAGATTTAAATCCGAGTAGTTTGTCTGCTGCTATGCCTGTTGCTGCTAGTATGGCGAGAAGTAAAGATTTAGTGCGAGCTGATGAAGTGTTACAAACCGCACTAAAAAGTAACCCGACGCATGAGGGAGCTTTAAAGGAACTTTCTCAAGTACGGCTAATTAATAGGGATTGGCTAGGTACTTTGGAAGTGGCTAAGAAAATAGCTTTAATTCCTGATGGTGAGGGTTTTTCATTATATTTGGAGGCTAAAGTTTCTCAGGGACAAGGTGCGTATGCAGATGCCATTGCAAAATATAAGCGTGCTTTGTCTAAAGACCCTAGTTTAGCGGATGCTCTTAAAAATATAGTTATTAGTTATGAAAAACTAAAACAAAGAGATAAGATACTTGCTTTCCTTAATGAGTTTATTCAACAAAATCCTGAAGATGCATATCCCGTTTTATTAAAAGCTCGGTTATATGGTTTTAATAAAGACTGGGGTAATGCGTTAACTGTTTTACATAAAGGCGTTGATCAGTGGCCTGAAGTAACTCAGTTTTATGCGTTAATGGCTAATGTATATAGGGCGAAAAATGAAAGTGATAAGGTGATTGAGGTCTATAAAAAAGGCTTGGAGAAAAATCCTAATAATGTTTCGTTAAGTCTTTTACTGGCTTCTGTTTATGAGAAAAATAAAGAATATACTGAAGCTTTAGCTGTCTACGAATCTTTAGCTGTTAAACATCCAGATGTTGATGTGGTTGTTAATAATATGGTGGCTTTGCTCGTTGACTATTTTCCTAGTACTGATAATTTTCAGCGCGCGGAGAAATTAGCAAAACGTTTTGAAGATTCAGATAATCCTTATTTTTTGGATACTTATGGTTGGGCGTTATTAAGTAATGGCAAGTTCAAAGAGTCCATTGAGTTTTTTGCTAAAGCAGTCTCCAAAATGCCAAGACTACCAGTATTTCAGTATCATTTAGGAGTGGCCTATCATAAAAATAAAAATACTATACAGGCTATTAATACAGTAAATAAAGCGTTAGAGTATGCGGAAAGAGCTCGTCAAATATCGCCTAAAGATCCATTCATTTTAGACACTTTAGGTATGTTAATGCTAAAAAAAGGTAATACTAGCTCTGCATATAAATTTGTCAATGAAGCTGCTGAAATTTTGCCGTCAGATGGTGAAATTCAGTTACATTTAGGACGTGTTTTATTGGAGCAGAAGCGATTCCCTGAAGCAAAAAAAATATTTCAGAGTATTGTTAGTCAAGCATCAGGGACTGAATTAGAAATTGAGGCGAAAGAACTATTAAATTCTTCTTTTAAATAAGATTGTCCTTTATCTGTTGTCTAATGTATAAGTTTTGATTGAGTGAATAATTGTCCCTTATTACCTACAATTGTAGGTAATAAGGCGTTTTTTGTTTGGTTGAATATGAAGCTTTATTACACTTTGAGACTGTTAATTTCTCGCTCTCAACTTTATAATTATTATCCAATAATATTGTCTCAGTTTGAAAAATGAGGAAAGTGTTTTTATAGAAGGGGAGCTCAATATGTCACTATCACCTTATCAAAGTAGCTTGGTGAAACTTTGGAATTTTATATCGAAAAATAAGCATAGAGAAAATAAACATGCTTTAAGTGTTTTTGAAGAAATAATCAAAGATATTGAACGGAAGTCTGGAAATGATGCTTGGAAACAGGGGCAACATATTGAAGCAATGTCTCGATTATTGGAATCTATTAATGACACAAGAGATTTACATCCATTTGGTAGATTTTATGTCAAATCCTTTTTTACAGAATTGTTGTCCCAAAGACAAGCTTTGGAGGGGTTATGGTTACAAAACCCCAGAATTTCAAATGATGAGAGGATTACTAAGCCCGTTATAATATTAGGGCTTCCCCGTTCGGGGACTTCTTTTGTTTTTAATTTATTGGCGCAAGATCCGAGTCATCGTTTTTTGAGTAATTGGGAAACAACAGTATCACAAATTCCTCCTGAAAAACATTGCAATTATTTGCAAGACCCTCGTCGTAAAAAAGGGAAGCTTCTAGTTAAATTTCAGGATTATTTAGCGCCGAGTTTGAAAAATATTCATGAGTTTCATTTAGATGGCCCAGAGGAATGTACTCCTATTCTGATGCAAGGCTTCAGTACTCAAGCATTTGCAGGTATGTTTGATGCTCCTGAGTATTCAACATGGTTAAATACGGTTTCTCAGGATGAAAATTATCAACATCATAAGAAGGTTTTACAAACATTACAATGGAAATATCCTGGCCAAAGATGGTTGTTAAAATCTCCAGATCATTTGGCAGGAATAGATTCGATTCTGAAAACCTATCCTGATGCTTGTTTTATACATTTACACAGGGATCCAGTGCAGTCAGTCACTTCGTGGGCGAGTTTAAATCAGGTTTTTCGAAGTATATACATGAAATCAGTTGATCCTAAAATATTGGGGGAACAAGTGTTAGATCGGCTGGGGAATGATATGGATAATTACATTCTGCATCGTAAAAAATATAAACCAGAGCAGTTTTTTGATCTTTATTATCAAGATTTGATTCATGACCCAATAAAGTCTATTGAGGAAATATATCAGCATTTTAGTTTAGATTTTTCTGCAGTGGTAAGTCAAAAAATGAGAGAATTTTTAGCTAAAGATAGAAAGAAAACACGATCTCATCAATATTCAGCTGAAGATTTTTCTTTAAACTCTGGTTTGATTAGTGAAAGGTTTAATAATTATATTGATACTTTTAATGTCCCTATAGTCAAGTAAGTTGTTTTGATTTATTTTTTACGTACTTATTAATCGTTCCATAAATTCTGGCGTTCTATTTCCCTCTCGAGGGGAAAAGGGGCTAAGTTGTCAAAACTTTTGGAACAATTAATACTTGGGATTATAAGTCCTTAACTTCTTTTTCCGAAGAAGGCTGGTCTTATGATTCCTAAATCATGTTGTGGTAAATTCATGGTCATGAAAAACATTTGGGAAGTTTTAGGTTGACAATAATAGTTAGAACTTGTGCGGTGCACTTTATAGGTTGGAAAAAATCATGAAGTTATTGCTATCCCTTTCATGCGTAGTATTAGTTTTTATGACTGGGCTATTAATTGTGCAGTTTTATGGGTTGGACTCAAGGTTTTCAGAGCTATTTTATATAGGCATTGTTATAGCGGTTGTATTACTTCTTATGCGAGGTTTTATACTGGTCTCAAATATTCAAGAGACTGAAACTTTCAAAGTTATATCAATGTTACGTGCGCATATCGTATTGCATTTATTCCCTATAGTTTATTTGTGGTTTCAAATGTTCTCAAATACTCAAGGGGTGTATGGGCTTATATGGATTGTTCCTTTTATAATTTTTTTTTATACTGGGCGACGTAGTTGGCTAGCATTATTTAAGTGTTATCAATCAAAAATGTATTATATTTTTATTAGAGGTAATACAGGGATGATTTTTACATTGTCAATATTGTCAATATTATCATGTTTAGCATTACTTTTTGAAATGCCTGTAACCTGGGAGTTTGTAAGTCAAGCTTTGAGTTTTAAATGCCGTATTAATTTTTTATTACCTATTAATTTCTTTAATCGATTATTATCAATTTATTTTTTAATTCATTTTCTTTTAATAGGTTTGGCTATTTTGAAGATAGATTGGGATGTCTCTAATGCTTTGAAATAGAATGTTTGAATAAGTTTTTAAAAATAATAACATGGCGATATCCAAAAGACTGGTATGAAAATACCTTATAGATTGTCTGTTATTGCACTGCTATGGGTTCGAGCTCTCTGACCCTATTAAGAATCATGACTCTATACAAACCACAGGGTTATAACAAATTAGTAAATTCCTGAGTTGTTTATATCTGTAGGAGGGAGTTATTGGCCGCGACTGGAAAAATATCAAGAGCATTCGCAGCCAATAGGCTCCTCCTACTTTTTTAAATAAATACTAAAATATTTATGGTAAATGATTGTTTAACCAGTGCTTTGTTAATATCTATGTTAAGAATTAAGAAGGTTGTCGCTTGAGGGTACAGCCTTATATGGGGCTATCCTATTAATTGCCATTCTAAAAAAAGTACTACAGATCAATCTTTAAAAAATAATGTTACTGATCGGTCTAAAAGTTTTTGTAGTCTATTTCCATTTTAATCCCAGCCCTTTTTTTGCTAAAAATTGTAGGGGCTTACATACCTCTCATTAATTATATTCATTCCTTATAAAGAAGAGAGATTATGGTTATTGGGGGAATTCTTAATTAGTAGGAGAAGGTGGCAGGAGAAGTAAAAAATAGTATGGAGAAAGTTGTATTTTTTTGTTGAATTCAAAGCGAAAAAAAGGGGGTAGCAAAATAATGCTACCCCCTTTTTTTATTAACTAGACTATTAAATTAGCTAGTTTTTTTACGTTTTGCAAAACCAAAACTTACTAAGCTTAGTCCTAGTAAAGCTAGTGTGCTTGGCTCAGGAACTTCTTGTTGTGCTCTTGCGAAAGTAGTTGTAGTTAAAGTAAGCGTATAGTCACCATCTGATAAGCCAGAAATAAGCATACCGTAGTCACTCCAGCCTAGGTCTGGTGAAGCATTTAGTTGAGGAACTCTGTTATCACTGAATGAAACGCCAACTGGGTTTACCGCTGGAATTGTTTCTGTTAAGTTAAGACTCTCACCACTAACGTCGCTTTCACTACATGCTATGCTAGCACCTATACATTTAGTAAAATCAAATATTGAGTCGCCTGCACTAACACCATTAGGTGCCCAGTTTACGCTATCACCATTAGCTCCTTTTAAAACAAAAGATGCTGATATAGTACCTGACGCTGTCGCTGTAATTAGATTCGGAGTGTCTAATGCTAAGTAGATATTTGGGTCAGCTTGGAAGTTAACTGATAAATCACCACCGCCTGGAGCAACTGCAAAGTTAAATTTGAAAACTGTTTCAGAGCTTATTAGAGTGTTAGCAACACCAACACCAGTAGTTCTTAATTCTGTTTCTGAAATTTGGTTAGCGGAAGTAGGGTTCCCATTAGCTAAAACAGCATCATCAATCTGAGAGCCTGAGTTAGCGTATGTTTGTGTTCCGTGAACAGGTCCGAAAAAGTTGAAATTTCCTGCTGCACGACGTCACTCCAAAACTTACTTTTTAAAAAGACTAATAGATTAGATTATTAATACTCTAATCCCACTTAATTTATTTTTAATGCTCTTACAAGGTCTTCAGGTAAAGCGCGAGGTTTTTCCGTATCAAGATGAATACAAGCAACTTTAACGTTTCCCTCAACTAAACAGACGCCATCATCATTTAGCACTTTCTCTCGAAAAATAAAAAATGTTTTACCCATTTTATGAAGCTCTACCGAAACTTGAATCAAGTCATCAAGCTTGGCAGGTTTAAGGTATTTAATATCTAAAGTAATTTTAACTAATTCATATGGTGATGAAATAGAAATTGGCACTTACAAACTTGTAGATTTAGAAGATAATAATACACTTAATTACGCTTCAAATAT
>ENA-OSET01005786-OSET01005786.1-sediment-metagenome-genome-assembly--contig:-NODE-5786-length-10311-cov-3.345808_pt1 | contig 10311 bp, 8 predicted proteins | sample MGYA00237882_ERZ534229 | MGnify/ENA primary metagenome ERZ534229 (study PRJEB26408, sample SAMN06266212) | sediment metagenome | isolation source: Hudson Canyon methane seep mesocosm | place: USA:Hudson...
TGATAAATGCCGGCGGATCGAGAATCACTACATCAAACTTTTCTCCGGCCTCCAGCATCGCCTTCATAATCACCAGGGCCTTGCCATGCTGTGTACTCACTTTGTCCGCCACATCGTTAAGCGCAGCGTTTTTATTGACCTGATCCAGCGCCGCCGCTGAGGCATCGACACAAACGACTTCACTGGCCCCGGCAACGGCGGCCTGAACACCCCAACCACCAATATAGGAAAAGACATCCAACACCCGCTTGCCGGCCACATACTGCTGCAATTGAGCTCGGTTCATACGGTGATCATAGAACCACCCGGTTTTTTGCCCACTGCCAAGCGGGGCCATAAACCGTGTGCCATTTTCAATTAATTCAACCTCATCGGGCACTTCACCACTGGCAAGCTCTACGTATTCAGGCAGGCCCTCCATCGACCTTGCACCGTGGTCGTTGCGAAGCAATACACCCTTTGGGCTCAAACACTGATTTAAGGCGTCAACCACATCTCCCTTAACTGCCTCCATGCCAGCCGTTGAGAGCTGCACCACTAGATAGTCACCAAAACGATCAACGACCAGACCCGGCAACAAGTCGGATTCTCCATACACCAGACGATAAAAAGGCCCACTAAAACATGCCTCTCTAAGTGCCAGTGCTTGCTTGATACGATGCACCAACAAAGATTTGTTGAGCGGGTGACTGATATCCCGATTGACAAGACGCGCGCAGATAAGCGATTGCGGGCTCATGGTTGCAATACCCACCGGTTTCCCCTGATGACTGAGCACCTGGACCTGCTGCCCCGCTTCAAACTGCTTCAGGGGAGAGCGTTCAACATCAACCTCATTACTGTATATCCAAAGATGACCCGCCTTTAAACGACGATCTTTTTGCGACTTGAGGATGAGACCTGGCAGGCTTTCAGGGTTCGACATAAATTTGCTCCAATTCAATCGGCGGAGTATAGGTTAATGTGACATCAGATGATTGTTTTTTCGCACAAATCTACATATAAGTTAAACTAGAAGAGTAGTTAATTGATGGCCAAACAGGAAAGGGCAGATGGATGTCGGATGAGTTAACCCAAGACCAGATTAGTCGGGTTCTGCACGGAATATCCATTCCTCCCCAGCCCCAGATTATGGTTGACCTGCAAATGGAGCAGATGGACCCCCATTTTTCTCTGGAGCGTGTCGCCAAGCTGATCAGTCAGGATGTTGGCCTCGCGGGCAGCATTCTAAAAACTGTCAATTCAACATTTTACGGTTTAAGTAATAAAATCACTTCCATCAATCAGGCAGTTAATCTACTGGGCTTAAAAAGTGTCGTTAACCTGGTTAATGCACTCTCCATTAAAGGTGAGCTGAGTGACGAAGAAATTGTTGCGATGGGCAAATTCTGGGACAGCGCAATGGATATTGCTCAGGCGGCCTCAGTGATAGCCAAACAAATTGGTTATGGGCAAACCGACGAGGCTTACACCCTGGGTCTGTTCCACAACTGCGGCATTCCTTTGTTAATGATGAAATTTAAAAACTACCCTGAAGTGATGTTAGAGGCCTACGCACAACCAGATCAAAGTATTACAGACAATGAAAATGCAACAATCAGCACAAATCACGCCGTTGTGGGTTATTACGTTGCAAAGAGCTGGAATTTACCCACCTACTTATGTGAAGCCATTCATCAGCACCACAACGCTGAAAAGGTGATGACTGAAAATAACCCCGACACACGCAAAAAGACACTCATCGCCATATTAAAGATGGCTGAACACATCTGCGGGAACAGTAAAATAATTGGTAACCAGCAGGATGACCACGAGTGGGACAGGATCCAGGAGCACATACTCATGTATGTGGGCCTGAGCCACTACGATTTCTCTGGCATGCGACAGCAAATTTACGACATGGGCATCAGTACGGGCAGCTATAATTTTTGAAGGGGCCAAAAAGCGCCCCCATAATTCTCTACATTATTCCTCTTCGGAAATGGCGGCCTTATAACCATCCGCATCCAAAGCAGCTTCCAATTCACTAATATCACTGGGCTTGATCCGAAAGAACCAACCTTCATCATAGGGTGAGGAGTTTACTATTTCGGGCTCATCTTCGAGCGCCTCATTAATCGCCAGGACTTCTCCGGATACCAGAGAATAAATATCGGAGGCCGCCTTTACAGACTCAACAACACCCGCCTCTTCACCCACAGAGACCTGACTGCCAACTTCGGGCAATTCAACGTAGACCACATCGCCCAGGGAGTCTTGAGCATGTTCAGTAATACCCATTGTGACACTGCCGTCTTCCTCAACTCTGGCCCACTCGTGGCTGGTGAGATATTTCAGTTCGCTGCGAATCTCGCTCATATTTGCAATTCCTTAAAATTCAATCAAATTCAATCGTACTTTCCGTACTTTCCGTACTTTCCGTACTTTCACGCGCTTGCCCTCAAAATAAGCTGGCGCATTTTATACCGCTTGTCCATTGCGAACAAAAACCGGTTTCACCACCCTGACTTCTACGGATTTGTTCCGCATTTCAACCAGGCAGGTATCACCGACATCAACGGGCACCCGTGCTAGTGCAATCGAGTACCCAAGTGTAGGCGAGAAAGTACCGCTGGTTATCTCTCCGGTCAATACCTCTGTGGAATTTGCTTCACTAACTAACACTTTCTGATGGGCGCGCAGTACTCCCTTCTGCTCCATCACCAAGCCGACAAGTTTGTGGCTGATGCCGGCTTTGCGCTGCGCCTCGATAGCGGCGCGGCCGATGAAATTACGCTCCTCCGGCTTCCAGCCAATCGTCCAACCCATGTTTGCAGCCAGCGGCGAGACAGATTCGTCCATGTCGTTGCCGTAGAGGTTCATGCCCGCCTCTAAACGCAGGGTATCTCGTGCAGCGAGACCGCAGGGAGCTACGTCCACAGCGGCCAGCTGACGCCAGAACGCCTGAACGTCGCTGTTAGGCAACATCACTTCCAGACCGTCTTCACCGGTATAACCGGTGCGTGCCAAAAACCACTCTCCGCATTCGGCGCCCTGAAAAACCTTAAGCGCCGACACACTCGCGGCAGCTTCAGCATCTATAACAGAACACACTTTAGACAGGGCCTCGGGGCCCTGAACAGCCACAATAGAGAGAGAGTCCCGCTCCGCAAGCGTGACATCAAAGTCTGCGGCTTGTTGGCTCATCCAAGCCAGGTCTTTGGCCCTGGTGGCGCAATTAACAACGGTTCGAAACCAGCCATCCATATTGTAGACGATCAAATCATCAATCACGCCGCCTTCATCATTTAACATGCCGCTGTACAGCGCCTTGCCTTTCAGGCCACAAATTTTCCCGACATCATTGGCGAGCAGATATTGCAGGTAGGGCAGGGCGTCAGCCCCTTTAATATCCACAATTGTCATGTGAGAGACATCAAACATGCCCGCGCCCCGGCGAACGCTGTGGTGCTCTTCAACCTGAGATCCATAGTTCAAAGGCATCTCCCAGCCACCAAAATCGACCAGTTTCCCACCCATATCACGGTGCAAGTCATAGAGTGCTGAACGCTGAAGATCGCTGTTTTCTGTGTTTCCCATAATCTACTCCTGTTTCCTATAGTGGAAATTTGTCGCAGTTTATACTTTTTAGGGGGGTTATGAAATAGCTAGGAAGGTAAATCCAGGATTCTGCTTATTGTCGACTGCGCCGAATCATAATGATGACCGGTGGAATACTGATCAACACCAGAACAAGAGAAGGTAAAGCGGCTCGTTGCCACTCCCCCTCAGAGGTCATCTCATAAATTCTTACGGCCAGCGTATCCCAGCCAAAAGGGCGCAGTAGCAATGTCGCTGGCATCTCCTTCATCGTGTCGACCAAGACCAATAACAAAGCGCTTAATAAACCCGGTGTCAGCAGTGGAAAATAGACGCGTTTTAAGACCTCCCATTGCGAGGCTCCCAGCATGTGCGCGGCCTCCTGGAACACAGGGCGAATACGCTCAAGGCTCGCATCGATCGGGCCATAGGCGACAGAAAAGAAGCGAACGACATAAGCGAGCAGTAAGGTGGCTAAACTGCCTACCAGCACTTGACCGGGCTCCAGCCCCATCATCTCCCTCACAGGGTTGATCAGTTCACGGTCAAAAAACGCAAACGCGGTCATGATCCCCACCGCAAGCACCGAACCCGGCAGGGCATAACCCATGCCGGCAAGCCGCTCCAGCAACCCCGCCTGATGACGCCCCTTGAGGCGTTGGCCGTAGGCCACCAACAGAGCCATCACAACTAGCGCCAGGCCCGCCATCACCCCCAACATGAAGGTATGCAGAACCAAACCCCAAAACCGAGAATCCAGCTCACCCGCGGTTTCCAATGCCCACAACAAAAGCTGTCCTACCGGGACGATAAAAGCCAAAAGAATCACTAAAAAACAAAAAGCACTCGCAAAAAGGGCTTTCCAGCCCTGTAGATGAAAACGCTCTTTCTTCCTTCGGGGCTGTTGATGAAAACGCCCATCGCCCCGGGCACGCTGCTCAGCAATCAAGGCCACGCCAACAAACAGCAACAATAGCGATGCCAGTTGTGCGGCAGCCGTCAGGTTGAAAAAGCCAAACCAGGATTTATAAATTGCCGTAGTAAAGGTATCAAAATTAAAAATTGAGACAGCCCCAAAGTCTGCCAGGGTTTCCATCAACGCCAAAGAGACCCCCGCGGCAATGGCGGGGCGAGCCATGGGCAAGGCCACGAGCAAGAAGCTCTTCCAGGGGCTGCGCCCTAACAGGCGGGAAGCATCCACAAGATTTCTACCCTGAGCCAAAAAAGCGCCTCGGGCCAACATATAGACATAGGGGTAGAGCACGGTGCTCAGTACAAAAACAACCCCTCCAGGGCTGCGAATATTCGGGAAATAGGTGTCAGCACCAAACCATTCACGCCAGAGAGTTTGAATCGGGCCACTGTAGGAAAGCAGGCCCAGGGCCACAAACGCGATCACGTAACTTGGCACCGCCAGTGGCAGCATCAAGGCCCAATCCATCCAGCGACGGCCCGGGAATTCACACATTGCCGTTAACCAGCCGAGACTGACACCCAAAATCAGGACCCAAGTGCCCACACCGCCCACCAAAATCAAGGTATTGCCAAGCAGGCGAGCTAACTGTGTTTCGATCAGGTGCTGCCAAATCGCCGTTTCAGCAGTTCCCCAGCTCAGTAGAATGACAGTGACAGGCAACATTACCAGCGCTGCCATCAGCAGCACCGGCAATCGCCAAAATATCTTATCGATAGTCGGCACGATCCATCAAACGAACAGCGGCGGCCTGAAGCCGGCCCGCCACTTCAACATTAATATCGTCGGCTTTAAATTCGCCCCATGCCTGAACAGTGGCTGAAGGTTTTATCAAGGGGTTGGCAGGATATTCCTGATTCAACTCCGCCAGTTGGCCCTGGGCCTCAGGCCCGGATAACCACTCAAGCAGCTCTTGCGCAGCCTGGGCTTGTTTTGCATGTTTGGTGACACCGGCGCCGGAGATATTAATATGCACTCCCCGGTCGTTTTGATTAGGCCAGAACAGGGCCAGTTTCAAATTGGGATCAGCTTTTTTCATTCTTCCGAAGTAATAGGTGTTCGCGATACCCAGATCACATTGCCCGGCCTCAATGGCCTCCATCATGGTGGTGTCGCTTGAAAAGGGATCTGTTGAGAAATTGGCAACCCACCCGCTTACAACGGATTCAGCGTCTGCTTCACCCAAAGTGCTGATCATGGTTGCCACAAGGCTCTGGTTATACACTTTTTTGGATGTACGAAGGCACAGGCGCCCCAGCCATGCGGGGTCTGCCAGATTTTCATAGGTAGACAGCTCCGACGCCTGAACACGATCGGTAGCGTAAACAATGGTGCGAGCCCGAATCGACAAACCAAACCAATCGTTATTCGCACTGCGCAAATGCTCGGGGATATTGCTGTTCAGTGTCTGTGACGTCAGCGGACGCAACAAGTTTTGTTCCGTTGCCTGCCAGAGATTGCCCGCATCAACTGTCATGAGCACATCGGCAGGTGTATTGCTGCCCTCTGCAGCCAAGCGCGCTATCAAGGGACCGGCACTGTCTGTGATATAACGTATCTCAACGCCGGTTTTAGCCGTATATCGGTCAAACAAAGGTTTGACCAGATGCTCCTTTCGCGAGGAGTAAACCGTTACGGTGGGTTTAGCATCTTCACCGCTGGAAGGCGCCTGACCTTCGCAGGCGATAAGCGACAAAACAGAGACCAAAATCAGCAGAGAGCGGGCAATTCTGCCCAGTGGATTTCCAATCATGAGCCATAGCCCCAAAAATGTATAAAGAATGTGGCTCGAATGTAGTCATAGACGGCCGTAACCCTCTATCATTAGGTCCTACCCGGTGCTGCGGTGCGGACACGCCTTCCCAAAAAAAGTAGATGATAACCATTCCTATTTGTAAGCACAAGGATACTCAATAATGAAAGCCCTGATAAAAGGTATTATCAGCTTGCTGGTCGCGGGCCTGTTGCTGTTCACCATCGCCATCGTTGGCATCCTGGTGTTCGTAGACCCAAATGACTACAGACCCGAACTGGAAATTCTGGCCGCAGAGCAAGGTATACATCTGGAGATGGAAGGAAATATTGGCTGGCAGTTTTTCCCCAGCCTCAGCCTGAATATCAACCAGGTGGCCGTTGCGAATAGTTCTGCCCCCGAGAAGCCCATTGCCAGCATTGGTTCGCTGACAGCCTCTGTAAGGGTATTGCCGCTGTTAAAAAGACAGATTCAAATTGCCGCCATTCGTTTGAACGACGCTGAAGTGATGCTCGAAATCAATGACACCGGAAGAGGGAATTGGGAAGACTTGATCGACGGCCTTGCCAACGCACCCGATGACCATTCGGCAAACAACAAACAAACACTCCCGCAGCAACACGAGGCAGAGCCTCAAGAGTCATCTTCAAACTTGAAGCTCGACCTCAAAGCACTGGACATTAGCCGAGCCAAACTGGTTTACACCGATGCCCAGGCAAAACAAACCTTCAGCGTAGAAAACCTGAACCTCTCTAGCAAAAGGCTGAACCTCGCCAATAGGCCGTTCCCTTTATCTCTCGAGCTCGACCTGAAAAGTTCTGAATTGGCAGAGGCCATGAACATTTCCTGGAGCGGAGAATTCACAATCAACGCAGCCGCCGATCAATTGAAACTAAGCAACGGCCTGCTCTCTATTAAAAGCGCAGGGCCCGCTAATGCACAAATGGTCGTAGATCTGAATGCAAGTGCTAGCCGCCAGGGAGCTTGGCAATATCACGCTGGCTTTGAATTGCAAAAACTTAACATTAAGCAGTGGCTCACCGCACTCAACATCGACACACCTGAAACAGCAAACCCTTCTGCACTTAAGCAGTTTTCTCTCAAGGGTCAATTAAATGGTGGAGCCATCAGTGCAACATTAGAACCTTTATCGATTGCTCTGGACAACACAACCTTCACTGGGAATGCCAGGTTTAAAGACTTGAACACCGGCGCATTTTCTCTTCAACTTGAAGGAGATAAAATCCGGCTCGATGATTACCTTCCCCCAGAGACGGCTGAGGCGGCCGAGACGACTAACACAGACAAAACAAGCACACCGGAAACAAACAAGATTGCACAAACTCCAACGGGGAATAGCGAACCACTACTACCACTTGATAGTTTGAAAGCTCTCAATTTTGACGCCACGGTGCAACTGCAAAACCTTGAAGTCATGGACCTAACGCTAAGCAGCATTAATCTGAAAGCCAAAGCAAAGCAGGGGCTGATAACACTGGAAACTCTGCACGCTGATTTTTACGAGGGTGACATTGATATTCAGGCTCAACTGAATGCTCAAGGAAAAACGGCCAAAATCAATCAAACACTAGACATCAAGTCGGTACAGATTGAAAAGCTGCTCGCCGCACTCTCGCCTCCTGGGAACGAAAAAAAATCCTCAACAACATTTTCCGGCTCTATCAATGCTCAATTAACAGCAGAAACACAGGGCAACACCACAGAGGAATTCACCAAGGCCTTGCTGGCTGACCTAAGCCTAAACACAAAGGAGCTAAAACTAAGCCCTCTGAATCTGGAGCAATCTTTCTGTGAAGCAGCGAGCCTGCTCAGCCGTGACAGTCAAACCTCCACGTCGGCAAATGGTACTACGGAGCCAACACAATGGCCTGCCTTTACCCAACTACAGGACCTCAATGGCTCACTGACCATTCGCGATCAACGCCTCGCCATTAACACGCTGACCGCCGGTCTTGAAAATTTATTATTGAGCACTGAGGGCTTTGTTGATTTAAAGAAAAACCGATACCAGCTGACACTACCGATGACACTTCAGGGGGAAAGCAGCAGCGACGATGGCTGCAGAATTAAAAACAAATTTGTTCGAAACAGGGAACTGTCGTTTATGAAATGCGAAGGTCCATTTCAACCCCTGAATGCTAAAAAAGATTGTGGTTTAGACGAAAAGGCTATGAGTGAACTGTTGACACAGTACGCCAAATACAAAGGTAAAGAAAAGATTGCCGGCCAAAAAGACAAACTGATTAACAAAGCCAAAGAGAAATTCGGTGAAGACGCCGGCAGACTATTAGACAGTTTATTTAAGCGATAACCAGAGATTTCTATCCAACAATGAAGACAAGTTATTTTTCCCGAAGTTTGCTGGCCTGGTTTGATCAACATGGCCGCAAAGATTTGCCCTGGCAAAAGAACATTAACGCCTATCGAGTATGGGTATCGGAAATCATGTTGCAACAAACTCAAGTTGCCACGGTTATTCCCTATTTTGAAAAATTCATTAAGCGGTTCCCCGATGTGCGTGCACTCGCCAGCGCACCCATCGACGATGTATTACATTTATGGACGGGTCTAGGTTACTACGCTCGTGCCCGCAATTTGCACAAGTGCGCGCAAGTGATTGTTACTGAATACGATGACGAATTCCCTGCAGATGTGGATGCACTATGCGAACTGTCTGGAATTGGTCGCTCGACGGCGGGGGCGATTTGCAGTATCGCCTTCAAGCAGTCTACTGCCATCCTGGACGGCAATGTAAAACGAGTGCTCGCTCGATATCATCGGGTGAGCGGATGGCCTGGTAAAGGCGATGTACAAAAAGAGCTATGGCTGTACGCAGAACGCTATACTCCAAAGAAACGGTGCAATGACTACACTCAGGCGATCATGGATCTTGGTGCCACTCTGTGTACCCGCAGCCGGCCCAACTGCGCGGCTTGCCCCCTAAAGAGCAGTTGCGAAGCATTTGCCGAGGGAAAGCCCACCGAGTACCCCGGGAAAAAACCCAAAAAAACCTTGCCGGTGAAGGCGACCCAATTTCTTATGATCCGCAACCCGGTTGGCGATATTCTATTGCAACAACGACCTTCCACCGGTATCTGGGGCGGATTGTGGAGCTTTCCTGAACTCGCCACGGACGAGTGCCCAGAAACACATTGTGAACAGCACTTTGCACCGGCACATACCATTGAGCGCTGGGACACTCATCGCCATACTTTTAGTCACTTTCACCTGGATATATCACCGGTGATTTTACAACTGGGGAAAGGCTACGAACGTGTAGGAGAGGAGGGCAAGCAATGGATAAACCTCAGACAACCAGGCGCTCTGGGCCTGGCGGCTCCAGTGAAAAAACTACTTCTGGCGCTGTCAGAACAAGACCCACTTGCCTGAGCCTGAGGGCTTGGGGAGTGAGGCCACCTTGGCACCCGAGTCAGCATTCTGGTATAAAACACACCGGTAGCCTAGGCAACGCGCACTAGACATCTGCCAATACACTTATTAGAGGTAAACCATTCATGGCCCGCACCGTTTTTTGTAAAAAGTACCAACAGGAATTGGAAGGACTTGATGCGCCTCCCTATCCCGGCCCCAAAGGACAGGACATTTTCGACAATGTCTCTAAGCGTGCCTGGCAAGAGTGGATGAGTCACCAAACCATGCTGATTAATGAAAAACGCTTAAATATGATGGATTTGACCGCTCGTACCTACCTCGGCGAGCAGATGAAGAAGTTCCTGTCCGGGGAAGAATATGACCAAGCCGACGGCTATGTAGCCCCCAAGGAATAGCTCCTCTGCCCTGAAATGCTGAATTTTACTAGAAATTCAATTTTGCGCCCTAGAGGGGCTTGACCCCTCAGGCCTAAACAGGTTTAATACGCGCCTCTCGCAGCAGCGACTGCTTAGAGAAGCCCGGATAGCTCAGTCGGTAGAGCAGAGGATTGAAAATCCTCGTGTCGGCAGTTCGATTCTGTCTCCGGGCACCA
>ENA-OSET01005787-OSET01005787.1-sediment-metagenome-genome-assembly--contig:-NODE-5787-length-10310-cov-2.622105_pt1 | contig 10310 bp, 9 predicted proteins | sample MGYA00237882_ERZ534229 | MGnify/ENA primary metagenome ERZ534229 (study PRJEB26408, sample SAMN06266212) | sediment metagenome | isolation source: Hudson Canyon methane seep mesocosm | place: USA:Hudson...
GCACCATTAATTTTTCAGGTTTTTGGATGCCACTTATCCAGCGAGATAATGTTGTTGGGTGCACCCCTAGGTCATCAGACAGCTTTCTCTTCTCTCCATGTATTAGCCCATCAGTCAGGTACCTTATGTTTTGAGCTAATACACCATGCTCCACTTCAACAGAAAGGCGCAGATACATGAGTTGAGGATCTAAACCGAGGGCTTCGCAAATCATACTAAGCTCTGAATCAGAAACAGGTGCGCCATCAATAATTTGATTTGCACGCGATCTATCGAGTTCAGTGACGCTATGCCACTCAGTGTTTTCACTAGTTGAACATTGATTGACCAAAGAAATAAGAGCTTCCACCCATTTATGCTTCGGTATATCTCGTCTCCAAGATAAGCTCTTAAATTGTGATGAATCGATGCGCCTTTGTAATAAGTTGTACGCCCGTATATCTGCTCATCAGGCATAGGGGAAAGCGCGTGGAAGCCTTCATCTTGTATGTGGCATTCTTCCAACACAAACTTCTGATTATCCTTAACAAGATCGACAAATTCCTCATGCCCGTCTTTAAGCTCGATAAATAGGTGGCTAGAGTATTCAGCTGGCCCCTCTTTAAGCCACATATGATTATGAATAGAGGGGGCAACGAGGTCTCCCCACCAAAGGTGACCGAGTTCGTGAGCAAAAAGATCTCCATTTGCGGAAACACTTTCTTCGATCATAAACCGAGGATAGGAGATGTTTGTGGGCACTTCTAAAGCTCCATCTGTAGTGAGAACATACCCCACTCTCTCCCAAGCGTAGGGTCCCCACCAATACTCTAGGGCGTCGATGGCGTATCCGATGTCAATGAATTTATTTGTCATTTGGTTGATGTCTTCAGCTTTTGCAGTAAGCCTAACAGGGATATCGCCGTATTCACCAGTATGTACAAAGTTGCTATCTACGTAACTAGAAACAGCAAACGCCGCACAATGAGTAGTGATAGGGTGTTCTAGTATGAAGCTCCGCGTTAATGTGTCGCCCGCTTCAAAAGTTTCTCCCAAAAAGGTCCCTTGTAAGTGGGCTTTCATTCCTCCAGCACTACGGATGTTCCAAGAGTATGTAGCCCTTTCTACAAAGTTGTCGAAACATGGATGCCAAACCTTACCATAGTTCGGTGGTATGGTGGTAAGCCCTATACCCATATGAAAGATATATCCAGCGGCAAAGTACACACCTCCCCAATAAGGGTCTTGGGCTGGGTGTCCGCCATAGTAAACTTCAATTTCGTGGTAGTTCCCGGATTGGAAAGCTGACGTCGGAGACGGGATAATGAGCCGTCCATTTTCGTGAACAAAACTAGAACTCGTCCCATCGATATTTACGGAGTCAACCGATAATTCTATGAGGTCGAACCAAACTTCTTCGGCGCCACTTTCAATAACGGACATCGTTATAAGAGCTCGGGCTTGCATTTGTTGAAGACCGTACTTAGTGAGGTCGAGATCCAAAGCATAATGAACGATATCGAAAGTGTCGCTCCTAGAAATAGATTCGGTCATATCGAAATTTTCGACAAAAGATCTATTCCCTAACACCCCAACCTCGTCACTTATTTCAGAATGGTTGTGACCTTCTAACCCCAATCCACGACAACCCACTGGAGTGAAAACCCTCGGGGCGGGTGAGTATTCTGACAAATTTTTAATTCGGGTTTGGCCCCAAGCAGAAGCAGAGCTAGCTATTATGATAAAAAAAATCACGAAAACCGCAAAAGAGTGTACAAGTCGTTGCATAGCCACAAAGTACGACGGACCTTTGCCGTATGGAAAAAATAATTGTAGCCCCAGGTAAATTTGTGGAGATAGAGTATGTTTTAAGCGAAGCCACTCAAGATGGTCAAATAGGAGAACTCTTGGAAGAGTGCTCTGCCGAAAACGCCTTTGGCTTTAATGTAGGTTCCGGAGAAGTCCTAGAATCATTTGAAAACGCTTTGAAGGGACTAAAACGGGTGAACCATTTGAAGTTGCGATTTCTTGCATAGACGCATATGGCCCCACAACAGACGACGCTATAGTAATGATACCTAAAACTGTTTTTGAAGTTAATGGTAAATTTGATGATGAGCATATAAAAGTGGGAGAAGCAATTCCAATGAATGATAGTGATGGTAATGAAATATTTGGTATAGTAGTCGATATTTTAGAGAGCGAAGTCCAAATGGATTTCAATCACCCTTTCGCAGACCTCGACCTTCATTTTTCTGGCCGTATTTGTGATATTAGAGAACAGGTATAAACCACTCTCTTAGGTGTAACTTCGCACCATGGAACGTACGGAGATACAAGAATTAGGAGAGTTCGCTTTAATAAATCGCCTCACTAAAGAATTAAAGAATAATTCACCCTCTACTTTATTGGGTGTGGGTGATGATGCGGCGGTAATTGACCCCCTTGGAAAGCGAGTTGTTGTAACGACAGACATGCTTGTCGAAGGAGTGCATTTCGATTTGAGTTATGTGCCGCTAAAACATTTGGGATACAAAGCTGTGATTTCAAATCTTAGTGATGTTTGTGCGATGAATGCCAAACCTTCTCAAATAGTAATCGGTCTAGGAATTTCAAACAGGTTTTCAGTTGAAGCGCTAGAGGAGCTTTACGACGGAATAAAAACAGCGTGCAAGCTATACGAAGTAGATATCGTTGGAGGCGACACAACCTCAAGCCCATCAGGCCTAACGTTATCTATTACAGCTTTAGGACTAGTCGATTCAGACAAAATAGTAACCCGCTCAGGAGCAAAAGCTGGCGACTTACTTGTCGTGACTGGCGACCTTGGATCTGCTTATATGGGCCTTCAAGTCCTCGAACGGGAAAAAGAGGTTTTTAAAGAAGCCCCAACAGCACAACCAGAACTCAAAGATCATAGTTATATTATAGAACGTCAACTGAAGCCAGAGGCAAGAACAGACATCATTAGGGAGTTAGCAGACCTTAATATTAAACCCACGAGCATGATAGATATATCGGACGGTTTGGCCTCAGAATGCTTGCATCTAGTTACGGCAAGTGGGGTAGGGGTTCGAGTCTACGAAGATAAGCTCCCCATCGACCCCAAGACATATGACACCGCTCGTGATTTCAACCTCGACCCTACTGTTTGTATGCTAAGTGGCGGAGAGGACTATGAACTTTTATTCACTGTAAGTCAAGATGATTTCGATAAAATGCGCAATCATCCAAAACTCTCTGTAATAGGTCACATGACGGAGGATATGAATGAACATATCATGGTTACAAAGAGTGGCCAAGATGTAGAGCTTAAAGCTCAGGGTTGGGATGCAATAAAAGGATAAATTATAGTATAGATGTGCGGAATAGCCGGCGTTTTCGGATTAGAGAACTTCCCAGACGGGGAAGCGCAAACCGTAGCGTCAAAAATGGTAGACGCGATGTCTCATCGTGGGCCAAACTCAAAGGGCTCTTGGTCTGATGACAAAAACCTTGCACTAGGCCATACGCGTCTAAGCATCTTCGACACAAAATCTCAAGAAGCAAACCAACCCCTTATCGACAAACATTCAGGGGACGCGCTTGTTTTCAATGGTGAGATTTATAATTTCCAGTCACTTCGTTCAGAGTTGCAATCCTTGGAAGTTTGTATGCACGACTTCAAAACAGAAGGCGATTCCGAAGTCTTGTTTGTTGCTCTCAGAACCTGGGGGCTTGACGCTACTCTCCATAAGCTAGATGGAATGTTTGCTTTTGCTTGGTGGAACTCCGGGGAGGAGAAATTGACGCTAGCACGAGATAGATTTGGCATTAAGCCTCTTTACTGGTCTTCAGAAAATGAAAAAGGAGCCATACTATTTGCTTCTGAAGTAAGGAGCTTACTTGCCTCAGGATGTATTGCTCGGCAAGTGAATAAACAAGCGTTAACAGACTATCTAAGGTATTCGACAGTACACGCCCCATTAACAATCGTGGAGGGGATACAACTTTTAGAAGCGGGATGTGCGGTAGAAATACAGGACGAATCTATTGATGTTTTTCGCTGGTGGAACACGGCTGTTCAGGCACAAAAGGTTAAACAACACTCACCCCTTACCCAAGATTTTAACACTGTCTCAAAAGATATTCGAAATACCCTTTTGTCTTCTGTTGAAGCAAGAATGCAATCTGACGTTCCTCTTGGAGCATTTCTTTCTGGCGGGATTGACTCAACTGCGATAGTAGGTCTCATGTCTGAAACATCTGAAAAACCAATCGACACCTTCACGGTGGCCCTTGACAACACATCTTTAGACGAAAGTTTATTCGCGCGTAAGGTTTCAGAAAAATTTCACACTCAACATCATGAAATCCACCTTACGACGGACGATGTTCTAGAAAAAGTTCCCTCTGCCTTAGAAGCAATGGATCACCCTTCTTTTGATGGTTTGAACACTTACATTGTTAGTGGGGCAACTCACGGAGCAGGAATTACCGTTGCTCTTAGCGGTTTAGGGTCTGACGAGATATTTGCAGGATACCCAGTGTTTGAGAGGTCAGTACAGCTTATGAATAAGCAATGGCTAGCGGCATGGCCAAGAGGCTTACGTCTACTTGTCGGTAAGTCATACCAAACTCTATTTCCTGGTGAGGCATCTAGAAAAAGAGCAGAGATTCTTGCTAGTAATTATTTCGATCTCGAACATACATACCCGCTTTCACGTCAACTTTTTCTAGATACTGACGTAAAACAAATCCTAGGAGCTGACACCCTTGCTTCTAACGCAGTTTTTGAATGGATTACAAAGTCCCTTAAACCAGGCACAGATGCGTTCTCACTTCCTTTTTTGAGCAAGGTTTCCCTAGTAGAGCTCCATACATACCTTGGCCACACATTATTACGAGACACGGATATGTTTAGCATGGCTCATTCTCTAGAAGTTCGCACCCCATTTTTAGATCATAAACTAGTGACTAAGGTTTTAGCTTTAGGAGACGAGTTTAAACCTCCTCGCTCTTCGTCTTCCCCGCCTAAATCACTTCTTGTAAAAGCTCTTGGCGGTATGGTATTATACGATATCTCAATGAGGGAGAAACAAGGTTTCGTACTACCTTGGGACGAATGGCTTGAAGGCCCATTAGCTCAAATATATTCTGAGGGCATAGAAGCTTTAATTTCATCGGGGCTTGTTCAGAAATTAGCAGTACAAAAAGTTCTTTCCGCCTCAACTTGGAGCCGAAAGTGGAGCCTTTCAGTTCTTGGAAACTATATAAAGCGTCATGGACTCAGCTAAAACACGCATTCTAGTTTCAGCGCAGTGGTTTCCCCCAGCATTTAAGGCAGGTGGCCCTATTAGAAGCGTATACAATCTTATCCAAGCACTGAAGTCTGACGGTAGAAATTCAGATTTGGAGTTTTTCGTATTTGCGGGAGCATATGATTTAGGCGAAAAAGAGACTATGGAAGGGATACGTGTTGGGGTTTGGTCTAATATGGAGGGAATATCTGGGGCGCAAGTCAGGTATGAAAATAGATCGAATTGGAAGAGGTCAAACTGGAAGCATATTATTGAGGAGGTTCAGCCGGACGTGCTCTATTTGAACAGCTTGTTCAGCATGGCGTTTGCACTCCGCCCACTGCAAAGAGCTCGTGCAAAAGGAATAAGAACAGTTCTTGCTCCACGCGGGATGCTCGGCTCAGGCGCCCTCGCAATTAAACCCCTGAAGAAACTCATTTTTCTCAGTTTTGCAAGAAACCTAGATTTTTTTCGTGGCGTAGAATTTCATGCTAGCACAGAAGAGGAGGTTCGTGAAGTGAAGATGCATTTCCCTCGGGAAAAGATTTTTGAGGCAAGAAACTTCACCGACCCAACAATCAATAGACTACCGCTACCACCACTTTCAGAAAGCATAAACCTCCTATGTCTTGGAAGAGTTCACCCAGTAAAAAATCTTCTTTTTGCACTTGAGGTTCTGTCAAAGATGAGCCTAAATGATAAAAAGATTAAGGTTAATATCGTAGGCCCTGCCGAGGATGAAAACTACCTAAACTCATTACTTTCTCTATCTAATGGTAGTCTAGAGATTACCTATTCAGGAGCCTTTGCACACAAAGACTTAGGAGAAGTATTCAGAGAAGCTCACTTTCTCCTAATGCCGACTACTCATGAAAATTTTGGCCATGCAATAATCGAATCTTGGGGATTCGGCAGACCTGTGCTACTCAGTGATAATACACCCTGGAAAGATCTTCAAAAAGAGGCACTCGGGTATTGCACACCACTTCTTCCAGAACTTTGGGAGGGGGTGTTTAAGGAAGTTTTACAAGTTTCTCAAGATGATATAAGAGCCTTGTCTGAAAGTTGCTGTGCGCGTTATAAAGAGTTAGTTTTTGACCCTAAAGTATTAAGCGCAAACAGAAGTATTTTTACATCCATTAGGGAACAGTAACACCCCCCTCATAAATGTCCGCTCCAAGAAACCAATCAAATAGGATCTCGAGTCTTTTCGGGATAAAATACCCCATCATTCAGGGCGGTATGGTTTGGTGTGCTGGCTGGGAGCTAGCAAGCGCTGTTAGTAATGCTGGCGGGCTAGGAATCATAGGAGCAGCAAGCATGTACCCCGATGTTTTAAAAGACCAAATAAAAAAATGTCAAGCCGCGACCTCCAAACCTTTTGCAGTAAACATTCCGCTTCTCTATCCTTCAGTAGAGGAACATATGGAGACTATTGTTGAGCTGAATGTGCCCATTGTGTTTACAAGTGCTGGAAGCCCAAAAACCTGGACCTCACATTTAAAATCTCATGGAATTATAGTTGCTCATGTTGTCAGCAGTTCAAGGTTCGCTCTTAAATCTGAGTTAGCCGGTGTAGACGCCGTTGTGGCTGAGGGTTTTGAGGCAGGAGGTCATAACGGCAGGGAGGAAACGACCACAATGTGTCTTGTGCCCGCAGTATCAAATGCCTGCTCTATACCAGTGATTGCAGCTGGGGGTTTATACGACGGGAAATCCGTTCTAGCAGCTATGGTGCTAGGTGCCGAAGGGGCTCAGCTTGGATCTAGATTTGTTGCCTCAGAGGAGTCATCAGCTCACCAAGCATTTAAGGACGCAGTTCTATCAGCCGGGGAGGGTTCAACAACCTTTACTCTTAAGGAATTAACCCCTGTTAGAATGCTTCACAACTCTCTTTTTAAAGAGATCGTGCAAGCGCAACAAAGTGGCGCATCACCAGAGCGGTTGGCAGATATCCTAGGACGTGGAAAAGCTAAGAAAGGCATGTTTGAGGGTGATATAGAAAATGGCGAACTAGAGATTGGCCAAATAGCCTCTCTTTTAAATACCGTACGCCCAGCTAGCGAGATAGTCTCAGAAATTGTAAACGATTTTCGAGAAATAGGGGGAACAAAACTTGGGAAAAGGTTCGAATTCTAATCGAAATATTCACTAATAGCAATTGCTACCCTACGACTAGTAACCTCAAGTAGCTCATCCAATTTCGCTTCTCGAACTTTTACAACGGAGCCGAATCGAGCTATCAACTTCTTTCTCGTTGCCGCCCCCACGCCCTTTATTTGGTCTAATTCAGAATGTAATGACGCCTTGCTTCGCCTTTTTCTGTGATGCGCTAAGGAGAATCTATGCGCTTCGTTCCGCATTTGTTGAATTACTCGCAAAGTAGGCGACCTTTTATCCAAATAAATTGGCGCAGAATCCCCGGCAAAGAACAGTTCTTCAAGTCGTTTTGCAATTCCCACAACAGTAATTCTCCCCCGTAATCCCAATTCTTCAATTGCCTCCATAGCATGACTTACTTGACCTTTTCCACCATCGATCACAAGCAATTGCGGCAACTCTTTTTCTTCTTCAAGAAGGCGCTTATATCTACGATACACAGCCTCCCGCATGCTGGCAAAATCGTCAGGACCCTCTACAGTCCGAATGTTGAAATTTCGATAATCACGCTTTGCAGGTTTTCCATTTCTAAAGACTATGCAAGCTGACGTTGGGCTAGTACCTTGTAAATTAGAATTATCGAAACATTCTATATGTCTAGGGTGCTCAATGAGCCTAAGATCCGCTTGCATAGTGTCCATAAGGCGATCTGTTGCCGCCTCAGGATCAACCTGCTCTTGATGTTTCTGTCGGTCTTTCATAAAGAACAGAGCATTCTTTTCGGACATTTCAACGAGTCGTTTTTTATCACCTTTTGCAGGGACAGAAACGGCCACCCCAGAAATCGCTAAACCGATCTTAAAAGGAGTAAAAATCTCTTTACTAGTGCTATTATACTTTTCACGGATAAGTGGAATTGCGGCCTCTAGAATAGCTTTATCAGACTCCCCGAGCCTCTTCTTTACCTCAAATGTTGACCCTCTAACGATAGCGCCTGAAACGATGAGCATAAAATTCACGTATCCTGCACTTCCGTCGCTTGCGATAGAAAACACATCAACACCGTCAATCTTAGGGTGTACGACAGTGCTTTTTGCTTGATACTTTTCTAGAGATTTCAGTTTTGACTTAAAGCTTTCAGCTCTTTCAAATGCCAACCCCTTTACAGCCTCTTTCATTTCTTTCTCCAGGAGCTCCTGTACCTCACCTAGGTTTCCCTTCAAAACATATCTAATTGATTGAACATTTGCGTTATAATCACTCTCAGATTGTTTAGCCACACAGGGGCCTAGACAATTTCCAACGTGATATTCCAAACATACTCTGAACTGTTTCTTACGAATGTTTTTCTCGCTCAAATTCAAAGAACAAGATCTAATGGGGTACAACTTCTTACATAGATCTAGAACGGTTTTCATACTTTTAAGACTTGTAAAAGGGCCGAAATACTCACCCTTCACATCGATTTGCCGAGTTGAAAAAACTCTTGGAAACCGCTCGTTTTTTAGGACAATAAACGGAAAGGTTTTGTCATCTTTAAGAAGGATATTATAGATGGGCTTATGCTCTTTTATCAGATTGTTTTCAAGCAGAAGGGCGTCCTGCTCCGTGGGCGCTACAATCCACTCAACATCTCTGATTTTACGAACCAATAATTTAGTCTTTCCGTTTTCGTATGAATTTCTATTAAAATAACTAGATACACGTTTCTTCAAATCCTTCGCCTTCCCGACATATATTATCTCACCGGCTTCATCAAAGTGTTTATATACCCCAGGCTGATGTGGTAGCCGTGCTAGGATGTTTTGTATGTGCTTTGAGGTCTTCATTAGTACCCCAAATTACTCCCTTTGCTCGCTCTCTATCTGAGAAATCTTTTCAGTAACTTCTAATAAAACCCCCTTCATCGCTACAGGATGTTCCCACCACCAGGTGTGACTTTCTTCAAACTCTGCCGCACTAACAGAATGCTTCTCAAAGATTTCAAAATACGCCTCTCCTAACCTCTTATTCACATCGTCATTTCTAAAAACTCGGATCTTTGCCGCCCCCTCAAGAATTTGAATTTCAGCCATTAACTCAACAAATTCTTCTCTCCCTAAAACGCCCTCAGGCGGATTTACATTGGCCAAATCTCGTGGATCTTCAACGCACCCGATTCCCATTAATACAATGAGAATTGCCGGTATTGAAACCCTATCGATTAAACGTGAGACGCTGCCCAGCATGATTTCCGTTTTCTGTTAGAATATTTACCCCATCCCAAACCCGAGTTCCATTTACCCAAGTTCCCACGACATGGGATTTAAATTTGTGCCCTGCAAAAGGGGACCATCCGCATTTATATAGGATGTTTTCCCCAGTAACTGTCCAGGCAGCGTCGGGGTTAACAAGAACCAAATCGGCTTTATAGCCTTCTCTAATATAGCCTCTATCTTTAATTTGAAATAAAATAGCAGGATTGTGGGCTGTTTTCTCCACAATTTTTTCCAGAGAAATTTTTCCTTTATGATACATTTCTAATAATGCGACTAAGGCATGTTGTACTAATGGGCCACCAGAAGGTGCTTTGTTATAATCATTATTTTTTTCTTCTATGGTATGTGGAGCATGATCCGTAGCAATCACATCCAATCGGTCATCTAATAAAGCTTTCCATAAGCCATCTTTATCTTTTTGACTTTTTACCGCAGGATTCCATTTAATTTTGGTCCCTTTTGTTTTGTAATCTTCTTCTGTAAACCAGAGGTGATGAACACAAACTTCTGCGGTAATCTTCTTTTCTGCAAGAGGTTTTTTATTAGAAAATAAATGAGTTTCCTTTTCGGTAGAAAGATGAAAAACATGCAATCTTGCGCCTGTTTTTTTAGCAAGTTCAATTGCTTTTGAAGAAGATAAGTAACAAGCTTCTGCACTTCTAATTTTTGGATGCATTTGTATTGGAATGCCATC
>ENA-OSET01005788-OSET01005788.1-sediment-metagenome-genome-assembly--contig:-NODE-5788-length-10309-cov-79.450841_pt1 | contig 10309 bp, 6 predicted proteins | sample MGYA00237882_ERZ534229 | MGnify/ENA primary metagenome ERZ534229 (study PRJEB26408, sample SAMN06266212) | sediment metagenome | isolation source: Hudson Canyon methane seep mesocosm | place...
GGAACTGGTAGACGCGCCGGATTCAAAATCCGGTTTCTTCGGAAGTGTCGGTTCGATTCCGACCCTCGGTACCAATTTAAGATAAAAGTAACTTTGAAATCAACAAGTTACCTTTACATAAAAGACTAAGTATAGCACGGGTAATACACTTACCTAATACAGAGCTGCTATGCGAACCCCAACATATATTATAAAAAACAAAAATGGCATATACTATTTCCGTTATGTTATTCCTCTTTCTGATGCACATCTATTCCCCAAAAACCGCCGCGAAATCAGGCGTACACTCAAAACTCGCATTCGATCTGAAGCCCTTAAACGTGCAAGAGTTTACTGGGTTAAAATGACTGATCGTAAAATCTCTAATCTAGAGCAGGAAATATCTGACTGGCAAGTTAAGATGAGGCGCGGAACAACATTATTAGATGAATTTAAAAGCTTCGATTCTAGCTACGAACAAACATATAGCACTGATACTTATGAAGAGTTTATTGCTCACCTATCAGATGAGGATATTTTCTGCCTTGAACTGGTAAGTAAACATAACGCCCAAAAAACTCAAGATACAGGTTCCCCTAACACTCCAAATACAACCATTCCTACTAGCTCTCTACAGTCATTATTTTCGGAACATCTGCATGATAAAGGCGCTCTGGAACAAAAAACATTAGATGGCTATGAAAGACGCTTTAAGCTTTTTATTCGAATAACTGGTGCTACAACAATTCAAGATATAACACGTGACGCTATTCGCCACTACAGGTCAACACTACCTAAACTACCTCCACGCCTAGAACAAAATAAAGCCTATTCAGGCAAATCAATAGAGCAAATACTACAAATAAATCATCCTAAATACATAGCATTCAAAACTGCTAAGGAAAACTTCGTCACAATTAGGTCATTCTTAACATGGCTATCTACTCAGCAATATATTGACCGAGACTTCTCCGCATTGCTAGGAAATATCAAAAATCCGGATATTAAAAAAGATAGTGAACATAGAGCTGCATTCACAGAATCTGATCTCAATAAACTTTTTGGTACACAAGAATATCAGCTTGATGGATTTAAAGGCTATAGCTTTAGGTACTGGATTCCCCTTCTAGCTCTGTATACAGGAGCAAGATCAAATGAACTATCTCAATTATTTGTGGAGGACATATATACAGAAGAAGGTGTCTTAGTTATTGATATAAATAAAAATCATAACAAAAAGCTCAAAACGACCAACGCTGTTAGAAAAATCCCTGTCCACAAAGTTCTAATAGAACTTGGCTTTATGGAGTATTTAGATACCGTCAAAAGTTATAAGCAATCTAAGTTATTTCCACCACTTAAACCTGATGTTCACAGAAACTGTGCACGAAAAGTTTCAGCTTTTTTTAATGCATCATACAAAAAGCACAATGGTTACCTTGATTACTGTGGAATCACTAAGTCTTCAGATTTAGGGGAAAAAGTATTCCATTCATTTAGGCATACATTCATTAATCAGTGGAAACAGCAAAGATTAAACAATAGTATTGTAAAACAAGTGGTTGGCCATTCTAGCAATGATCTAACACTTGATACTTATGGTAAAGGCTTCTCCCTAAGTGATACTCGTAAAGAGCTTAATAAAATAAAGTTCAAATTTGATAAACCACCGATTAAATGGCGTAAGACCTTTTATTGATGATTTAGCTCAAGCTTTACCTAACACTTCTGCTCTCACAACCTGACCGCTTCCGACCCACAGCGGACAGTCGTTTGTTACTTATAACTGCCAGGCATCATCCGGCTTCCAACCATCTACCCATGCAGGAATATCACTTGCAGGCATCGGTCTGGCAATGCCATAACCTTGTGCTAAATCACAGCCCAGTTTCAATAGTGTTGTACCATGTTCAATTGTTTCAACACCCTCTGCAATGACGTCCCGTTTGAATGATTTAGCTAGCCCTATAACACCTTCAACAATGGCTAAATCATCAGGGTCAACTAACATATCACGCACAAAGGTCTGGTCTATTTTAATCAGGCTGGCAGGCAAACGTCTAAGATAAGTAAGAGATGAATAACCTGTACCAAAATCATCTAGGGAAAAGTTTACACCCAGCGCCATACAGGCATTCATAATTTCTGACACATGCAGAACATCCTCTAAGGCGCTTGTTTCCAGAACTTCTAGCTCTAAATAGTGTGGCTCAACATCAGGGTGGGCTGCTAGTAGTGCGGTTAATCTATCCGTAAAGTCAGACTGCTGTAGTTGTACTGCTGCAATATTAACGCTGGTGCTTATGGGTAGATTGATGCCCACCTCTTGCCATTGGCTTATTTGTGTCAGTGCGGTATCAATAACCCATTCACCCATTTCAATCATCATGGCATGATTTTCAATCACGGGCAAAAACTCAAGTGGGTTTAATAAGCCTCGCTCTGGATGTTGCCAGCGAATGAGTGCCTCAACACCGGTCACCGTGCCTGTTTTCATATTAACTTTAGGCTGATAATGGAGTACAAATTGATGATTATCTAATGCATTACGAATAGCTTCTAGGCTTTCCCGCTGCACTTTAACAGCGTCATCTTGAATAGTATCAAACAGGTGATAACGGTTCTTACCCGATTCTTTAGCCACATACATGGCTTGGTCTGCGTGTCGCATGAGCTGGTCTGCATCCACATTATCTTGTGGGTAGAGGGTAACGCCAATACTGGCTGAAACATTTAATATCACCTCACCGATTGTGACAGGCTCAGATGCTGCCAGTAAAAACCGCTCTAATACCGGCTCACAATCTTCAACTTTGGCTAAATCCGCTAAGATAGCCACAAATTCATCACCACCAATACGGGCTAAGGTATCGCCTTCACGTAAGGCTTCTTTCATACGGAGTGAGAGTGCAATTAGTAGTTCATCACCGACGTCATGACCATGGCTATCATTGACTTCTTTAAAATAATCTAAATCTAGAAATACGACAGCGAGTGACTGCTGGTGACGGTTGCATTGCAACATGGCTTGAGATAATCGGTCAGCAAGTAATGAACGATTGGGTAAATTAGTGAGAATGTCATACCGAGCTATGCGTTCTAGTTGCTCTTGATGTTCTTTCATCGGAGTGATGTCGCTACCTAAGGCGACATAATGCGTAGTGACACCCTGTTCATCGCGTACTGCACTGATAGTTTTCATTTCAGCATACACTTCGCCATTTTTACGCCTGTTCCAAAGCTCACCATACCAATAGCCTTCTTCCAGCAGGGCTTGCCACATATCGGAATAAAACTCGGGTGATTGCCTGCCTGACTGAAGAATACGTGGATTCTGTCCAATCGCCTCCTCACGGCTATAGCCTGTTGTTTCCGTGAAGGTATAATTTACATCAATGATAGTGCCTTTAACATCGGTAATGGCGATGTCTTCACGAGCATGGGTGAAGACCTTGGCGGCTAATTGGAGTTTTTGTTCAGCTAGTTTACGGTCGGTAATATCATGAGCGACACCAAGAACACCAATAATATTTCCAGATTCATCCTTAAAGGGTGTTTTTGTTGTTTCACTCAATATTCGGTGACCACCATCAGCAAAATCTAACCACTCTTCATTGACTGTAGCCTGATTAGCCTCCATTGCAGTCTTGTCATGCTGCCGGAAAAAATCGGCAAGCTCAACATCAACGAAGTCATAGTCAGTCTTGCCTATAATTTCAGCCTTCTTTGCTCCAAAAAAACGCTCGAACATGGCGTTACAATTCAGGTAAATACCCTCTTTATCTTTTAGCCAGACCATGTTGGGTACAGTCTTTAAAATGAGGTTTATTTCTTGCTCACTTTTACGTAATTTATTTTCTGCCTGTTTTCGATCAGTGATGTCTAATATAATCGAAGCAGCTCCAATAACTTTACCGGTCTCATCCTTGATAACAGTATTGTGCCATTCACATAGGATGATACGACCATCCTTGGTGAGATTTTCGTTAATGCTTGATGTACCTCCGGACTCGGAAATTAAATCCTTCCAAAGCTGTTTGATATCAACGATTGCATTATCGGGAAGCATAAAATCTACAAAGTAACGCCCTTTAACTTCTTCTAAGGTATAACCAAACATATGCTCTGCTTGATTGTTCCAGTCTAAAATCTCAAAACCGACATCCCACTCTATGGTTGCGAGCGGTGTTTGTTCATTGTAAAGCTTGAGGCGTTGTGCCGACAAACGAAGCTTTTCTGCACTTTCTGCCAAAGCTTCTTCTGCCAGTTTTCGCTTTGTAATGTCGGCATGGGTTCCTGACATTCGAACTGCTTTTCCATCATCAGACCATTCGCTCACACGTCCACGATCCAAAATCCATACCCAATGCCCCTGCTTGTGACGTAATCTAACCTCACATTCGTAGCTATCTGCTTCTTGACTGATACAGCGGTTGATTAATTCCTCAGCATGCTTGCTATCATCTAGGTGAATGAGTTTATCCCACGTATCAAGCGTGATAGGCTCAAGCTCTTCAAGGCTGTAGCCAACAATTTCTGCCCATTGTTTATTGACTATAAGCTCACCAGTCTGCACGTACCATTCATAGGTACCAGCCCCCGTAGCCCAAATAGCATCTTGTAGCCGTGACTCACTTTTTTTAAGCTCTTCATGTTGAGCGTATTCATTCGATATATCACGAAAGACAAGCACTACACCAGTAATGCTGCCGTCAGGGGAGCGTGTTGGAGAGCCTGAGTCTGCAATTTGGTATTCAGTACCATCCTTAGCAATAAGCATAGTGTGGTTAGCTAGCCCAACGATTTCACCCGTTTCCATGACTTTTTTTACTGGATTATCAGCAGGATTTAAAGTATGAGCATGAACAATATTGAAAACTTTGTTTAGAGGTTGTCCAACCGCTTGTTCAGGTGTCCAGCCAGTCAGCTGAATCGCAACAGGGTTCATGAATGTAACAAGGCTATGTGTATCTGTCACAATGACAGCATCACCAATAGAGTTTAGAGTAATACGTGTACTTTCTTCTTGTTTATGTAATACCAGCATACTTTTGTTTTGCTTAGTGTTGTAACGTAGCAATAATCCACCTATGACGCCCCCCAATATAAGGATAAGGGTCATCAACAATTTTTCCGTAAATTTAAATGTTTGTAGCTCTTCTACTAACACCTTCTGTAAGGCAGTCTCAACGTCATCAGCAGAAAGGGTAAATTCTAAAAATGCTTGGTCAAACTGTTGATCGAGCTCAGAACCAATACCTGATGTTGATTGTGCATCCCAGCGTTGCTGAGCAATTTGGCGGAAGTGGTGAATGCCTTCTATTGTTTCTTTAATCTGGATACGTAAATCAGGTTCATCTAGGGAGACGAAGGTACCTTCCTTGTTAATTCCACCATCAAGCATTGCTTGTGCATACCACTCTGATTGGTCAAGATGAGACCATATCATCTCGATATCAACCGTTCGATCACCACTAATAGCCTCTTCAAACCACAAATGTGCCGTGGTCGCTTCGAGCTTGATTTCCATAGCCGCGTCAATTAAAGGAGTATAGCGTTCTGCTATGCTGCGTCCGGTGCCGAATGAATAGTAAACTATCGCCAAGGTAAGCAACGTTATCAATATAGTAAAAAAGAGTATCTTACGAGAGCCGGCTTCCATCAGGTTTATCCATATTTAATAGTTGTAAATTAAATTTTTCTATCACCAAAGATAGTGCAATAAATAATCATACATGTGACTTTACGAATATAGCAGAAACACAGCTAATATCATCATGATCCAAGTCAATTTTTGACTTAATAACCTTCAATAGAGTGTAAATATATTAAATCTCCATTAACTTAGTTTAATTACTCAGAATAAACTGCTTAGGATATGGGTAAAGCGACTGACCGCTGCTGGCACCGAACGGACTGTCAGATAGTATCGAAACCTTGCTTTTAAGCATGTTTGATTTAGTATGGTTAATACATAAAAGTCTAACTATTTAAGCTGTATTCATACTAGGCTATTACACGCGGGACATTAAATGATTTAGTCTTATGTGTGGAGGGACGGTAAACTTCTTTGTTATGAGGTTAGTTATAATGTGAGGTTATCACTCTTGAATGGACTATGTTTGTATGCTTCCGATCGTTTATGCTTATGTGCTTGGTTTAGGTAAAGGCTATAATAGGCATGTTTTTAAATGAACATATTGAATATATCTTTATAGTTAAGTAAAATTAATGTAATGTGCGCTATTTAGGGGGTATAAAAGGACTTGGCTTGAACTTTAATCAGGTGCAGGTATTTACGCTACTCGCATTGATTGCACAGATTACAGGCAATAAAGCAGGCATGGCTTACCATAAAATCATTAATGCCCATATTTATGAAGACCAACTTGAATTAATGCGAGACGTACAGGTGAAACGTGAGCCCTTTCCGTCGCCCCAATTAATCATTAACCCAGATATTAAGTCACTCGAAGATCTTGAAACATGGGTCACAATGGATGATTTTGACGTTGTTGGTTATCAAAGTCATGAAGCAATAAAATATCCATTTTCTGTCTAAATGTCTTAATGATTAGATAAGAATTAACTGTTTTAATAGTCGCTAATACTTATACTCAATCCTCAAGTAGTTTGGGTATAAACAATGGAGGATTCAGCTATGACAGATTCAACACCACAATTAACAGCCTATCCCGTGTGGGATAAAACAGTACGCATTTTTCATTGGGTCAATGTGTTATGTGTTTTAGGTCTAATTGCAGTAGGTACGGTTATTCTAAATGCAAAAGCATTAGGCGTTCCTAGTGATGGCAAGATCTTGCTTAAAACAGCCCATGTGTATATTGGCTATGTTTTTGCCGTGAACCTTACGTGGCGAATTATCTGGGGGTTTATTGGTAGTCGTTATGCGCGTTGGTCAGCCATTTTACCTTTTGGCTCTGAATATCGCGCCCAACTATCAGCAATGATTCAAGGTGTGAAAGCAGAAAAACCTGTTGGTTTCTTAGGCCATAACCCGATTGCACGATTAATGGTTGCCTTGCTTTTTCTCTTATTGAGTATTCAGATGATTACAGGGCTTGTTTTGGCAGGAACGGATGTCTATATGCCTCCCTTTGGTAATACAATTAAAGAATGGGTTGCTGTTGATAGTTCGACGATAGAGAGTGTGATGCCTTATTCCAAAGCAGGGGTGGATGAGGCTGCATATAAAGAAATGCGATCGTTTAGAAAACCTTTTATTACCACACATTATTATGTTTTTTATGTATTGCTGGCAGCAGTATTTCTTCACTTGTTAGGTGTAGTGGTGACTGAGTTGAAAGAGCGAAATGGACTTGTTTCTGCCATGTTTACGGGCAAAAAGGTCTTCGCTAAAAAGCCATTTGATCTAGATTAAATTATAGCTTTCCCATTTCGGCAAAAGAAATCGTTTCTCCATCGCCTACAATAATATGATCAAGGACGCGAATATTGACTAGATCTAATGCTGATTTTAATTGTTGCGTAATATTGTGGTCAGCCTGACTCGGCTCGGCAATACCAGAAGGGTGATTATGCGCCAATATTACTGCAGCGGCATTATGTTCTAAAGCACGTTTAACAACTTCTCGTGGATAGACGCTTGCACTATCAATCGTACCTGAGAATAGTTCATCAAATGCAATCATTCGATGTTTAGTGTCTAGAAATAAGCAGGCAAATACTTCATGAGAATGAGCACGTAGACGATGTTGTAAATACTGTTTAGTTGTCGCGGCATCGGTGAGTACGTTGCCTCGTAATAACGTGGACTTTAAATGTCGCTGACTCATTTCGAGCACTGCTTGAAGCTGCACATACTTTGCTGGACCAAGTCCGTATTGCTGACAGAAATCTCTTTCATTTGATTCAAGCAAGGCTCGTAGACTGCCAAAGTGGCGAAGTAATTGTCGTGCTAGTCCGACAGCCGAAAGCCCTGTGACGCCGGTTCGCAGGAAAATGGCAAGTAATTCGGCATCGGATAAACTCTCAGCACCTTGTTTAAGTAGTTTTTCTCGCGGCCTTTCATCCGCAGGCCAGTCCTTGATCGTCATTCATCTATTCCTTTAGATTAGAATTACCTAATCAATATACTGTTTTTAATAAAAACAATCACTTATTTTTGAGTTAAGTGCTTAAAAATAGTATTCTACTGGGTCTTATTTTTATGATTTTAGTGTTGAATGGCCGGTAAACTTTATATAAAGACATTTGGTTGTCAGATGAATGAATATGATTCATCAAAAATGGTAGATGTTCTTGCGCAATCCCACCAATTAGAAGTAACAGATGTGGCAGAAGATGCTGATGTGTTATTGCTTAATACGTGTTCTATCCGTGAAAAAGCACAAGAAAAGGTGTTTCACCAACTTGGGCGTTGGAAAAAATGGAAGGATGACAAGCCTGACTTAATTATTGGGGTTGGTGGTTGTGTAGCAAGTCAAGAGGGCGATGCTATTCGTCGTCGCGCACCCTATGTTGATGTGATTTTTGGGCCCCAGACCTTACACCGTCTGCCTGAGATGATTACTGATGTTAAGAAAAGTCATAAGCCCCGCATTGATATCAGCTTCCCTGAGATAGAAAAATTCGATAATTTGCCTGAAGCGAAAGCAGATGGTCCTTCGGCTTTTGTATCGATCATGGAAGGCTGTAGTAAATATTGTACGTTCTGTGTTGTGCCTTATACCCGCGGCGAAGAAGTTAGCCGCCCTGTTGATAAAGTACTCATTGAAATTCGAGCGCTAGCGGCACAAGGTGTACGCGAAGTGAACTTACTTGGGCAAAATGTGAATGCATACCAAGGCGAAATGGATGGTGAGGATACGGCTGATTTGGCTTTATTAATCCATTATGTTGCAGCCATTGAAGGGATTGATAGAATTCGTTTCACTACTTCACATCCTGTCGAGTTCTCGGATAGTTTGATCGAAGCCTTTGCTGAAGTGCCTGAGCTGGTGGATCATGTTCATTTGCCGATTCAATCAGGTTCAGATCGCATCTTAGCGATGATGAAACGTGGTCATACGGCATTAGAATACAAATCTAAATTACGTCGCTTACAAAAAGTACGACCGAATATTAGTTTGTCGAGTGATTTTATTATTGGTTTCCCTGATGAAAGTGATGCTGATTTTCAAGCGACTTTAGATTTGGTTAAAGAAATGAATTTTGATCATTCTTTCAGCTTTATTTATAGCGCTCGGCCAGGCACGCCAGCGGCAGCCTTTATCGATTCTGTCTCTGATGAGGTTAAAAAGAATCGTTTGAAGCAGATTCAAGAGCAATTGCTCGAACAAGAAGCCGCACACAGCCAAGCTATGTTGGGAAGCACTCAGCGAATTTTAGTGGAGCGTGTTGCTGAACGAGTTGATGGCGAGATGAAAGGGCGTACTGAAAATAACCGTTCGGTTGTTTTTTCTGGTGCTCAATCTTTGTTGGGCAAGTTTGTCGACGTCAATATTACTGAAGCTTATAGTAATTCCCTGCGTGGTGAATTGCTTGCTGACAGTATTATTCTTTAAAACATTGAGAACTTCATTTTGACAACAGAAACACCTTCATTAGACACGATTAATTTTGAACTAAACCCTGCTGATAATCCTCGTTTAGCAAACCTTTGCGGCCATCTTGATGAACATTTGAGAATGTTAGAGCGCGGCTTTGGTGTTGAAGTTAACAATCGAGGCGGTAAATTTCAGATCATTGGTAAGGCTGAAATATTGGCAACAGTCCAAGAGGTTGTTAATGAGCTTTATGCTGAAACCGCACAAACAGTCTTAGTTGCTGAACAGGTTCATATGGCTATTCGCCAAGCAGATGGCGAGGAAACACTTCCTGTTGTTGAGCAACAAGAAGTCGTGATAAAAACCAAGCGTGGCTTGGTTAAGGCGCGTGGTGAAAATCAACACGACTACCTAAAAAAAGCGATGGCCTATGACATTAGTTTTGGTATCGGTCCAGCGGGAACAGGTAAAACATATTTAGCCGTCGCGTGTGCTGTAGAAGCATTGGAACGTGATTTTGTACGCCGTATATTACTGGTAAGACCGGCAGTTGAAGCGGGGGAGAAGTTAGGTTTCTTGCCTGGTGATTTGAGCCAAAAAGTCGATCCGTATTTACGTCCTTTATATGATGCTTTATATGAGATGCTAGGCTTTGAGCGCGTTGCAAAACTGATTGAACGTAATGTGATTGAAGTGGCGCCGCTTGCCTATATGCGTGGTCGGACATTAAATGAATCATTTATCATTTTAGATGAGGCGCAAAATACGACTAAAGAACAAATGAAAATGTTTTTGACGCG
>ENA-OSET01005790-OSET01005790.1-sediment-metagenome-genome-assembly--contig:-NODE-5790-length-10308-cov-10.123546_pt1 | contig 10308 bp, 7 predicted proteins | sample MGYA00237882_ERZ534229 | MGnify/ENA primary metagenome ERZ534229 (study PRJEB26408, sample SAMN06266212) | sediment metagenome | isolation source: Hudson Canyon methane seep mesocosm | place...
AAATGACCTAGATAACATTGCGGCTAACAAATACAACGTGGCCGCAAGTATTAGTGTTGTTGAAAATCCATAGTTTAAGGCGATTATTGTAGCAAGGCTAACACTAACGACTGAAGCGCAACCGTTAACGCCCCAAGCCCAGGGTAAATATATATCGCCTCTGTTTCTGGCTAGCTTTGATAGGCTTAATGGGAATGGCATGCCCATTAGAAAAGCCAGCGGGGCAAGAACGAAAAAACTGATCGCGATTTTAAAAGGGAGCGAGTGGGTAGCAAATGCGACGAAGAGTTTAGGTAGTAAAAAATGGTAGAAGATACACAATATAAAAATTGAGCAGCCGACCAGGAAAATGTTTCCTTTATGACGTTCTACCTGGCGTTGTGAGTAAAAGCTTCCCAAGCCAGAAAATATCAAAAATGCGCCAATGACCGATGCGCCAGTAACGGATGGATGGCTAAGAAACAAAATAAATTGCTCTACCATGCTCCACTCAACCATCAGAAACGCTAAACCAATGGTGACAAAAAACAACCCTCCTTGTCTTTTTTGATAGTGTTCTGTTTCAGACCTTCGTTTCAGCCAATGTAGGGGGAGCGCAATGAGTATTAGGCTAAGCAGTAAGGCCTGACTCAAAGTAAACAATAATACCAGGTAGCCTTGGGGTATCATCGCTTCGCCGCCTGCTCGCCATAAAGAAGCCAGATCAACAATATTTTCTGTTTTGAAAAAGTAATAGAAATAGGGTGAGTTGTCTGTGGGTACCGATAGGTTGAAAGGATACTGATGAAGAAATGTTTCGCGGTGGTCATGGCTCTGTAGTATCGACTGAATCATGGTGTAGTAATAGGGCTCCTGAAGCTGATTATGTTGATTGACTTCAGTGGGTGTAATGCCGAAATAATAAACGGGGTCAAAACTATTGCGCTGATTGAATGCCTTTATTTTTTTTATATGTACTTGATCGAAGGTCGATTTACGCAAAAGAATCGTTACAGTTTGCCAGCTTCGAATGACTGCAATATGTTTTTCCGCTTGGTTGATACCATTTGCTTCTAACATGGAAACTATAGTGTTGATTACTTTCAATGCGGCTTGCGGAGGTAGATCTTGCCACACTGTGACTGAAAGAATACCGTTGGGGGAGAGGGCGCTCCAATAATTCTTAAAGGCTTCTAAGGTTAGTGGATATCGCGCTCGCAAAGTAAGTAGGTTAGCGTAAACACCTTCTGTTGCGTGAAGCCTTATAAGATCATACTTATGTTCGTTACGGCTGAACCAGCCTCGGAGATCGGCATGGACTATGTGTGAGAAGGAAGATAGATAGCGCCAACCAAAATAGTTATTTATATCTTTCGTAAAGAGCTTTATCAGTTGTTGATTGGGCTCAACTATGTCAATTGCTGAAGGCGAATGAAGCATTGATTGTAATATCCCCGTGCCATCACCCAGTCCCATAATTAATATTTTTGGATGTTTTTCAGCTACCGCAAAATCCACTGCATTGGTGGTATGCTCTAAAAACCGGATTGATTCAGGTTTTCCATCATACCGAATAATTCCTCCCTTGGACTCCCCGTCGATAAACAGTCCCAGTTGTTCTGGAATATCTCCCTGATAATTGAGACTAACACCCGATGCAAACCTTAATGGAATTGTAGGGCTTGAGACGGTGTCAATCAGTCCAAGAGGGCTGCTTGTTTCATGGGTAACTGTCGTGTCTGGGAGTTGTAGGGCCTTGTTTAGGTCTTTGTAGTCAGAGACTTTAACGATTGGCCAATAGTTTGATGTTAACCCGAATAGGATTAGTACGATTAAGGTCGTGATTAGAGCTAATCTTTTTTTCCATATTACTTGAGCCACCATTGCTGCAATCAAGGCGATTAACGAGATGACAAGCAATACGCTTTTTAATGGCAGTAAATAAAGTAGGCCAATGATCCCTATTGCGCCTAATCCTGAACCAAAGAGTTCGGCACCGTAGACAAAGGAGATTCGTGTCTTGAAATAACAGACGGCTAGTCCTATGACGTTGGCAGCAAAGAAGAACGGTAGCATCAGCAAAAACTCAATGAGCAGCAGTCTCCACCAATGCTCACTTCCCCAAATAATTTCTTGGGTGTTAAATGGTATGGACTGGGCAATGAAATAACATAGTGGTGCGCTCATTGCGAATAAGATGATGTTAAGCATAAACGCTTGTGGGAAGCGCTTTAACAGGGGCTGTTGTGCAAATGCCAGGAAAGTACCGCTCACTCCATGCCCAAGAAGTGCCAGACCTATCGCCATATAGGCAAAGTGGTGCCAATGGAGTACTGAAAACAGACGAATCAATAGGATTTCGTAAGATAATGCACTGGTACCGAGAAGCAAAAGGGGAAGCCAGGGAACAGGGAGGGGCATATTTAATGCCCCCCCGTTAATGGTACAAAGCGTACAGGTAAAACATGGCGCGTAAATACTTTGCCGTCATCATCCTTTTCAACCAACATAAGGTACTGAACCGAAAAGGGGCCTCCGACAGGAATTACCATACGCCCCCCATTTTTAAGTTGCTTGATCAGTGGAGGAGGGATTTGACCGCTTGCGGCGGTAACGATAATACTGTCAAAAGGACCATGTTCTGGCCAGCCGTAGAATCCATCACCCCTTTTAACTGTGATGTTTTCATAGCCTAATCGACCTAACCTCTCTTTAGCCGATTTTTCCAAGGGCTCGACAATCTCAATACTATAAACCTGCGTCACCAATGGCGCGAGTATGGCTGCCTGATAGCCTGAGCCTGTCCCCACTTCCAGTACGATATGAGAGGGATCGGTGTTTAACAAATCGGTCATTAATGCAACGATATAGGGTTGGGATATCGTTTGGCCAAAACCGATGGGTAAGGGGCGGTTATCATAAGCATAGCGGCGGAGGTGTTTAGGAACAAATTCGTGACGTGGCGTTATCGAGATCGATTTCATCACTTGGGGGTTGAGGTCACGTTTGTCGATGTAGCGTGCGGTTAATCTAACATCTTCATTGATTTCATTGATCAATACCTGGCGCTTGCTGTCCCAGTCATTAGACCATACTGGATTCAGGACACTGGTTATCAGCAATAGATAAATTGCCGAAAAGGTGTTTTTGAGATTCCAAAGTCTTAAAGAAACCATCGTACAGGCTCCTAAAATAATACTAGATTACTTGGGCGTTTAGTTCCCGGTTGTAATACTTATGTTCTTTAATGGTTAAGTGTCTTTTGACTCAAATGATTTAAAAAGGTCGATGGGAATTGGAAAAACAACGGTGTTGGTTTTATCTGTAGCGATCTCCGTTAATGTTTGAAAATAGCGAAGTTGTAATGCTTGGGGTTGCTCAGCAAGAACCTTGGCGGCATCCATTAGCTTGTGCGAAGCTTCCAGCTCACCTGTGGCATGAATGACCTTTGCACGCCTGATTCGCTCTGCCTCTGCCTGCTTGGCAATGGCACGTACCATTCTTTCATCAAGATCGACATGCTTGATTTCAACATTGGACACCTTGATTCCCCAGGCATCGGTCTGTTTATCTAAAATCCGTTGAATGTCTTCGTTAAGCTCATCGCGTGATGCAAGCATTTCGTCGAGTTCATGTTGACCCAACACTGAGCGCAAGGTGGTTTGGGCCAACTGGCTGGTCGCATCATGATAATTTTCCACATTAATAATCGCCAACTGTGGGTCAACCACCCGGTAGTACACCACAGCGTTAACCTTAACAGATACGTTGTCCCGAGAAATAACATCTTGTGTCGGTACATCCATAACCACTGTACGAAGGTCGACTCGAACCATTTGTTGAATAAGTGGTACAACGATGATCAGTCCAGGCCCTTTAACCCGGTAGAATCGACCTAATAAAAACACCACGGCTCGTTGATACTCTCTCAAAATACGGAAGGTACTAATCAAGACCGAAAACCCAACAAACATTAAACTGATAATGAAATAGTTCATTGTCTCGTCTCCACTTCTAAGGTTAATCCGTTGACTGATTTAACAATTACCGTGTCGCCTTTTTGTATCTTAGTGCTGCTGTGGGCTTGCCATATTTCACCTTGAACCCTAACTCTTCCTATGGGATCCAAGTCGTCCAGTGCTTCAGCAATAGCCCCTATCATCGCTGTAATGCCAGAGACGACTAACTGTTTTCGAGAGCGTAAAGCCAGATTCAATACCAGAACCAGCACGGCGACTGAGGCAACGGCCATAGCGGTTATTATTGGCAGGGCGATCTGGTAGCTTGGCAGGTCTGTGTCCATCAACATGACCGAGCCAATGATAAACGCGATTACTCCGCCTGCACCTAACATGCCGACACTGGGCGAGATTGCCTCTGAGATCATTAACCCAATGCCCAGGAAAATAAGCGCTAAACCCGCGTAGCTAATAGGGAGCAGTTGCAGAGCGTAAAGTGCGGTTAACAGGCAGATGGCGCCTAAAATACCAGGGCCACCTAGCCCTGGGTTGTAAAACTCGAAGATCAAACCGTAAATACCAATCATGAGAAGGATATAGGCAATACTAGGGTCTGTTATTACCCCCAGGATTTTGTGGCGCCAGTCTGGTTGTAAGGTTGTTATTTTAAAGGGGAGCAGTGATAGCTTATGTGGCTGATTGTTGATGGAGAGTGTTTTACCATCAAGCTGTTGAATTAAATGCTCTGTATTATTAGCGATATAATCGACAACGTTTTGAATTAAGGCTTGCTCCGCTTCCAGGCTGGCCGCCTCTCGAACGGCCTTCTCAGCCCACTCTGCATTGCGATTGTGCAAACTTGCTAGACTTCTAATATAGGCAACGGCATCGTTAATCTGTTTTTTTCGAAGAGATGTTGTGCTGCTGGGAGTCGGTTGATCCTTTGTGCTATCTTTTTGACTGCCGTTATTTTCTGGGCTAGAGGTAGGTTTATTTGGTCTTTCTGGTTCGGGGGGAGCAAGCGGCGAACCAATCTGAACCGGCGTTGCAGCACCAAGGTTCGTAGCTGGTGACATAGCGGCCACGTGGGCTGCATAGAGCATATAAGTACCTGCACTCGCTGCTCGGGCTCCTTTGGGGTAGACATAAATGGCAACAGGTACAGATGAGGCGAGTATTTCCTGAATAATGTCCCGCATTGACTTGTCTAGTCCCCCCGGGGTGTTTAGGCGAATTATAAATAAATCAATTGCGTTACTATTAGCCTCCTGCAAAGATCGGATCATCCAGTCAGCGGAGGCTGGACCAATTGCCTGTTGAATATCGAGTTGCCATATCTCTGCGTAGACTACCTCTGCCTCTATCTCTTCCTTATTGTCAGCTAAAGTGTAGAGTGGTGAAAAAAGGACAAAAGTAAGCATTGCCCATAGTATCGAGCGGCTATGAGGGGAGAATAAACGTAGCCTCTTAATCATAATCATGCTTCACAATGATGATTAATTTATATACAGTTTAGTTCAGTACAAAAAAGGTGACAGGTCTATTTTTCGGAGAGAGTTTAGGGCCCCTGGATTATGGAAATGGTACTATTGAAAATATAGTGAATCCTTTTACATGCCTTTGACTATAATGTAGGAAATATCAAATAACATATCACGCTTCTGTAGGCGGGATAATATGACAGGCTTTGTAAATAGAGTACAAGAACAGGTTAGGGCTCAAATCCAAAATAATGAGATCATACTGCCCTCCCTGCCTGAAGTCGCGTTTAAGGTCATGAAAGTTGCTGGTGACCCTTATGCGACGATTATTGATTTGGCTAATGTCATTAGCAATGATATTTCATTGAGTGTCAACTTAATTAAACTCATTAATGGGCCGGTCTATAGACGAGATCATTTTGTTGCCGATGTTCAAACTGCAGTGAGTCTGCTAGGTATGACTTACTCCTCTAACCTGGCGGTTGGTTTGGCGCTTAAGCAGCTGTTTCAATCTTCATCTCAGTTTATCAATGAGAAAATGAACGTGGTTTGGGAGCAAAGCCTTAACATTGCAGAACGAGCCACAGCGCTAGCCATAAACAGTAACTTACGCCCTGATCTTGCGACCTTGGCTGGTTTAGTTCATCAAATCGGAACTCTACCTTTATTCTCTTATGCTGAAACTGACCCTGATATTGCCAGGAATGAAACCGCACTGGATACCCTAATCAGCGAGCTGCATACTGAGTTAGGCAGCCTTATCCTATCTAAATGGGGCTTTCCTTCAGAGCTAATTTTTGTGCCGCGAGACTATCTTAAGTTTGATCGGGAAGTACCTGATCCTGATTATGTTGACCTGGTTTTGATAGCGACGTTACAGAATTCTATTGATACGAATAAGCTTTACAGCAATTATGACTGGAGTCATATATCAGCATTTGAACGGTTGGGGCTCGCCCCCTATATCCTAAATGAAAAATGAGGTTACGAACCGTACATGACCATCCCAATATACTCAGATCAGCTTTCTCAATTGTGTAACGAAGTTTGTTTGATTTGTGAGATGTATCCGATACGGTTACTGATAGTGGAATTTTGATGAAAACGTTAATTGTTTTATTAGGACTCTCCTTCTCTTCGGTTTATGCCGATACCCATTCGTTTACGGTTCTTTCAACCATATCACCGCCATTTAAATATTTGGATGAAAGCAATCAACCTGCCGGGATACATGTTGATATTTGGAAGCTCATATTTGCCGAGCTAGACATTGAGTATCGATTTGCATTTGATAATTCGTCGAGTGCGAGAGTAAAAGATCAAATAGAACATGGCTTTGCAGAAATGCACTTCAGTTTATCCAAAAAACCGGACCGGATGAAAAAGTATATTTTTCCTGAGGAGTCTTACCTCTCTCATACCTATAGTTTTTTTATTCGCATAGCAGACCAAGGAAAAATAACATATAGAAAACTTGATGATTTAAAAGGACTAAGAGTGGGAGCAACGCAAAGTTATAGCTATAGCAAGGAATTTTGGAACGCAGGGCTAAATCTGGATGTGGAAGTTAACGATAATCTACATATACTCAAGTTATTAGCAAATAGAATAGATGTTGCGCCATTAAAAAAACTGAACATGCTCTATGGTCTAAAACAAACTGGTGAGCTTGATAAGGTCTATGTGTTACCTAAACCACTAACCTCTCGCCAATACTATAATGTTTTTTCCAGGGCCTCGACGCAGCCTGATAAGCAATTTGTAATCGACAACTATGACCGCATTATCCGACGAATGAAGCGTGATGGTACGATAGCAAAAATTTTTGAGAAATATTTTGGTGAGGGTATTACAGAGTAATCGTTCCCATTTATTTTCTCACTGCAAACAACCACACCTTAACGAGTCTAATAAAGCTTATGGAAAATTCGCTAACAAATAGTGAACGACGCGTAGGTATTATCTCCTGGGCTCTCTATGACTGGGCTAACAGTGCGTTTGCTACGGTCGTGCTAGCGGGCTTTTTCCCCATTTTTTTTAAACAGTTCTGGGCACCACAATTTGATACCACGGAAAGTACCTTTCTATTAGGGACAGCCAATTCCATCGCAAGTCTCTCCATTGTACTCATCGCCCCTTTAGTAGGTGCTATGGCAGATCATCTGGAGCGACGAAAGGCTTTTTTGATGACCTTTACCGCACTGGGAGTGGTCATGACAGGAGGGCTATATTGGGCGGGGGAGGGCGAATGGTTTCTGGCAATATTGCTGTTCGTGGGCGGTTTTCTGGGCTTTGCCGGTGGCAATCTATTTTATGATTCTCTACTCGCTTTTGTGGCCAAGCCAGAACATCTTGATCGGGTGTCTGCTTTGGGCTTTGGGCTTGGGTATCTCGGTGGTGGCTTGTTGTTTTCTATCAATATCTGGATGACGTTAAGCCCCGAAACCTTTCACTTTGCTGATAAAACCGAAGCAGTGCGCTTTTCATTTCTCTGCGTCGCGGTGTGGTGGGCACTGTTTGCAATACCGCTATTTTTGTTTGTGTCAGAACCCAGAAAGAAGAAACGTCAGTTTTCAAAAAAAAGCTTGTCAGGTGGCTTTCGTCAGCTTATCCAGACCTATCATCAGGCTCGTGCACTAAAACATACTTTTCTCTTTCTACTTGCGTACTGGCTCTATATAGATGGTGTAGATACGATTATTCGTATGGCGGTAGACTTCGGTATGTCTATAGGGTTCAAGCCGGAGAGTTTGATTATTGCCTTGTTGATCACGCAATTTGTCGGCTTTCCTGCTGCTATTTTTTACGGCTACTTAGGGGAGAAAATTGGGGCTAAAAGCGGTATTTTAGTCGCGATTGTGATCTATATTGGAATTACCATTTACGCTACCCAAATGGATAAAGCATGGGAGTTTTATTTTCTCGCCATAATGATTGGTTTAGTCCAGGGTGGTATCCAGTCTCTAAGTCGTTCTCTCTACACCCGAATTATTCCGAAACATCAAACCGCCGAATTTTTTGGTTTTTACAATATGATGGGGAAGTTTGCCGCGGTCATTGGCCCGTTTTTTGTGGGTTGGCTTACTATTATCACTAACAGTAATCGAATCGGTCTGCTCGCTGTTGTTGTGTTATTGGTCTTAGGGGGCATGCTGTTTTGGCGAGTTGATGTTGAGCAAGCCGAAAAGGCTGTTCAAAACGACTTGGAAAAATAGTAGTGATCACTACAGTGCGCTATCAAATACTATGAAAATATTTAAAAAACACAATTCGACATCCTTCCAGGATGCCTTGATAAAAGAGGCCGCAGGGCTGGATAGCTTAAGGCAAACGTTGATTGACAGTGGCAACGCCTACCTCAATATTCCGCAGATCTTAGGTGTGAGTGAAACCGTGTTGGAGATGACAGCTATTGATATGCGGCCGGCTAGCCAGGCACAGATGCGGCAATTGGGTATAGGGTTGGCGCAACTGCATCTAGTAAAGCAGTTATCTTATGGTCTTAAAGAGGATAACTATATTGGCCTGAACCCACAGATAAACCGTCTTATGGATAATTGGGGAGCGTTTTTTGTTGAATACCGCCTTCGTTATCAAATCAGCTTGATAAAACAAAGCTCGCTCAAAAAGCATTTCAAACAAGAACTGACTCAGTATCAGCAAATACTCATCGATTTTTTGAATGCTAGTTGTGAGCACTCCAGCCTGGTGCATGGGGATTTATGGTCGGGTAATGTTTTATTTGATCATCACGAGGTGTGGCTAATTGACCCAGCCATTTATTTTGGTGATAGAGAAGTTGATTTGGCAATGACTGAAATGTTTGGTGGTTTTACCGATAATTTTTATCGTGCCTACGATGAAATTTATCCGCGTACGGCAGTTTATGAGCAAAAGAAAGTGTTATACAACCTCTATCATTATTTGAATCACTATAACTTGTTTGGTGGCGCTTATTTGCCTGCTTGTCAGGCTGCTTTCAGCAGGTTGAAAATATTTTGATTTATGTTAAAAATTATTATAACACTCACTTTTTACTGTTTAATCAATATATTCGATAGGCTCACTTAAGCCTTCAGGGATTTTGATATCCCAATGGTTTAGTCCAGATTTGCTTAACACTAAACGGCCCTTGGTTAACCTCTCAATGGGGAGTGTATTTATAGGTGTGCCGTCTAGTATTTTAGATGCAAGTTTTGCTGCCTGGGTTCCCATAGCTTCACCATCTATAACATAACCTCCAATAGCTTTCTGTGGCCCAGCCATGCCTCGCCAAAAGCCAAATAATGGAATTTTTGAGTTTTTGTAAATCCAATTTGTTGCTTCATCTGTGCTAATGTGCCTTTTGTCGGCATTGGTTAATGTATTTATTCCGCCGATGAATAAAATGTCTTTTTCATTTTGAGCTTTTTTAACTCTGGCCTGTAACTCTTCATAGCTGTTTGTAAGGTAAATCTCGACACTCAAGCCTAATAACTTTATTTCACTTTTCCCTTGAAAGTAATATGGCGCACTTTTGTATATATTTGAGGTGTTAGAGTTATCGAACAAAACTAATGCTTTTTTCCAGTTTGGTTCAATTTCTTTAATAAAATTCAAATGTCTTTTCAATTGAGGCATTTCTAGTACCCCCGTCATGCCTAATGGAATAGTGCCATTAAAATAAAATCTTGGATTGTTATTTATACCTAAAAATACAAGGGGGATATTCCTTTTTAAGACTTCTTTGCCTATAAAGTTTAGGGCGTTGTCATCCCCTAAAATGATGAGGTCTGGTTTTATATGATCGATTGAAGTAATGGCGGCCTCTATACGGGCAGGGTACTCTGTTTTTGGTATTCTCTTAGTGTTCATCTCAAAAAAGTTAATGGTTATATGCTCTCCAAGGG
>ENA-OSET01005792-OSET01005792.1-sediment-metagenome-genome-assembly--contig:-NODE-5792-length-10304-cov-3.229979_pt1 | contig 10304 bp, 10 predicted proteins | sample MGYA00237882_ERZ534229 | MGnify/ENA primary metagenome ERZ534229 (study PRJEB26408, sample SAMN06266212) | sediment metagenome | isolation source: Hudson Canyon methane seep mesocosm | place...
GAACTGAATTGGCATTTTTTGGAATACTAAATGGATATTCATTTATAGAGTTACATGTTCCAATTTTCCACCGGTCTGATCATTCAAGGTTTACTTCAATTTCTGCGAATTTCAAAATATTAAAATCTCTTTTAAAGTTAATTTTTACAAATTAATTATTGGACCTATTGATAATAAAATAGCTAATAAATTAGTTTCGACATTTATTAGCAAAGGCTATAAGGAAACGGAATTAATTTTAAAATAATCTTACAAAAAACATATTTTAAAATTAATGAATTTGAATATGGATTACTATGCATCCGACGAGTACATAAAAGCTTATGGACTACCTAAAGGTACACAAGATTATTATCAGCATTATTGGGCAATGCCGAGCGAAGACAAACACCACTTACCGTTTATAAAAACAGTGATCAGTCACTTGAGCAATGAGCAAATTATTTATCAAAGCAATCAGTTTTCAGTACTTCGCTCTGCGGTGCTTGAAGGCATCGCCATTGGCCCAATAGCTAAGCATAAAGCTATAAAATACCCACAACTTAAGCCCTTAAATGTAAAGATTAATCAGGATGATGAAGCCCTATGGTTTATTTATCACCGTGATTTAAAGAACAACACCCGAATAAATGCACTTTATAATTATTTATCCGAGTCAATGGAGACTCCAGCCAGTTAATTATTTTAGAGCAACCCAGTTCTTTATATTGCAATTTAGTCATTATTACGATGGATTCCGACTAAAGAGCACTCAGGAACAACCAAGCTTCGTTAGTCAAACAATGGCCATGCAAAGTACTCTACTTAACGATCATTTTCTTTGATATGAGCCAAAGCATTTTTAACAGCAACTGCAGCCTTATCACGCGCCTCCTGCATTTCTATAGGCGAAGTGTAATACACCATATCTACTTCATGGCGAATATAGCGTGGTGGTAAGTGATTGATCGCAATACAGATAACATCTATTAATACGTCCTCATCAAGCTCTAGCCCTTCAGCCTGTGTCGCAAGAGATTCAATCACCAAAGTTTCATAGTAATTTTGAATATTGTCTAAAAGTGACATGTATACTCCGTTTTTATATTTTAAATGCTAATTTCTACTTACCTAGAACATTAGTTAAGGATACCCATATATTCAACCATATATTCAATCAAGGAAGGCTATTTTGTTCCTGAGACATTCATTTGGTATCAAATTGTTACGCAATTAACAATAATTAATCGCAACACGACTGGCTAGGCCTGTGGCAATCACATACAATCGAGTGAACTTCCACTTTTATTTCTAGCATCGAGCCCTATATATTAGATACTGATGTCCTTTAAATATAACGATGTAAATATAACAAAGCCTCCTAAATATGATGAAACATGTGCCAATGAAAAATACACTGATGAAAAACTGCCTACTTCTCATTCAACTCGTAGCATTGCTTTCATTAGGCCTTGCTCAAAATACATTTGCTAACTCAAGTCCTCACAAAGAGGTTAATCTTTCTGCCGAGTTTAGCCCTCTTGTTCCCAATAGAGATCAACGCGAAGCCAGTATTCATATCGCACGTTCTTTATTACTAAGCCATTACCGCAAGCAAAATATTGACAGAAATTTGTCAGAAAAAGTGTATGAGTTTTATATTGACTCTCTGGATAGCCAGCACCTATATTTATTGAAGTCTGATATAGAAGAGTTCGAACCTTATCGCTTTCGTTTGCATAACGCCTTAAAAACAGGCCAACTTGAGCCAGGATTCCGCATATTTAATCGTTACCAAGAACGCGTTATTGACAGACTGAGAACTCAAATAAAGCAACTTAAAAAAGGTGTAGGTCACCTTAATTTTAATAGTGACGAATACATACTAACTGATCGCGCAAAAACACCTTGGGCAGAAAACCCAAAAACATTAGATGATGTTTGGCGCCGCCGTATTAAAAGTGCCGTTTTATCAATTACGCTAAGCGACAAAACAGAAAAAGAAGCATTGGAAACCCTAGTTAAGCGTTATGAAAACCAATTAAAAAGAACGCTTCAATCACGTAGTGAAGATGCCTTCCAAATTTACATGAACGCCTTTGCAAACGTGTATGACCCACACACATCTTATTTTTCCCCTAGAACTTCTGAAAATTTCAATATAAACATGAGCTTATCACTTGAAGGTATCGGTGCAGTTCTTCAATCTGATAACGAATTCACTAAAGTCGTCCGTCTTGTGCCCGGTGGCCCAGCACAGAAACAAGGCCAATTAAGCCCCGCAGACCGCATCGTCGGCGTTGCACAAGAAGATAAAGAAATGGTCAATGTAATTGGCTGGCGCTTAGATGAAGTCGTTGAATTAATTCGTGGCGATAAGCACTCACAAGTTCGATTAGAAGTCATCCCTGCTGAAAGTACACTTGATACCGAAACAGAAGTAATTTCAATTATTCGTGACAAAGTTAAACTAGAAGAACAAGCAGCAAGCAGCTCAACCATTAAATTAGAGCGTAACGGCAAAAAACATACATTTGGTGTGATTGATATTCCAACCTTTTATGCTGACTTCAAAGCGATGCAACAAGGTGACCCTAACTATACCAGCACAACCCGTGACGTACTTAAACTATTAGCAGAGCTGCAAACAGAGAATACTATTGACGGCCTTGTCATTGACTTGAGAGGCAATGGTGGCGGTTCTTTGGATGAAGCAAATCGTTTAACAGGCCTATTTATTCATGAAGGCCCTACCGTCCAGATCCGTAGTGCTAATGACAGAGTAGAGGTACTTGAAGACCCAGACCCGGAGTTAGTCTACGATGGGCCACTCATCGTATTAGTTGATCGTTTGAGTGCTTCGGCTTCTGAAATCTTTGCAGGCGCAATCCAGGACTATGGACGAGGAATTATCATGGGTACACAAACATTCGGCAAAGGAACCGTACAGTCAGTTCGACCACTAAACCATGGTCAACTCAAGATAACCCAAGCCAAGTTTTATCGAATTTCTGGGGCTAGTACACAACATAAAGGCGTTATGCCTGACATTCTCCTTCCTGCTACCGTCGACAATACGAAAGTAGGAGAAGATTCTTTAGAACACGCTTTAAAATGGGACTCTATAGCCTCAGCTAAGTTTATGAATTTAAACTACGTATCCAGCCTAAATGACAGCTTAAATCAAAAACATAAGCAACGCATTGTACAACATCCTGAGTTTACAATTTTGTTGGAAGAAATTGCCTTATTAGAAACACAAAGAGAAAAAGACAAAGTCACCATCAATAAAAAGAAGCGTGAAGTTGAAAATGCTAAATTTGATGATGCCCAACTCACCATTGTAAATAAACGTCGCAAGCTTGATAAATTAGCCCCCTTCAAAAGCATAGATGAATGGTCGACCTTTCAAAAAGAAAAGGCTAATTCACCCGACAAGGATGAAGACAAAATAGACTTCATCATTGAAGAAAGCGCAGAAGTCTTGTTAGATTTTATTGACCTACAGGAAGTTCTTACAGCTAAAGCTGCTTAAACATCAAGACAAGCCCAGCCCATGCACCTATCATTCAAGAACTAGGTGCATGGTTTATTAACTTACTATTTTCATCAGCACTTCATCACTATTTTATCATTACACCAGAGATTGATATTTATGGCTTCCGATAAAACAAACACTGACCCTTCAAAAAAACCAGCATCTCCCTCTTCAAAAACGAGCGCCAAAAAGAAAGCGGAAACTCGGACTTCTGATGACAAACTTTCTAGTTTTCTTGGTCGCGTAAGTGATGTTACCTCGAGCGCATTGAAAATTGCCAAAAAAACGGGAGACACCTCTTACAAAGTAGGCAAGGCCATCATTCAGTCTCAAGATCAACTAAAATTAATGGTTTCAGCCGGACAGTCTTTAAAAGATATGAGAGAAGTAGCTGGCCTGACTGTTAATGAATTAAGTGATGCACTTAGCCTGAAGGACCAGTCCATCCTTGAAGCAGTTGAAAATGGCACAGCAACCTTATCTTTTGAATTAATTTTACGACTGTCCGCACTACTCGCTCGTAATGACCCAATACCTTTTATTTTAAAATATAGCCGCACTTATTCTCCGGAGACCTGGAAGTTACTGCATGACTGGGGTGCAGGCCGCCTACCATTACAATACCAACGAGAACGAGAGTTTATTAATATTTATCGCTCTCAGGATCAAGCAAGGCAACTCTCTGACGAAGGTTTTAATAAAGTACTTGAATTTACTCGCCAAGCCTTCAATATGTCATTACACTTTGTATCAGAACAAGAAAATACAATACAAACTATGCAAAACGAACAAAGTACAAAGCCAGAGACAGATGCAGCACCCGAAAAAACATGCGCTCAAAACACCAGTACTGACAACAACCCCCAAGAAAAGATTGATCCTACGGAGTGATTAAGCACAACCTGACCCACGGAGATGTAGGCAAACACCTATACTCCATGACCACCCCAATGATTTTGGGAATTTTCTCGATTATGTCGATGAATATCGTCGACACATTTTATGTTGGGCAACTTGGTACAGCTCCTCTGACAGCAATGGCTTTTACCATCCCTGTTATTGCTATTTTATTAAGCTTGGCTTTTGGTATTGGTATTGGTACCTCCTCGGTCATTGCCCGCGCTATTGGTGCCCAGCAACACACCCTTGTTAAGTCCTATACTACCCAAGCCTTATTTATTGCCTTAAGTATTGCGATTGTGTTTGCCGTGTCAGGTTACCATGCAATGGACCAGATATTTTCTTTATTAGGCGCCCCCGAATCCTTAATGCCTTTAATTCATCAGTTTATGGATATCTGGTTTCTAGGCAGCTTTGTTGTTGTCGTTCCCATGGTTGGTAACTCTGCCATACGCGCGGCAGGTAATACTAAATTACCCAGCTATGTCATGATGAGTGTCGCACTCGTCAACATCATATTGGACCCTATTCTTATTTTTGGCTTGTTTGGCTTTCCTAAAATGGAACTCGCAGGCGCCGCACTTGCAACTGTCATCTCTTACTCCATTGCTTTTTTTATGGGCCTATACTTTTTAGCTTTCAAGTTCCGCTTTTTAAGCTGGAAAAGCTGCTATGTAGGTGCTTTAAAAAGTTGGCGTGCCATTTTACGCATAGCAATTCCTTCTGTTGGTACAAATTTAATCGCCCCCATATCCGTTGCCGTTACAACTTGGTTAGTGGCCCTTTATAGCCCAGAGTCAGTTGCAGGGTTTGGAGTAGCTTCTCGTATTGAATCACTTTTTCTTGTGGTCATTATGGGACTTTCATCCATTATGGGGCCATTTGTTGGCCAAAACTGGGGCGCAGGCCAATATCAACGTGTTGACCAAGCACTTAAGCTCAGCTTTCGTTTTGCTAGCGCGTGGGGCTTGGGGGTTGCAATTTTACTTTGGTTTCTTGCTGCCCCAATAGCAGGCTTATTTTCTAATGATCAATCTGTCATTAGTTCAGCAGAACACTACCTGCAGATCATCCCAATCACCTACCTATTCCTGGCAGTAATTATGATTGCATCTTCTACATCTAATGGCATGGGTAAACCTATGCCATCTCTGCTCATGTCTTTTTTACGCTTGATTGCCTTGTATATTCCGCTTGCTTTAGGCCTGGCTTACCTTTTTAATCTGGTTGGAATCTATCTTGCTGGCGCTCTAGCCAATACCATTGTAGGTATTGGCGCATATATTTGGGTTAAGCATCTTAAACTAGCAAGCAAAACTACACTTAACAGCAAAATGCTTTAAGGAATTTTTATGTCAAAGAAGTCAACGGGCCTGGTTTATTCTACTGAATTTGGTCGCACCTGCCCTGAATGCGAACAAGCACTTGACCAGTGTCGCTGCTCTTCAGAGAGCATTCCCGAGGGAGATGGTGTCGTACGCATTAGCCTAGATACCAAAGGCCGAAAAGGTAAAGGGGTTACATTAATCAAAGGTATACTGCTTAACTCAGCTGATCTGAAAAAGCTAGCAAAGGAGCTTAAACAAAAGTGTGGCGTAGGCGGAGCTGTTAAGAATAATTGTATCGAAATACAAGGTGACCATCGCGACCTACTTGTTACACTCCTACAGAAAAAAGACTATAAAGTTAAGCGCTCCGGAGGTTAAGCTACACTAATTAGTTATTGATACATGACATTGCTTCATACACAATGAAAACAATAAGCTTTGAACCCAAAGCTCATCATAAAATAAGGGGAATTTTATGGAACTCGTTATTGGCAATAAAAATTACTCTTCTTGGTCGCTTCGCCCTTGGCTGCTTCTTTCACATTTTGATATTCCTTTTGAGGAAATCAAAGTACTGCTATTTGAAGAAAACACTCACCAGCGCTTAGCTGAATACTCCCCTACATTCAAAGTACCGGTACTCATTGATAATGACATTACCGTCTGGGACTCTTTAGCAATTTGCGAATACATTTCTGAAGCCTACCTCAATGGCAAGGGCTGGCCTGGATCACTTCATGACAGAGCTATTTGTCGCGCCTATTGTTCAGAAATACATTCCGGCCTTGAAGCACTTCGTAATGCCATGCCAATGAATTGTCGTGCCACACGCCGAGTTCACTTTGATGAACAGACCTTGAAAGACATTCATCGCGTTGATGGCATGTGGGAAGACGCACTTAATCGCCACGATGGCGACTGGCTGTTTGGTGAGTTCAGCATTGCTGACTGCATGTTTGCCCCCGTCGTTTCTCGCTTTGCAACCTATCAAACTGAGGTATCGGATACCAGCCAACAATATATTGACAGAGTACTCACCCTGCCCTCAATGCGACGCTGGTATGAAGCAGCTCTAAAAGAAAAAGAAGTGATTGGCGAAGATGAAGCTGGGACGGATATCGACTAAATACACAATTTTTTAATTGAACTCTTCGCGGCTTTTAGCTGTACACAACCTAGGAGTAGTACAACCTAGCCGCGAAATGAACTAACACCAACTGGCTTCTTGCATAGGCCGTTCCAGAACTTCTTTAATATTTGCATTCAGAATCCGGTAACCAACATTTCCAAATAAAGTTTGCCGACCATTGTTCATCAACCAAGATGGGCTCCCTTTAATATTCAAATCTTTCGCATTTTTGTAATCCAACATCAATGCCGCAGTGGCCGCACCAGACTCAATTGACAATTTTATTTTTTCCCTGTCCAGGCCTGTATTTTCAGCCAAGCTTAAAACATTCTCCAACACCCCGATATCCACACAATCTACAAAAAAGCTATGCTGGATTTGTATCGCCAGTTTTTCCGATGCCTCAGCCGAATACATTAAGGTAACTGCTTTCAAAACTACATGCGCATTCGCAGATGTTAAGGGCCTAACATGTTTCCAAACATCAGTATTCACCGGTGCATTGTCATAAGGTGCTGCAGCTTCAATCACATGCTGACCAAAGCCCTCAAAACCGCCACGCTCCCCCCATTGTTCAGCCATACGAGATTTGGTGTCACCAAATAAGTTCAGGTAATGGTAACGTATCTCAATTTTATCTCCCCACTGCTCTTTCAACTCAACAATACGGCGCTGCGAAATCCACGCCCAAATACACAATACATCAGAGTAATAATCAATCACCAAGGGTGAACTCATTGCTTATCCTTTACATATTTCAGTTAGCACTCTGTGTGACTTAAAGCTAAGCCACCCAAAGATGTTTCTTTATATTTTATCGACATTTCAAGGCCTGTTTGCTTCATAGCTTCGATACAATTATCCAGTGACATAAAGTGTTCTCCAGAACCTCTTAAAGCTAAAGAAGCTGCAGTATAAGCCTTTATCGCACCAAAACCATTACGCTCAATACATGGCACCTGAACCAAGCCTTTTACAGGATCACATGTCATGCCAAGATGATGTTCCAAGGCAATTTCAGCCGCATTTTCAATTTGTTTTGCCGTGCCGCCTTTCACTGCACACAAACCTGCAGCCGCCATGGAAGCCGCTGCACCAACCTCACCCTGACACCCCACCTCAGCTCCCGAAATTGAGCTACGGTGCTTGATTAAACCACCAATAGCAGCAGCAGTATGAAAAAAATCATAAATACACTTACTATCGCCATTTTCATGATTAAGATAGTAATACAACACGGCCGGTACTACGCCAGCCGCACCATTGGTAGGCGAAGTGACTACCACATGTCCTGCTGCATTTTCTTCATTTACTGCAATAGCATAAGCACATAAATAATCATTCAAATTAGCAAGTTCTGGCTGGGATTGTAGTGTTTGATGTAAGCTTTTGGCGCGCCGCTTGATATTCAAACCTCCGGGTAAAACACCTTCTACTTCCAAGCCCCGTTTGATGCAATCCTGCATCACCCGCCACACCTCATCTATTTGGCGGTTAAGTTCTTTTGAAGCTAACAGTTTATTCTTTACTAAAGAAAGCTCATTACAGCATTTCATTTCAGCAATGCTCAAACCCGAAGAAGCAGCCATTTCCAGCATTTTATTGGCTGAATCAAAAGGATAATCGTAGGCATCCATTGCGTGCATATTGATCGGTGCAGCCAAAGAACTGATTTCACTCGCCGTATTAATAAACCCACCACCAATCGAAAAATAGGTTTCGCTGTATTGCTCCTCACCCTGTTCGTCAATAAGTTTAAACACCATGCCATTTGGATGCTGTGACAACACATGCTCTAAATCGAATACGATGCCTTTTTTTGAATCAAAGCAAAGTGAATAGGCATCCCCTAGAAACACACGATCTCTTTTCATTAATGATGCTGAAAGTACATCCAGATCTAAATGAGAAACTTGGGTAGGTAAATAACCATGAAGCCCCATCACCAGTGCTTTATCTGTTCCATGCCCTATTCCAGTATGCGCAAGCGAGCCCTTTAAAACACACACTACCTGCCATTGTTTGTTTATCTGACCCAGATAATTTGCAATTAAATACTCACGAAAGGCAAACGCAGCCGACATCGGCCCCATGGTATGTGAACTGGAAGGGCCTAAGCCCACTTTAAAAAGATCAAGAGTGCTAATAAACATAAAAGTAAGTCCTTGAATAAGACAAACAAAAGCCAGACAAACAAACGCTTACTCTAAATATAGGTCACACAGAAACACTTCACCTCAACAATAAACAATATTTTACCTAATATAAGTCATAAAGGAGTTGGCGCAGCTCTACTTCACCGCTACACTGCCCTTCTTTATAACTTACCTTACACATATAACACCCTAACATACCAATCTTTAAGCACGAGGCAAATGTGGCAAAAATCGGACGAAAAAACCTGCTAGAAGTAGTTAAAATTGCATCTCATGGCGCTTATTTGCAAGGTGGGTGGTTAGGCGAAGTACTACTACCTAAACGTTTCGTTCCAGAAGATTGCGAGGTAGGTGACCCAATAGATGTTTTTATTTACCTAGATTCAGAAGACAGATACATCGCCACAACACAAAGACCACGAGCACAAGTGGGTGAAGTCGCATTTTTACCTGTTGTAGCGGTGAACAACGTAGGTGCTTTTTTAGACTGGGGGTTACCTAAGGACCTACTCGTCCCCTTTAACGAGCAAAAATCAGACATGGAAGTGGGTAAGTCTTACCTTGTTTATCTATACACAGATGATGAGACACACAGAATTGCGGCCTCTACAAAGCTTAATCAATTTATTGAACGCCACCCAGAACATTATGAAAAAGGGCAGGAAGTAAAGCTTATTATTAACAGCACCACAGACATTGGCTATAGCGCTGTCATTAATAACCAGGATTGGGGGGTTTTATTTTATAGCGACGTTGTGAAACCACTCAATATAGGTCAAAAGATAAAAGGCTTCATTAAGCAGGTACGCGAGGACGGTAAAATTGACCTGTCCCTACATGCGCCCGGTTTTGCCAAAATTGACAACCTGGCAGCACGAATTCTAAAAGAGCTTGAACAAAGTAATGGTTTTTTACCCTTATCGGATAAAAGCCAACCCGAGGCTATTTATCAAGCATTTGGTATTAGCAAAAAATCCTATAAAACAGCAATCGGTACACTTTACAAAAAACGTCTAATTACAATAAGTACAGAAGGCATTCGCTTAACGGAAACTGACACAGATGCATGATCAATCACATGACCCCTTACATGGAGTCACACTAGCAAGCATTGTTGAGCGCCTTTATGAACGTTATGGTTGGCAAGCGCTAGGTGATCAGATTCCTATTCGCTGCTTCCAGAAAGATCCGAGCATTAAATCAAGCCTGAAATTTTTAAGACGCACCCCTTGGGCACGAGAAAAAGTTGAAGCCCTCTATGTTGATATGGCTCA
>ENA-OSET01005793-OSET01005793.1-sediment-metagenome-genome-assembly--contig:-NODE-5793-length-10303-cov-29.044397_pt1 | contig 10303 bp, 2 predicted proteins | sample MGYA00237882_ERZ534229 | MGnify/ENA primary metagenome ERZ534229 (study PRJEB26408, sample SAMN06266212) | sediment metagenome | isolation source: Hudson Canyon methane seep mesocosm | place...
AAACTCACTGTAACACAAGAGCCATCATCTACATTTGCATTTGCATCATACTCAACATAATTTGAATCTGTACAGCCAAATATAGCAACTGTAGCACAAGAGCCATCATCAATTGAAGCTTGCGGATTATATTCTACATATGTATCATCTGTACATCCCTCTAAATCAACTGCACATGAAATTGCATCATTAGTCATACCAATCACAAAAGAAGTCGCATTTAAAGTAAATACATCTTGTGGACTTGGCGTTAAATTATATTGACTTCCATCGTTACTTTCAAATTTCCAAACAATAGCCTCTCCTGCAGAAAAACCATCCTTCTCAGTTGATGTTGCATCATCACCCATAGCAGCAATTTGAACTTGTCCTCCAGAAAAAGATTGAGAACCACCACAAACTTCAAGACCATTGTCATCTATAAAATAAACTCCAACTGTTCCATTCCCTAGATCTGATAATAAAGAGCCATTAGTAACAAACAAAGTCATATTACTACCTGTATTTAAAACTTCAAAATCTAATGGAGGGCATTCATCACCGGTTGGAGTACCTCCACCACAATCAACAGCCTCGACAGAAGCAGATGAAATAAACGATACTCCATTAATAGCAAAACTATCATCAGGTGATACACTTACAGAATAAAATCCACCTTCTATCGTTTGATAAAACCAATTAATTGATTCACCAGAAGAAAACCCATCCTTATCAGGAGTCGTAGCATCATCAGCCATTACAGGTAACAATATTTGTTCTCCATTGAAGTCAACAGAAGCAGCACATACAAGATTCCCATCTGCAGTAGTATAAAATGCGCCCATTGTACCATCACCAAGTTCAGCATATACAGAAGATGCTGCTGGTGGTGTAAAGAACGCAGACATATTGGTTCCAGTGTTTGTATAAGTGAAATCTAAATCGCATTGAGCTTGCACTGAAGTCATTGCCATGAAGCATGCAGAAAATAAAGTAAATAACTTCTTCATAATAGGAGGGTTAAAGTTTCTATAAATATAATAAAAAAGGAGGCCGAAGCCTCCTTTTTAACAATCAATTTTCATGCCACTACTTAATAGACTTCACTACAGATCCATCTGAATATAAGTAAAGTAATACTTCTCCAGTAAACACGTCTTCTGGTACAACTTCCTGACCTAACATATTTACAACTCTAACAAGTGAACGAGTATCGTTTGGATGAGAAGGAACAACTAAGTCCTCTACCCATGTCGGTACTTGAGGTGTAACCTCTAGTCTTTCACCTGGAATATAAGGGAATGTATAATCTTCGTATGCACCGTACATTCTAATTTGGTAACCTTGACCAGGAACAAGTGTTCCTAAACTATTGAAACCAAACTCTGGCCAGTACACAGCTGCATTGTTGTTTTTAATTAAGTGGATATTATCACCTAATTCTTCTAAAGAAGCAGCTACATCCATTGGCTCTTGAAGACCGAATCCAATCATATTCCAACCTTGAGCTAAATCAACTACAATAGGAGCTGAATAATAAGCTACTTCACTAGATAAGAACGTATTTTGATTATTCAAGTCAACTATGTCAGCATCTAAACCATCGATCAATAATTCAAATACAGTACTGTCTGACTGTAAATTAGCTATATGAGCTTCAAACAATGTGCTGTCTGATTGTAAACCAGAAATAATACTTTCATAGTTATAATCTTCAGCAGCATCCAATGAATTCAATACATCAATCTGATTTTCATAGTCAGCAGTTAAATTAGAAATCTGAGACTCATAATTAAATACAGTATTCGCACTATCTAACTGGTAAGACTCAATAGTTTGAGCTAACAAGTCAGCAGCAGCATTTGCAGCATTTGCAGCATCTTGCTCTAATCCTTGAACAACTCCATCATGAGCAGTGTTTAAAGCTACTACATAAGCGTCATGTGTATTATTCAAGCCAACAATGTCACTGTTGTAACCATCTATTGTTTCAGCTAATAAGTCAGCAGCATCAATAAGATCACTTTCTAAGCCAGCAACATCACTTTCAAGACCAGCAACATCACTTTCTAATCCATCAATAGTAGCCTCAAATGCGGTACTATCAGCCTGTAAATTATATACGTGAATTTCTAAATCTAAGCTATCAGAAAGTAAACTAGCAACATGTTGTTCTAGTCCATCTACATCACCTTCAAGTCCAGCAATTGTAGCTTCTAAATAAGTACTATCAGCTTGTAGCTCATCTACATAAGCCTCAAGGCTTGTGCTGTCAGCTTGTAATGCATCAATATAAGTTTCTAAAGCAAGGCTATCAGCAACTAAATTATCAACTGCAACGTTCCACTGATTATGAATGTTATTTAATGAATCTGTTAACCAAGAATATTGATCGAACAACTGCCCTTGATAGTCTAATTCCATATCAAGTAATTGACCTTGGTACGATGAAATTGTACTAGACAATGTATTCTCTAAGAATAAAATATCATCTTCTAAACCATCAATATCAGATAAAGCATCAGACAATACTAGAGCTTGATTTGCGTATAAAACGCTCCACAATGTAGAACAAGAACCATCATCTACTAATGCATCTGCATTATACTCTTGGTAAGCTAGATCTGTACAACCAAACACAGGATTTACAATCCAGTCAGAAATCACATATGCAGCGTTTACCATGTATGAGTTATTCCCGAGAGAATACTGAGGATATAAATCAATATTTGAAGAGCCATCATAAGCCATCCAAATAATTTGCTCACCAGAGTCGAAACCATTTTTATCATCACTGTTTGCATCATTACCCCAAACAATAATTAATTGTTCTGTTGCATCAGCATCCCAGATTAAAAGACCACCACAAACTAGCTCGTCGTTAGACTGATAGAAAGCACCAAGGTAATCTCCGTCAGATAAATCTAAATCACCTGTTACAGCAATAGTAGAGTTATTACCCGTAATAGGTAAACCTGCAGGGTCGTTTGGCCAAGCACCGTTAAAAGAAACATACTCACAAGAGCTATCGTCAACATTTGCGAGAGGGTCAAAATTAATCGCTCCAGCATCAGTACAACCTAATTGTGCAGCTTGACAAGAAAAATCATCAACATTTGCAGATGAATTATAATTCGCAGCAAGCGGGTCAGTACATCCTTCAACTACATCTTCACAAGAACCGTCATTGAAGTTTGCTTCAGAGTTATAGTTAAATGCAGCAGCATCTGTACAACCATTGATTTGACATAAACCATTGTCAGTATTTGCTGAATCATCAAAGTTTTCAGCATCTGAATTAGTACAGCCATAAGCTACATCTATACAAGAACCATCGTCATCAGACGCATTAGGGTTATAGTTAAATGCGTTAGGGTTGGTACAACCAGCTAATTCAAATTCATCACAGATTCCATCATTATCAGAATCTAAATTACAATCACCATCACAATCCAACCACTCTTGAATAGGGTAAGTACAATTTGCAGGGTCTGTAGCCGAAGCATTATAGTTACATGCATTTTCATCCATACAACCTACAACTTCAAACTCATCACAAATACCATCTCCATCTGCATCATTTAAACAAACTCCGTTACAATCGTAACCTGGCTCGTTAAAGAAACAACTACCATCATCATCATTTGCAATAACATCGTAATTACAAGCAGCTACATTTGTACAACCAGACCAAGAACAAGATCCGTTATCCACATTTGCACTAGCGTCATAATTGTCAGCTGAAGCATCTGTACAACCAGTATATTCACAACTGCCATCATCTGTGTTAGCACTAATTAAAAAGTTATCTGCACTTGGGTCAGTACAGCCTAAGATTTCAACTACACCACAAGTTAAAGTAGAACTTCCTGATGACACAACCTGAGTCCCATTAACAACATAAGGAATGTCAACTGTATTTAGAATAAATAAGTTATCTCCATCAACTAATTCTAGAGTAATAAGAGCACCTAAAGCAGCTCCATCAACTTCATCAGTAGAAGAATCATCTCCCCAAACGGCTAAAGACGTTTGATCAATTCCATAAGCATTTACAGAACCTACAAGCATTCCTCCAGAAGTAGCAGAGATATATGCTGTCTCACTCGTTACTGTTACACCAGCAAAAAAGTCTGGCGTTAACATTAAAGTCATATTATTTCCTGTATTACCATCGTAAAAGGCAGGGTAATCACATCCTCCAGATTGAACTTCAGACTCACACAAAGTTGCAACAGCAGCACCACTTTGTACTGACATTGCATTTGTTGCATAAGATATCTCAACAGGGGCAGTTAAGTCATAAAGACTTGAGCCATCTACAAGTTGTAAGGAAATTGCTTCTCCAAAAAGTGCTCCATCTGTTTCTGGAGTATCAGTATCATCACCCCAAACGGCTAAAGATGTTTGACTTACGCCAGAAACGGTTACAGAACCAACGACCATAGCATCAGAAGATAATGCTACAATATAGGCATCATCAGAATTGATAGATAGAGAGCTGATAAAGTCTGGGGGTAACATTACTGTCATATTAGAACCTGTATTACCAGAAAATGGCAAGGGTATTTCGCATTGTGCAAAACCTGAAAGACTAAACACAAACAAGCTAAAAAGTATAAGTAACTTTTTCATAGGGGGGGGGATTAAGTTAATTATCAATCAAATACACTTATTCGATTATATACAAAATTAATAAATAAACGTGAAACGACCTATTTATCAAGTAACTTTATCTAGTTCTTATACTCAATAACTTAACAGTTATAAAAACAAGTACTGATTTCACAGATATCTGCATGGACAAATACAATTAATTTATCTATATATTTAGTTTTGTGAAAATGTAAACCCAACTATACTTTCATTCATATAAATCATATAACCATATCCAGGAAACAGACTACCTAACATATTTACGCCAAATTCAGGAGACCAAAACATGCCTGTAACATTTTTCACAATCAAAATAGGGTATTCAGTTGTTAATTCTGAATTATTCACTACGGAATTAAAAGCACTTTCAACTTCTAATATGGTATTAGATGTAAATCCAATCATATTCCAACCTTGATCAAGATTAATATATATAGGGTCTGCCACCCCACTTTCAATAATCTCATTTAACATAATTAAAGAGTCATTTGTAATATTTAGTTCACTAGTAATAGTCTCAAAGATACATGAGCCATCATTCACATTTGAACTCGGATTATAATTATCAGCAATCTGAGAAGTACAGCCTTCTACCCTAACCGTTATACAAGAGCCATCATCAACATTTGCAGAAGGAATAAATTCTATAAATAATGGATTCACACAACCATGAACAATAATCTCCTCACAAGAGCCATCTGAGAATTGAACATCATGATTATACTCTAAATATGATGCATCCATACAACCACCAACAAAAAACTGACATGAATTATCAGATACCGTAGCTTCCATATTATAATTGATTGCATTGTACTGCATACACCCAAAAACCTTTTGAACGCAAGTGCTATCATGTACATTTACTAACTCATTATAATTTAATGCCTCCAGATCAGTACAGCCATATAAAACATTAATACATGAATAATCATTGGAATTAGCTAAATAATCAAAATTTAATGCAATAGGGTTTGTACAACCATAAACATATTCCATACAAGTTCCATCATCAACCGTAGCTAATAAATTATAATTACAAGAATTAATATCTATACAACCAGGAATTGGAAGAATACATGAATTATCATCAAAAATTGAAGAGGGGTTGTAATTCATTGCATTTGGATACATACAACCAGATGCTGTAGAAAAAATACATGACCCATCATCTGAAGTCGCATTCTCAGAATAATTATACCCATTAATATCAGTACATCCTTCAATCATTTGATTAACACAAAACATGGAATTACTAATTATTGCAGCTGGGTTATATTCCATATAGTCAGAATCCATACAACCTACAATAAGATTGTCATAAGTAATGCAAGTTCCGTTATCCATGGTTGCTTCACTATTGAAATTGTATGCAGAAGAATTGGTGCAGCCATAAATATACTCACATACATCATTATCAATAATCACATTTTCTGCAACAAGCTCATCAAATAATTCATCTTCAGTGTTAGCCATAGGTAAATAATTTGATGCTAGAGGGTCAATACAAACTAAAAAGTCATTTCTTACCTCAAAATCATATATACAGGGATTTGAATTATCAAGAGCACTAATAGCATTAATTTCTGCTTGATAATCAAAGTTTATAATGAATGGGAAGTCATACATACATCCATAATTTGGATAAATACATGTTCCATTATCTGAATTTGCTTCTGAATCAAAATTAATTGCCAATTCATCAATACAACCCATGATTGGGAATTCACACGATTGATCTTCAACCGTTGCATCAGGATAATAATTAATTGCAAATGGATTTGTACACCCTTCTATACTAAATATACAGCTTGCATCATCTGTTGTTGCTGCAGAATTGTAATTCAAGGCATTTTCTTGTGTACATCCAAGAATTTCTTCCATAACACAAGTGGAATCACTTTGATTTGCTAAAGCATTATAATTAATTGCTAATGAATTAATACAGCCAAGAACGACAACAATGCACGAACCGTTATCTACATTAGCCGCATCATTGTAATTAAACGCTTGTTCATCTACACAACCTTCTACGATATCAATACAAGATCCGTTATTAATATTTGCTGTTTCATTATAATTTAGGGCATCCGGTTGCACACAACCATATATAATTTCTTGACAAGAATCATCATCTAAAGTTGCCTCAGCATTATAATTAAAAGCTGAAGTACTTGTACAACCCAGAACATGAAATTCACAACTATCAATTGAAATATTTGCTAGTGGATTGTAATTCATTGCATTCTCTATTATACAACCAGTAATAATTTCGAGACAAGAATTATCTTCGGTATTCGCAAATGGGTTATAATTAAACGACAATTCATCCATACAACCGTAAACAAAAGGTATACATGACCCATCATTAACATTTGATGATTGGATATAATTAAAGGCACCCTCATCTGTACACCCTAAAACGATCTCTTCACATGGGTCAGTCAAGTCGTCTATAGAAACTTGATTTACATTTGCTGTTACATTAAAGTTAAAAGCATAAGGATCCATACAACCATATGCTGCGTATATACACGAGTTATCGTCGTACTCAACCAATGGGTCAAAATTCATAGCAAAAGAATCAGTACAACCCATATCATTACCACAATCAACAATCTGATAACCAGCAGTTTCAATTAGCACTATATCATTGTTTGAGTATAAAACTTCCTCAATAATGATATCATATAATACATTGGAATTCACCAACTGAAAAGTAACCGATGTAAATGCTTGCGCACCATCTAATTCTGGCGTGGCAGTATCATCACCCCATACAGCAAGTGTTCCATCAAAAACATCTATCTGAATGGACCCAACTAACATTCCATCACTAGAATTTGCGATAATATAAGCATCAGTATTCGTGATTGGTAAAGAATTAATGGCAGATTCAACGAAACCAACAATCATATTACTTCCAGTATTCCCAATATATTGGGCCGGAATAGTACATGGAGTAATGTACAAACACGAGCCATCATCTACAGTTGCGTATGATTCAAAGTTAATTGCAGTACTATTCATGCACCCATTATAATAACACGATCCATCTTCAATACTTGCTAATGAATCATAGTTTGAAGCTCCTTCAATCATACAACCATAAACTATCAACACATCACACAAATCCATATCAGTATTTGCATTAGAATTGTACTCCATATACGCTGCATCCATACAACCATAGACAATTTCAATACATGAAGCATCATTTACGTTTGCTAAAGGATTATAGTTAAAAGCCGTTTCATCATTACAACCGTATACATTCTCTACACAAGAGCCATCATTTAAATTCGCTTCAGCATTATAATTAAAAGCATTCGGATCATCACAACCAAATATAATTGCAATACAAGAGCCATCGTCAAATTCAGCCATAGGATTGTAATTCAATGAAAATATATCTGTACAGCCTACTGTTAAAGCTGTTTGACAAGACCCATCATTTGTATTCGCTTCAGGATTATATTCAACAAAATTACTACTAGTACAACCATAAACTGCAGCAATACAAGAGCCATCATCAACTGTTGCGTCAATAATGTAGTTAAAAGACTCTTCATCAGTACATCCATTCACAATAAAGGTTGCGCAAGAGTTATCTTCAACATTTGCTTGTGAATTATACTCTAGGTATAATTCGTTCATACATCCATAAACAGCCAAAGTAACACAAGAACCATCACTCATATTGGCAGTTACCGTAAATTCTAAATAATCACTATCCGTACAACCATAAATTACATAAGTTGCACATGAACCATCATCTAAATTAGCAAAGTCACTATACTCTAAGTAATTAGAATTTGTACAACCTTCTACAATTAAAGTTTCGCAGGCTCCATCATCGGAATTAGCGATAGGACTATACTCAATATAATTAACATCTGTACATCCATAAACGACTAGTGTCTCACATGATCCATCGTAAATAGTAGCCTCAGGATTGTATTCTAAATAACTATCAATGGTACATCCATAAACCTCACCAATGGTTATACATGAACCATCATCCTCGGTCGCTTCTGGGTCGTACTCCTCATAACTTTGATTAGTACAACCGAAAACCGAACCATCATCACTACAGGTAGGGGTGAAAGCTAAACTTGTACCCAATATTTGTATACCATTTACTTCAAAATAAATTACTGGAGCATAGGAAACATCGTACATCACCCCTTCAGATTTAGCTTTTAACACAACAGGGTCTAAAGCCATTAAACCGTCTTGAAAAGAATTTGCGGCATCATTCCCCCATACAGCCAAAGTTTGCTGAAGTCCATTCCATTCAATAGAGCCAACACAGATCCATTGCTCCTCCAAGTTCATAAATGCTCCTAGACTATCTCCATTAACCAGCACCTCATTATTTAAGGCATCTTGGTTAACCATAATAATCATATTAGAACCCGTATTTTCATATGTGAAATCTAATTCGCATTCCTGAGAAAAGCTGGATAGAGAAAATAAAAAGATACAAAGCTTGAATAAAGCTTTTATGTGGGGGGTTAAATGCTTCATTGAAATCGGGGGTTTGTCCAAATTTATAAAAACTTTCTCATATATAAAAACTTATATGTTCAGTAATCATACAAGTTATCGATAAAACAAGAAATATATTAAACAAAAAAAGAGCTGCAAAAGCAGCTCTTTTTAGAATTATTGAGTGAGAATGATTATTCAACCATTTTCTTCTCTACAGATCCGTCATTGTACATGTACAATAATACTTCACCGTTAAATTGTTCAGTAGGATTAACTTCCTGACCTAACATGTTTACAACTCTTACTAGAGAACGTACATCGTTAGGGTGGTTTTGAACATCCATTTCAATAGCCCAAGCTGGAACTGTTGGAGTAAGAACTCTGTAGTCATCTTGGTTAATTGCGTGAGCGAAGATAAAGTCAGACTTACCGTTAGTAGCGTCTTTAACACGTACTTGGTAACCTTGACCAGGCTGCATCATACCTAAACCATCGAATAAGAAGTCTGGCCAGTAGAATAAACCTTCGTTGTTCTTAACAATGTTAATGTTGTTTTGAACATTTTCTTCAGAACCGAATTGAGCTTCAAATTGAGCTACAACAGGAGACTCGTGGTGTAAGTAGTAAGCTACTGTATTCCATCCTGTGTGTAAGTCGATTTCGATTGGCGCTCTGTGGTAGTCTAATGAATCAGTGATTAGACCTTCTAATGCTAAGTGAGCAGCATGGTTAGCGTTAAAATCAGCTTGCATATTAGCTATTGTAAGAGCTAGTAAAGCTTCAGCATCAGCAATTGTCAAAGCTAATAACGCTTCATCAGCAGCTTCGTCAGCAGCAAACCAGTCAGCTACAGCAGCTAAAGTATCTGTATAAGTAGTAAACCACATTAAGTCGTTCGCATCGTAACGAGCTTGCATATCAGTAATAGTATCATTCAATTCTTGAGCATCAGCAGCTTCATCAGAAGCGAATGCTACAGCAGCAGAATCTAATGTGAAAGAAATAGAATCTCTTAAGAATGCATCATGTGCATTGTAAGCAGCATCCCAAGCAGCATCATTAACATCGTAACGATCTTGCATATCAGAAATAGTATCTGCTAACTCTTGAGCATCTCTTTCTTCATCCATATCAATCCATTCCATAACATCAGCTAAGTTATCGATAACGTGAC
>ENA-OSET01005794-OSET01005794.1-sediment-metagenome-genome-assembly--contig:-NODE-5794-length-10302-cov-4.095159_pt1 | contig 10302 bp, 6 predicted proteins | sample MGYA00237882_ERZ534229 | MGnify/ENA primary metagenome ERZ534229 (study PRJEB26408, sample SAMN06266212) | sediment metagenome | isolation source: Hudson Canyon methane seep mesocosm | place: USA:Hudson...
CTATTCAGCCGCCGTTTTTCATCTAATGACACATGCTTTTTTCAAAGCGCTATTGTTCCTATCTGCAGGCGCGCTGATCTATTGCATGCACCATGAACACAATATATTCCGAATGGGAGGGCTTGCAAAAAAGCTACCCATTGTATGTGTTTGCTTTTTAGTTGGCTGCGCAGCTTTAGCATCACTTCCGCTTATGTCGGGCTTTTTCAGCAAAGAGCTGATATTGGAAAAATTACTAGATCAGCATATGTACGGTCTTTGGTCAGTTGCCATCGCAGGGGCTTTTCTCACCGCCTTTTACAGCTTTAGATTATTCTTCGTTATTTTCTTCGGCGAAAGTCAAAAAGAACCCGATACGAAACCGACTAAAACGATGATTCTTCCCCTCTCGATTTTAGCTCTTCTGGCCATATTTGGTGGTATTCAGCCTGAGGGGCTTATCGCTTTATTTACACCTTCTTCTGGTGTGATCCCCAGCCAGCCACATGACCCGGCAATTATAGCCTTCACCATCGCAGTACCCATTATCGCCGTGCTATTTTCATTTGTTCAATTCAAACGAGGTGTCTTCGGGAAAACGCCAACGTCCAAACCTTTAAAGAATTTGAGGGATTTTTTGTACAGCGGATGGGCGTTTGATTGGCTATATAACAAACTAATTGTAAAACCTTTTGTTTCGATGGCGAACCGAAACAAAAACGACTTTATTGATCAATTTTCAATACTGTTGATCAATGCAAGTCGACTTGTTCACAAGCTCTTTAGTCAGCTTCAAACCGGTCAACTTCGTTGGTATAACGGCAGCTTGATTTTGTTTGCTGTTGCCGCGCTTACTTTTTTAATCGCTGCTTAAACGTTTATTAATCACACAATAGGATAGAACAGATGATATTGATGAGTATGATCCTGATTCTCTTATTAGGTGGCTTAGCGGCCTGGGCGAGTGAATCGCTTAGCCCAAATGCACCTAAGTGGGTAGCTGCGCTAAGCCTTATCATCGCACCTTACCCTATTCGCTATATCTTGTATGACTTGGGGACCAGCACCAATGAAGGTTGGTTAATAAATGAAGTTACACTTTGGATTCAACGCTTAAACATCACATTTCATCTTGCCATCGACGGTTTGAGTTTACTTCTTATACTTCTAACCTTGTCCATGGGGCTTATCGCCGTCATGGCCGCATGGAAAGAAATAAAAACACGTACCGGCTTTTTCTATTTCAATCTACTCTGGTCACTCGCTGGGGTGATAGGTGTTTTCTGTGCCTTAGACCTGTTTTTATTCTTTGTATTTTGGGAAGTGATGCTGGTTCCTATGTACTTGCTTGTCGCGATCTGGGGTTACGAAAACAGACGCTATGCCGCCATGAAATTTTTCTTGTTTACCCAAGCAGGAGGCTTACTGATGCTGGTAAGTATCTCAGCATTAGTGTTATTAAACTTTCAAGAGAGTGGCGTTCTCACCTTCGATTATCTCGACTTAATAGCGCATCAACTCTCTCCGCATGCAGCATTTTGGGTTATGCTTGGTTTCTTCATCGCATTCATTATTAAGCTGCCTATTGTACCTTTCCACAACTGGCTACCAGATGCACATACCCAAGCACCAACAGCAGTTAGCGTCATCCTCGCGGCCGTATTACTCAAGACCGGCGGGTATGGCTTGATTCGATTTGTTTTGCCTATGTTTCCAGAGGTTTCTGTCGAATTTGCCCCCTATGCGATGGCTCTAGCGGGCCTGACAATTATCTACGGAGCCGTCATGGCTTTTTCTCAGCAAGACCTAAAAAGGCTTATCGCTTATACAAGTATCAGCCACATGGGGTTCGTACTATTAGGTTGCTATGCGATGACTCAACAAGCTTGGCAAGGTGCGGTCATGCAAATGCTGGCACATGGCATCAGTGCTGCCGCATTATTCGCGCTTGTGGGTGCGATTCAATACCGTTATCACACACGAGACCTAAATGAACTCGGAGGGCTATGGCAAGTTTTACCCAAACTCAGCGCCGTTGGTTTGTTCTTCGTAGTCGCCTCATTGGGCATGCCGGGTTTAGGGAATTTCGTCGGTGAATTTTTGGTGTTACTTGGTAGTTTTCCGTCCTACCCCATCTTTACCATAATTGCTGCATTAGGCTTGATTCTCGCTGCCGTGTACTCATTAGCCATTGCGCAAAGGACATTTTTCGGACCACTTAAACTTGGCGAAGCACTCGACTTAGATACGCGAGAAATTCTGATGATGACAAGCATGGCAGTTATTCTTCTATGGATGGGACTACACCCCCAACCTCTAATTGACTTGGCACAGCACACCTTAAACCAGTTTCCACTTGGAGCAACTATCAAATGAATGCGGCTTTGGCTTACGCCCTTCTCCCTTGGATAATAATCGGTAGTACCGCACTAATATTAATGCTATTCGCCGCCGTTAAACGCGATCATCTCTATATCAGCTTTCTAACATCGTTAGGTTTGTTGCTGGCATTGATAGTCCAATTGATTCAGATAAGTGAGGTTGATTACAAAGACTCCCTGGTTATATTTGACGGTACAACCACGCTTCTTTCTGCACTCATCATCTTTGTGTCTTTCTTATTAAGTTTGCTTTTATACCCTTGGCTAGAAAGTGTAAACGACCCGAAAGAAGAATATTACATGCTATTCTTGCTAGCCACCTTAGGCAGTTTGGTGGTTTGTGCTAGTAGTCATTTTGCGAGTTTCTTTCTTGGCTTAGAGCTAATGAGCTTGTCCCTTGTTCCTATGGTAAGTTACGTTGACAGAGACCAAAAATCATTAGAAGCAGGTATCAAGTATCTCGTACTTTCAGCCCTTGCTTCTGCATTTATGTTGATGGCAATTGCGATTATATATTTTTATGCTGGCACACTCTCGATTGACCAGATCGTTAATAATTCTTCGTTTATTCTTGAGTCCTCGGCCACAAGTGGTGAGGGCCTTGCAAACACTGTTATTTACAACACGGCTTTAGTTTTTCTGCTTGTCGGCGTTACTTTTAAATTATCACTCGCGCCATGTCATTTGTGGGTCGCAGATCTACTAGAAGGCTCCCCACTTCCAACAGCAGCACTCTTAGCAACGATATCAAAAGCTGCGATGTTTGTTGTTTTAATTAGGTTGTTTAGTTTTGGCGACTGGCACCTTCAAACTGATATTGTGTGGATTCTCTCGGCTGTCGCGGGAGTTTCAATGATCATGGGTAATTTTCTGGCACTGTTACAAAAGAATATCCTGCGTTTACTAGCCTTTTCATCTATTGCACATTTTGGTTATCTCTTACTAACACTGATATCGATGAAACCTGAAAGTGCGCTCGCAAATGAGTCCGCACTATCTAACGAAGCGGCTATCTATTATCTATTTGCCTACCTTATTACGGTACTTGGTACGTTTGCCGTATTAATGCTACTTAACACCCCTCATACAGGCCCTCAGAAACCATCCTCAGCTATAACCATCGACAGTTTACGCGGGCTATTCTGGAACAAACCCGGTACATCTCTCACCTTAATGCTGCTATTGTTATCACTCGCGGGTATTCCTCTTACCATAGGCTTCGTCGGTAAATTCTACGTCACATTGGCCGCTGTCAATTCTCAGCTGTGGTATTTGGTCGCGGCATTGATAATCAGCAGTATTGCAGGGTTGTACTATTACCTTCGGCTTATAATGATTATGGTAGAAAAAACCGATGCTGGGGAATCACTCGCTAAAGAACCATTTTCGGTTACTAGTCCTATTTTGTTGACCACCGTTAGTTCGCTTGTATTAGGAATCGGTATTTTCCCGGGTCATCTCGCCGAGATTATTGAGAAAATTCTAACGTAGATAAGGTACTCTACTGCTTAATAATAGTTTCATTTTCAGTCAAATATTAAAGGACTTACCTGTGTCAAAACTACCTCGTTTTTTTGTCTCGATTGCAGTATCCATCTCTATTGGCATCATCACTAGCGCGGTGGCAGATGAAAATCACGGTCACTCGCCAGTGTATACTTCGACCAACATTTCAGAAAACATAACACTTCTTCAAGGAAAAGGCGGAAACATCGCGGCTCTAACAGGCGAACAGGGTACGTTACTGGTTGATAATGATTATCAAGATATGTCACCTGCGCTGATAACGGCACTTGAACCGCTTGGCGGAATGGGAAAATTGACCTACATCATCAATACTCACTGGCATAGCGATCATACCGGTGGCAATAAGTTACTTGGTGATCACGCCACTATTGTAGCCCACGATAATGTTCGAAAACGCTTACTGTCTCGCCAAGAAATTAAGCTCTTTAATAAGGTATTTGAACCTGACCCCTCTTCGCCCCAACCGTCAGTCACCTACAAAACAAGCATGAATTTATACTTTAATAATGAAACCGTTGAGCTATTACATTTGGCGAATGGACATACTGATGGTGACTCGATCGTTTTTTTCAAAGGTGCAAACGTTGTACACATGGGTGATCACTTCTTTAACGGGTTCTTCCCGTTCGTAGACGTTTCTTCAGGGGGCAATGTTCTAACCATGGCCAAAAACGTCAAAACAGTGATTAATATGGTTGATGATAAGGCGGTTATTATTCCCGGCCATGGTCCACTCTCTAACAAGGCTGGTCTTGAGGCATTTCACAAAATGTTGACCGGGACAGCTAGCGAGGTTAGCGCTATGAAAAGTAAAGGTATGAATTTGGAAGATATACAGAAGCAAGGTTTATCAAGTCAATGGGATAGTTGGACCCACGGCTTTCTCAATACGAAAACATGGATCTCGATTATAGATGCCAGCCTTTGACCTTGGTCAATGACCAAACACTCAAATCTCGCGCTGGCGTAAAGCTTCGAACAAACAAATGCCAGTTGCGACCGAGACGTTCAAACTACTCACACTGCCTTCCATGGGAATTTTGACTAGTTGGTCACAGTGCTCACGAGTTAATCTTCTGAGCCCACTCCCCTCTGCCCCCATCGCCAATGCCATCGGTCCTTTTAAGTCAGCTTGATAAATGGTCTGTTCCGCTTCACCCGCCGCACCACTAATCCACACACCAAAGTTCTGTAGCCACTTCATGGTTCTTGCCAGATTAGTAACACGAATAACAGGAATATGCTCCGCCGCGCCACATGCAACTTTTTTAGCGACTGAATTAAGCGGTGCTGACTTATCTTTTGGGACGATCACCGCATGAACACCTGCCGCGTCAGCCGAGCGCAAACACGCCCCTAAATTATGTGGATCGGTGACTGAATCTAATATTAGTAAAAAAGGCGCTGTGTCGTTTTCAGACGAAGACACACTATTAAGAATATCCTCAAGATCGCCCTCATCTTTTTCAACTTCGGCCTTCACTAAAGCGACAACACCTTGATGTCGACCGCTTACAAGCGTATCGAGTTTTTTTCTCGGAACATATTCAAAGCTGATCTGTTTGCTTTGCATAATGTTAAGTAGCTTCGTTAACCTCTCATCATCACGCCCTTGCTGAATTTGTACCGACAATATCGAGTCTGCCTCTTTTTGAATCAGTGCTTCGACTGCATGTAATCCAAATACGCAATCCTGACTCATACTTTCTTGACCTTTCTCTTGCGAGTACTACTAATTTTCTTGGTGCCGTTTTCGGTATTACTTGGTTTTTTCTTGGCTGCTTTAGCCACCTTAGGCTTCGCCCTGCTTTTAGTCTTTTCTATAGTCTTGTCTTCGGTACTGACACTAGGTTTGACTCGGCGCTTAGACGGTTGCCGAACTTTCTTCACCGCGGTTTCACCCTCTTTGCCAACAACGATACCAGGGCTTTTCGGTTCACCACGTGCAATGGGTTTGCTTGCCTTTGCCACTTTTTTCTTGAATGGTTTCTTGTCGCTCGCCTTACTATTTTTCTTAGAGCCTTTTCGATAGTCTTTTTTAGCTCCTTTGGTATTTTTTGAGTTTTTTTCAGGACGGCGTGAACGAGACTTTCCTGCCTTGGCCCCTTCAGATCCAATAAGCATTAAATCAACTTTGCGCTCTTCCAAGTTTATTTGTGATACCTGAACAACGACTTTATCGCCTAAGCCGTACCTAGCACCACTACGCTCTCCAACTAAGCGATGTTTCTGAACATCATGATTAAAATAATCGCCATTCAAAGTAGAAATATGCACGAGGCCCTCGACATAAAGGTCTGCCAATTCGACAAAAAACCCAAACCCGGTAACCGCAGAAATAAGGCCCTCAAAAGTTTCGCCAACGTGCTGTTGTAAATACTCACATTTCAACCAACTATGAACATCTCGCGTTGCCTCATCGGCTCGTCGCTCTGCCATTGAACATTGTTCGCCCAACACCAACATTTTCGCCAAGTCATAGGGGTAATTGTGTAATGCTAAATCAAGACCTTCTGGCCGCTTCACATCTACACATTCTTTCTTACTGTAGATCACAGATTTAATTGCGCGGTGAACAAGTAAGTCAGGGTATCGTCGAATAGGCGAGGTGAAATGAGCATAGTGCTTAAAGGCCAAACCAAAATGGCCTTTCTCTTCAGGCTCATATACGGCTTGGCTCATAGAGCGAAGCAGAATTGTCTGCAAAACCCTAAAGTCTGGCCGGTCTTTAATTTGAGCAATAATTGCTTGATAATCTGAAGGCTCGGGCGTGTCTCCGCCCATCAGTTGTAAACCTTGTTCTCCGAGAAACGATCTAACATTTTCGAGTTTTTCTTGGGATGGTCCATCATGAGTTCGATATAGAACCGGCAGTTTATGGCGAACTAAAAACTGTGCTGTTGCCACATTCGCACACAGCATGCATTCTTCAATAATCTTGTGCGCATCGTTTCGAATTGTTGGAACAATGGCATCGATCTTACGGTTCTCATCAAAGATAATTCTTGTTTCAACCGTATCAAAATCTATTGCGCCTCGCTCTTTCCGTTTGGCCTGCAACACGCCATACAGCGTATAGAGTTGCTGTAAATGAGGCAGAACTTCAGCGAAATCTTCGCTAAGTTGTATCGCATCATCCGACTCAGGCTGCTCTAACATAGCACCTACCTGATTGTATGTGAGCCGAGCATGGCTGTGCATGACGCCTTCATAAAACTGACTAGCAGTAACGTCACCAGCTTTATTGATATCCATTTCGCATACCATACACAGACGGTCGACTTTAGGATTCAGTGAACATAGGCCATTAGATAATACTTCGGGCAACATAGGCACAACATGGTCAGGAAAATACACCGATGTAGCTCGATTGTTAGCTTCTTTGTCTAGTGCCTCGTCTGCACGAACATAATGACTCACATCTGCGATTGCGACATAGAGTTTCCAACCTTCTTTCTGTTGTTCGCAATAGACAGCATCATCAAAATCACGCGCATCTTCACCATCAATTGTAACCAACGGAAGATGACGAACATCGATACGGTTTTCTTTGTCAGGCTCACTGACTTTAGGCTTGAGTTTTTTCACTGCGTATTCGACATCAGCGGGCCAAATAAACGGAATTGCGTGCGCGCGAATTGCCACGTCGATTTCCATACCTGGAGCCAAATGGTCTCCAAGAACGTCTGTCACTTTTCCTGTTGCTAGTGTACGTTTAGTGGGTTGATGAATTATCTCAACTTCAACATATTGACCATGATCAGCTCTACCGCTGTTTTCGGGCTCAATAGAAATATGTTGGCAAATACGGTTATTTTCCACTTCTACATAAGTGGTATTGCCTTCATGATAAATGCGGCCAACTAATGAGCTTGTGTTTCTCTCAAGAATATCAACAATAATGGCGTGTTTCTTTCCTCGATGATCTTCCCTATCAGCCCGAACCAAGACCCGGTCTCCATCAAAAACGGTACGCATTTGGCGCGCTGAAAGATATAGGTCATTGCCGCCCTCGTCCAACTTCACAAACCCGAACCCGTCTCGATGTCCAATCACAAGGCCTTTCATCATCGTGACCATAGACGCGGGCATGTACTGCCCTTTTCGGTTTCCCACTAGCTGCCCATCTCTAGACATCGCAATCAAACGCCGCCTAAGCGCTTCAATGCTATCAGGATCGGTCAGATTCAGTTGTTCTACTAATTCAGGGTGAGTAAGAGCGTTTTTCTGCGTATCCAAATGAGCGAGGATAAATTCGCGGCTAACAATCGGGTTGTCGTATTTTTCCGCTTCGCGCTTTTGATGCGGATCGCGATTTTCGGGAGTTTTATTTTTTGGATTGGTCTGATCAGGTTTCGTCATTCATGCCCGCACAAAGGTAAATAAAGGGTGAACGTAAGAGTATAACGCCTATCCAGTACATCAACCAGCTCATAATGACGCGCGGTAGACTCTCGGCATATCAACAATTCAATAGTAAAAACTTACAGTTTACGTCTGGATAAAACTTAAGCAATCGCTTATCTTTTAATCAAGACCCCTTGCAACTGCTCTCGCAATAGGAGGGATTCTATGAATAAACTTGAACGGTTCTATCAATCCTTGTGGCAGAAGTACCTTATCTTGTGTCCACAAGCACGGTCTATTCATCATTTATTTCAAAATGAAGGAGAGGTCTTGGTCAACGACCATGTCGCCTTTCGCACCATTGCCAACTCACCAATTTGCATAGATCAACTAGAACCCAGAATCATATCTCTGGGATATGAATACTTAGAAAGCTATCATTTTGAAGCTAAAAAGCTCAATGCCCGCTGTTATATACACCCCTTGTCTCCAACCAAGATTTTTATCTCTGAGCTTCTTCATACTGAGCTGACGATCGATACGCAAAATATTATTAGACAATTTATAGAGCAAATAGACACCACAACAGAACCGGATCTAAATGCTGGCCGAATGTGGCAGCTTCCAACATTTGAACAATATCAAAGTTTGATACAACAATCCGAATACGCAGCATGGGTATCAATATGGGGTCTTTGCGCAAATCACTTCACTGTCTATGTAAACCACCTTCAACATTTCGACAATTTAGAGCAGGTCGTTTCACGTCTATCTAACCAAGGCTATCAACTAAACCCAATTGGTGGGTTTATAAAAGGGAAAAAGTCAGATTTATTGATTCAGTCATCCACTTTGGCATGCCTCATTCCCGTTCTATTTTCAGACGCGGGAGAACAAGAAGTCGCTGGTTGTTATTACGAATTCGCACAACGTTTTAGCGATAGCAACGGAGAGCTATTTCAGGGTTTTATACCAAGCAGTGCAGATAAAATTTTCGAATCAACAAACAGAGGACACGCTCATGACTAAAAAAGTCGTCGTACTTGGCCTAGGTCGAATTGGAAGTGCCATAGCATTGCTGTTAAACCGTAACAGTGCCTACCAAATAGAAGGCGCAGATATTGATGCTAATACTGTTGCACATTTTGCGAATCATTTTCCAACCCACCTAATAACGGACAACAATTTTTCTACCCTGCTACAGAATCAAGATGCCGTTATCTCTGCCTTAACATTTAATGAAAATCCCATCGTCGCACAAGCGGCGCTTGATAACGGTTGCAGCTACTTCGATCTCACTGAAGATGTCAGATGCACGCAAGCGATCAAAGATATCTCAAAGAAAGCAGTGCCAGGACAAGTATTTATGCCGCAATGCGGCTTGGCACCAGGATTCATTGGTATTTTAGCGTACAGTTTCCAAAAAACATTCGACACCCTTGATACCCTTAAGCTTAGAGTGGGCGCGCTGCCAGAATTCCCATCAAACCAGATGATGTACAACTTAACCTGGAGCACAGAAGGACTAGTCAATGAGTACTCAAACCCCTGCGAAGCGATAAAAAATCACACGTTGACAATGGTAGAGCCTTTGGAAGGTAGGGAGACACTTTCTGTTTCTGGCGTCGAATACGAATCGTTTAACACCTCGGGCGGCCTGTCAAACTTATGCCATTCGCTTAAAGGCAGGGTTAGAGAATTAACATATAAAACAATCCGTTACCCAGGTCATTGTGAGCTAATGAAATTTCTTTTTCACGATTTGAGATTAGGTGAAGAAGGGCCGCGGCGTGAGATGTTAATGGACATACTCGAAAGTTCTGTCGCAACAACAACACAAGACATCGTATTGATATCAGTTGTTGCGACAGGCAGCATCAATGGTAGATTGCACCAACGCAGCCGAACATTTTTAGTAAAACATCGAGCTGACCATAGCGCTATTCAAATTTCTACCTCCTCTGCCGCAGCAACCACGATGGATTTAATTCTTAACAGTACAACGCCTCGAACCGGTTTCGTTGAGCAAGAAACTTTAGACATAAACGAGTTCTTACAAAACGACTTC
>ENA-OSET01005795-OSET01005795.1-sediment-metagenome-genome-assembly--contig:-NODE-5795-length-10298-cov-3.191469_pt1 | contig 10298 bp, 8 predicted proteins | sample MGYA00237882_ERZ534229 | MGnify/ENA primary metagenome ERZ534229 (study PRJEB26408, sample SAMN06266212) | sediment metagenome | isolation source: Hudson Canyon methane seep mesocosm | place: USA:Hudson...
ATACCGGTGAAGATTCTGAGATCGTTGATCAGATCAAAGAACTGCTCGACAGCCGGGTGCGCCCTGCGGTGGCCCAAGATGGCGGCGACATCACATTTCACGGATTTGAGCGCGGTGTTGTTTACCTGCACATGCAAGGCGCCTGCGCGGGCTGCCCCTCGTCGACGCTGACCCTGAAAATGGGCATCGAGAACCTGCTGCGCCACTATATCCCCGAAGTGACCGAGGTTCGGCCCGTCGCCGTATGATCGGCGCAAAAGGAGCAACCGTGTCGTCCGGACCACTAGTATTGGGATTTGATACCTCGGCCGCGCATTGCGCGGCCGCCTTGCTGCGTGGCGATACGATTGTTACAGAGCGGTTAGAACTAATGACCCGCGGTCAGGCCGAACGGCTGATGGTCCTGCTGGAAGAGGTGTTGTCAGAGGGCGGTGCCGCCTGGGAAGACTTGTCGGCGATTGGCGTTGGCGTAGGTCCGGGCAATTTCACAGGCATCCGCATCGGCGTCTCTGCCGCACGCGGGCTGGCACTGGGACTGGATATCCCCGCCGTTGGTGTTACCGGATTCGAGGCGCGCGCAACTGACGGTGAACTGGCGGCTATCCCGGCCCCCCGGGACCAGGTCTATGCCGCTCTTCCGGACCAGGCACCGCGTCTGATGCCTGCCCAAGAGGCCGCCGAAGCCGCCCGCAGTGCCGGGCTGACCTTCGCGCCTGAGGCAACGCCCGCAGGCCTTGCCGAAGCCATTGCGCGCTGCGCAGCGCTGCGGTTCAATGACAACACCTTGCCACCACCGGCGCCACTGTATTTACGCGCCGCCGACGCGGCCCCTTCGCGGGATGTGCCGCCTGCGTTGATCGATGGCTAACCCACTGTCGCCAATTGCCATGGCAGCCACCCATGCGGCCGCCTTCACCCAATCCCGGCCCTGGACCGCAGCAGAATTCACCGCGCTGCTGGACAGCCATTTGACCTTTGTGGTGGGCGACGCGCAGTGCTTTGCCATAATGCGGGTTGTTGTGGATGAAGCCGAGTTGCTGACCATTGCGACCCACCCGGACCACCAGCGTCAGGGTCTGGCCCGTGCAGTGATGACTGCCTGGCGGGACCTGGCCGCCCAGCAGGGTGCAGAAACCGCGTTTCTGGAGGTGGCTGCTGACAACGCCCCAGCCTGTGATCTGTATAAAAAATGTGACTTCACCATTTGTGGGAATCGCCCCGGCTATTATCGCCGCCAAAATGGCCCGGCGGTGGATGCCATACTCATGCGACAGGCCTTGTCAGCGCATAAATAGCCTTTGATATTGAACCAACACCCCGAAATCACACCAAATGGTCAAAAAGCGGTTGACCCCTTGGCCGGGCTGCGGCCTTAATCATTGCACCTTTTGAGATACGTCTCTGATCGGGTGGCTGATACAACAAAGTCACCCCAAACAAAAAAACAACCGGGAGTACCCACATGACTCTGATGAAATCTCTGATGGGAGCGGCCGCAACGATCGCCCTGACCGCTGGCGCGTCGCTGGCTGATCCTGCCATCATTTTTGACCTTGGCGGCAAATTCGACAAAAGCTTCAACGAAGCTGCCTTTGCCGGTGCGACCCGTTGGGCTGAAGAAACGGGCGGCACATTCCGCGAAGTTGAACTGCAGTCCGAAGCGCAGCGCGAACAGGCCCTGCGTCGCTTTGCCGAAGCTGGATCTAACCCAATTGTCATGGCTGGCTTTGCCTTCTCTGACGCCCTAAGCCAGGTCGCACCGGATTACCCAGACACCAAGTTCGCCGTCATCGACGTTGACTGGCTGGACATGCCCAACGTCCGCGGCATCGGCTTTCAGGAGCACGAAGGATCGTATCTGGTTGGCATGATGGCCGCTCAGGCGTCCAAGTCTGGCACCGTAGGCTTCATCGGTGGCATGGATATCCCACTGATCCGCAAATTCGCCTGTGGCTATGCCCAGGGCGTTATGGCGGCCAATCCCGATGCCAAGATCATTGCCAACATGACCGGCACCACTCCGGCGGCATGGAACGATCCGGTTAAAGGCTCAGAGCTGACCAAGGCACAGATCAGCCAGGGTGCTGACGTTGTTTATGCAGCTGCTGGCGGTACTGGTGTTGGCGTTCTGCAGACTGCAGCTGACGAAGGCATCCTGTCCATCGGCGTCGACAGCAACCAGAACCACCTGCACCCAGGCAAAGTTCTGACCTCAATGCTGAAACGTGTGGACAACGCAGTCTTTGATGCCTTTTCACAGGGTGAAGATCTGGAAAGCGGCAACGTACACATGGGTGTCGCCAATGGTGGCGTCGGCTATGCGATGGACGACAACAATGCCGCGCTGGTCAGTGCAGACATGCAGGCCGCAGTGGATGCTGCATCAGCAAAAATCGCTTCTGGCGAACTGTCAGTGCACAACTACATGTCCGACGACAGCTGCCCGGCTCTGAACTTCTAAGCCTTGTAGCGATACATTAATAAGGGCCGCGCAGCTATGCGCGGCCCTTTTTTCCCTAGCAGCGCGAGCATGCCATCCATTTTTCAGTACCGCCAATGACATCGCGGACCTGTCCAAAGGCATCACCAGCGCGCAGAACGTGAAATCTGTCGGAACAGGAACTGGTGAATGACCATATCCCCTGCCATTGAACTAAAAGGCATTTCCAAGGCCTTTGGCCCGGTTCAGGCCAACAAGGACATCTCGATCAGCGTAGCACCAGGTACCATCCATGGTATCATCGGTGAAAACGGCGCTGGCAAATCGACCCTGATGAGCATCCTGTATGGATTTTATAAGGCCGATAAGGGTGAGATCTGGATTAACGGCAAAAACACCGTGATCCCCGACAGTCAGGCCGCTATTTCTGCTGGCATCGGTATGGTATTTCAGCATTTCAAATTGGTGGAAAACTTCACTGTTTTGGAGAACATCATTCTCGGAGCCGAGGACGGAGGGCTGCTGAAACCCTCACTGGCCAAGGCCCGCCGCATTCTGAAACAACTGGCCGCCGAATATGAGTTGAACGTCGACCCTGACGCCCGCATCGATGAAATCGGTGTTGGCAAACAACAGCGGGTCGAAATCCTCAAGGCGCTATACCGTCAAGCCGACATTCTGATTCTGGACGAGCCCACCGGGGTGTTGACCCCAGCCGAGGCAGATCAGCTGTTCCGCATTCTTCACCGCCTGCGCGAAGAAGGTAAAACCATCATCCTGATCACCCACAAGCTGCGCGAAATCATGGAGACCACCGACACCGTATCTGTTATGCGCCGCGGCCAGATGACGGCAACAGTCAAGACCTCTGAAACCAATCCAGCCCATCTTGCCGAACTGATGGTAGGTCGCAAGGTCTTGTTGCAAGTGGATAAAACTCCGGCAAAGCCGGGCGCACCCGTGCTCGAGATCGAAAACCTGTCGGTGCGTGATGAGGACGGCGTTGAACGGGTCAAAGGCATCAACTTACAAGTCCGCGCAGGCGAAATTCTGGGTATTGCCGGCGTTGCCGGTAACGGCCAGTCGGAACTGCTCGAGGTACTGGGTGGCATGCGCAGCGGCACCGGCTCGATCCGAATGCAGGGCGCCGAACTGCCGCTTTCCGGCCCCGGATCACACGGTCAGGCCCGCCGTCGTGCCCATATTGCCCATGTCCCCGAAGACCGCCAGCGCGAAGGCCTGATCATGGACTTCCACGCTTGGGAAAACGTCGCTTTTGGCTATCACCGTGACCCGATCTATCAATCTGGCATGTTGATGAACAACGCCGCCCTGCGCGCCGATACCGAAGCCAAGATGGAAAAGTTCGACGTACGCCCCCCGGATCCCTGGCTTGCGGCCAAGAACTTCTCAGGCGGCAACCAGCAAAAGATTGTTGTGGCCCGCGAGATCGAGCGTAATCCGGAATTGCTGCTGATCGGCCAACCCACGCGCGGTGTCGACATTGGCGCCATCGAATTCATTCACAAACAAATCGTCGAGCTGCGTGATCAGGGCAAAGCCATCCTGCTTGTCTCGGTTGAACTCGAAGAGATCCTGTCACTGGCCGACCGTGTGGCGGTGATGTTTGATGGTCACATCATGGGCGAACGCCTTCCGCATGAGACTGACGAAAAAGAACTTGGCCTGTTGATGGCCGGTGTCGCCGGGGAGGCCGCATAAGATGGAAAAGATGCCCAAATGGGCCGATGTGGTGCTGATCCCGGTGATCAGCTTGCTGTTGGCCGCTGTTATCTCCGCCCTGGTGATCCTTGCGATTGGCGAGAACCCTGTTGAAGCCGTCAAACTGATGATCGATGGCGCCTTAGGGTCGACCTATGGCTGGGGCTATACGCTCTATTATGCCACCAACTTCCTGTTTACTGGCCTGGCTGTTTCAGTCGCCTTTCACGCCCGTATGTTTAACATTGGTGGCGAAGGTCAGGCGATGTTGGGGGGCTTGGGAGCAGCGCTTGTTTGTCTCTACATTCCGTGGCCACACTGGTCGATGGCCCTAGCCGGTGGCGCGATTGGCGCGGCCATCTTTGGCGCGGCCTGGGCTGCTATTCCTGCCTATTTGCAAGCCAAACGCGGCAGCCACATCGTGATCACCACCATCATGTTCAACTTTATCGCCGCAGCGGTGCTGAACTATGTGCTGGTCAACTTACTGCGCCCCGCGGGATCCATGGACCCGGCAACCGCACGTTTCCCGGAAGCCGTACACCTGCCCACCCTGCACGATCTGTTGGCGCCCCTTGGAATTGAGTTTTCCAAGGCCGCCCCGGCCAACGTCAGTTTTCTGGTGGCGCTCGCCGCCTGTGTCTTTGTCTGGCTGCTGATCTGGCGTACCAAACTGGGATACGAGATCCGTGCCTATGGCAAATCCGAGCAAGGCGCGCTCTATGCCGGGATCTCGCCCTTCAAGATCACCATGATCGCCATGCTGCTCTCAGGGGCGCTGGCTGGTATGATGGCCACCAACAACGTCATGGGTGAAGCCGAACGTCTGGTGCTGAACTCGACCGAGGGTGCGGGCTTTATTGGTATCGCAGTGGCGCTGATGGGACGTTCTCATCCCTTTGGTGTCTTTCTTGCCGCGATCCTGTTTGGATTTCTCTACCAGGGTGGTGCTGAACTTGCCCTGTGGACCAAGATCCCCCGCGAAATGATCGTCGTGATCCAGGCGCTGGTTATCTTGTTCACCGGCGCACTGGACAACATGGTCCGGATGCCGCTTGAAAAAATCTTTATCGCACTTCGGAAAGGAAAAGCCTGATGGATTTCCTGACACTCATTCAAGTCCTGGACAGCACAGTGCGTCTGGCCACTCCGCTGCTTCTGGCCTGTCTCGCTGGCCTGTTTTCGGAACGGGCAGGCATTTTCGACATCGGCCTTGAGGGCAAGATGCTGGCCGCCGCCTTCTTCTCGGCTGCGGTTGCTGCGGTTACCGGAAACGTCTGGCTGGGTCTTTTGTCCGGGGTCGCGGCCTCGCTATCGCTGAGCGCCCTGCACGGGTTGGCCTCGATCACCTTTCGTGGCAACCAATTGATTTCCGGGCTGGCGGTTACCATGCTGGCCCAGGGCTTTACGGTAGTGATTGCCCAAAGGTGGTTCCAGCAAGGTGGGCGCACGCCATCCTTGCTGACCGAAGGCCGCTTTGGCCCCATCACCTTTCCTTTTGCCGAGGCCATAGCCGGCGTGCCGGTGATTGGGCCAATCTATGCCGAGCTGCTGTCAGGGCATTCGATCCTGGTTTACGTGGCCTTTGCAGCCGTGCCCGCCTCTTGGTGGCTGCTCTATCGCACCCGGTTCGGTCTGCGCCTGCGCGCCGTCGGTGAAAACCCCGAAGCTGTGGATACGGCTGGTATTTCGGTGGTTGGCCTGCGGTTCGCTGCCGTGGGGATCTGTGGGCTGCTTTGTGGCATTGCAGGCGCCTACCTCGCCACATCGCTTCAGGCCGGTTTTGTCAAAGATATGACGGCAGGCCGTGGCTATATCGCTCTCGCAGCCTTGATCTTTGCCAAGTGGCGACCCTGGCACGCTATGGGCGCCTGCCTGTTGTTTGGCCTGTTGCAAGCCGTCGCCTTGCGGTTCCAGAATATTGAGCTGGGTGGCATTACCATCCCGGTCCAAATGATGGATGCACTTCCCTATATCCTGACTGTGGTGATCCTGGCCGGTTTTGTCGGTAAGGCCATCCCCCCAAAGGCCGGCGGTGAGCCCTACGTAAAGGAACGCTGAAGCCCGCCCAAGCCGTCCAAACTTCAACACCGCCCGACATCACGTCAGGCGGTGTTTTGTCAGCAGGAGCTCCCGCCCGTCACTTGGCATCTGGGCGATGCCCGTTCCCGTTGGGCGTGGCGCCGTGCTGCGCACGGCGCCACGCCCAAGTCTGATCAGGGTTTACCGGCTTTGCCGGTACACTCTGCAGACACGGGAGACCACCGATCGGAAAACCTACCTTCTGCGTAAGTCCAGTTTTCCATTCTCCCCAGTCCTATTTGCTGCGCAGCGGCATCGGTGGTTGATTTCAACCATGCGCCCGGTCTAACAAAGATTATGCAGATTTATCTTCCTATCGCCGAAGTCTCGGTCAACGCCTTCCTTTTGCTAGGTTTAGGTGGCTTGGTCGGAATATTGTCAGGTATGTTCGGGGTTGGCGGCGGTTTTTTAATGACCCCGCTGCTTTTCTTTATTGGCATACCACCCGCCGTTGCGGTCGCCACCGAGGCGAATCAGATCGTGGCGTCCTCGTTTTCGGGCGTCCTGGCCCACTTTCGAAGGCGAACGGTCGATATCAAGATGGGCCTGGTGCTGCAAGCCGGTGGCCTGGTCGGGGCGGCACTGGGTGTCTTGGTCTTTAACTACCTCAAGGCGCAGGGCCAGGTCGATCTTCTGGTCAAGCTTTGCTACGTGGTCTTCCTGGGTGTCGTCGGTGGCCTGATGTTCATCGAAAGCCTGAACGCTATCAGGAAATCCAAGAAATCAGGGGGTGCACCCGCGCCGCGCCGCCAACGCAACTGGATTCACGCGCTGCCACTCAAGGTTCGGTTCCGCACATCCGGCCTGTATATCTCAGTCATCCCACCCATTCTGGTCGGCATCTGCGTTGGCATCCTTGCCGCTATCATGGGTGTTGGCGGTGGGTTCATCATGGTGCCCGCGATGATCTACATCTTAGGGATGCCCACAAAGGTCGTAATCGGAACCTCGCTGTTCCAGATTATCACCGTGACCGCCTTTACCACCATGCTGCATGCCACCACCAACTACACCGTGGACATAGTACTTGCCGTATTGCTGCTGATCGGTGGCGTCATTGGCGCCCAGATCGGCACCCGCATTGGCGTCTACATGAAGGCCGAGCAACTGCGCATTCTACTGGCCCTTATGGTCCTGATCGTCTGCGGCAAACTGGCCCTGGATCTGCTTCTCACCCCCTCCGAGATATTCTCGCTCGGCGCTGGCGGGGGGCACTGACCATGCGCAAACTACTGCTTGCAGCCTTGCTGCTGTTTACCCCCTCCGCCCAGGCCGCTCAGGAAGAGGTGGTGCTGGGCCTCAGCCAGGACCGCGTCGCCATTACGGCCGATTTCAATGGATCTGAAATCCTGATCTTCGGCGCCGTAAAGCGGGAAACTCCTATTCCTGACACCGAACCGCTCGAGGTCATCGTGACCGTATCGGGGCCCGGCCAACCGGTGCTGGTACGGCGCAAGGAACGCAAGCTGGGCATCTGGGTCAATGTCGACTCGGTGCTGGTTGATTCTGCCCCGACATTCTATGCCGTTGCCACCAGTGCCCCATTCTCACAGGTTCTGACAGACACCGAGGACCTACGGTATCGCATCTCTATCGGGCGTGCGATTCGGTCGGTTGGTGCCGCAATGCACATTCGTGGCGCACAAGACTTTGCCGACGCCGTGATACGTATCCGCGAGGGTGAGCAGTTGTACTCTATACGCGAAAACACCGTCGCCGTTGACCAGCAGACCCTTTTTCGGACCGCTATCGATATGCCTGCCGACCTGACCGAGGGCAGCTATACAGCGCGTATCTTTCTGACCCGCAACGGCAAAGTCATCTCGCAGTATGAAACTCCGATTGATGTGCGCAAAGTCGGGCTAGAGCGGTTTCTCTATGTGATGTCGCGGGAACAACCGTTTCTATACGGGTTGATGTCACTGGCGATTGCCATCGCCGCTGGATGGGGTGCTTCGGCTGCGTTCCGTCTGCTCCGGAACAACTGATCCAAACGGTCAATCTGTGACCTGGGATCCATCGATGGTCTTAGTCGCCCTCGACCTCTAGCTTCAGTGTTGCCGCCGGTGCTGCGCGTAAATCATCAATCCGCAGCGGCTCGCTGGGTTTGGCCAGCCGGTTGCGGACCACCCAGATCAATCGCTCTTGCGCCCGTGTGATGGCGACATAGGCCAACCGTTTCCACAGGGGTTGGCCAGCCTCAACCCGCCCCATACGGGCGGCGACAAACAGATCAGGGGCAAAGACCTGCGTTGTCCCCCATTGCGACCCCTGCGCCTTGTGGATGGTCACTGCTGCGCCATGCAGGAACGTTGCGCCCATACGCGCTGCAAACGGGATAAACGGCTCTTCTTCATCCGGTTTTTCTATTTCTACTTCATCTCTACGTAATGCAACAATGTAAATACGCTTATCTGATAAGGTCAGTGCTTTAATAGATTGCCCACATGCAAATGAATCTGTACTAATTAAAATAGCATGCGCAAACTCAATCTTATCAATAGCGGCTGAGCTCATATCAGTTTGTTCTCCCTGAAAAAAACCATGCAAATGGTTATAATGATTTTTACGCTCTTTTTGTACTCTGCGTAAAATCCGAGAGAAAGGTACTCCTGTTAATGATAAAACTTGTGACACTAACATTAAACTACCTTCTAAGCTTTCAGGAACCACTTCATTAGCACCTGCTGCTTGTAAATTTTTAAGCTGATCATCATTACGGGTTCTAACAAGAATAGGAACATCTTTCGACATAGAGCGCACTTTCTGCACAACTTCTAGTGATTGTTTATCTTCACCAAAAGCAATCACTACCAACTTAGCCTTCGCTAAATAAGCGGCATTAAGTATCTCCGTTTGGCGAGAAGAGCCAAACAACACCTTTTCTCCTGCTTCACGAGCCTTACGAGTTCGTAAAGGGTCAATATCAATGGCTACAAAATCAATATTATCTTGCTTTAAAAAACGACTTACTGTTTGGCCTACGCGACCAAACCCACAAATAATCACATGATTTTCGAGTGCTTGGTTTTCAGGTAATGTTTGTAAATCTTCACTCTCAGGTGACTTTTCTTGGCTAATAAATAACGACCAACCTCTTGCGTGATTGATCATATAAGGCGTAATAGCCATACTTAAGACACCCGCACCTAATAACATAGAAGCCACATCAAGAGGTAGTAAATCACTTTGACTGGCTAATGCGATTAATACAAAACCAAACTCCCCCATCTGTGCAAGAATCAAACCCGAGGCCCAAGCATCTTTTGTCGACTCTCCAGCTCTGACTACCAAAAATTTAATCACCATCACCTTAATTAGCATAAAACTCACCATTAAAGCGACAAGGCTAAATGGCGAGGCAACTAATAAGCTAACATCTAACTTCATTCCTACCGTGATAAAAAATAGGCCTAACAATATATCTCTATAGGGTCTTATATCCGCTTCTAACTGATGTTTATATTCACTTTCACCTAACATCATACCGGCTAAGAATGCACCTAATGCCATTGATAAACCAAACCATTGAGTAAAAGCAGAAGCTAACAAGGTTACCAATAATGTTGTTAAAACAAAAAGTTCATCTGTTCTGACTTGCGCAATAATATTAAAGATTTTAGGCAGTAACCATTTACCAATTAACAGCAATAAAGCGACAACAAAAACACCTTTTACCATGGCAAGGGTCAGCGCCCATACCATAGTCTCTTGACTATCCATAGCTAACATAGGAATAATAATAAGTAACGGTACAACAGCAACATCTTGGAAAAGTAAAACAGCAACAGATAGCTGCCCTGATTTTCTTTTCATCGCACCCGTTTCACTTAACTGTCGAATAACAATAGCGGTAGATGAAAGTGCTAACACTCCGCCAACAACAAATGCGGCAGAAAAACTTAACCCAAAAAAGAGGCCTGCAACCATGAATATCATCAAAGAGATGAGGACTTGTAGACTACCGACAGAGAGAACAAGGTGCCGCATAGCCATTAGGCGTGGTAGGGAGAATTCGAGGCCTAAAGTGAATAAGAGAAAAACTATTCCTAAT
>ENA-OSET01005797-OSET01005797.1-sediment-metagenome-genome-assembly--contig:-NODE-5797-length-10296-cov-14.928369_pt1 | contig 10296 bp, 3 predicted proteins | sample MGYA00237882_ERZ534229 | MGnify/ENA primary metagenome ERZ534229 (study PRJEB26408, sample SAMN06266212) | sediment metagenome | isolation source: Hudson Canyon methane seep mesocosm | place...
TCGATTCTAAAGCGTAGAAACCACTCTTCATAAGTGAGTCTTGCAGATTCTTCTAGTAGCTTAATGCGTTTAAGATTGTTCTCGATTAGATCATCGTAGTTAGAGAGTATTTTTGCTATTTTCTGTTGGACTGGGAGTGGTGGTAAATTAACTAGTTTTAGGTTTCGAATATCCTTCATGTTTATATGAGCTACTGTTGCACCTAGAGCGCTTGATAGTAGGCTATGCTGTTGCTTAGGTGCTAGTAAAAAGTAACACAAAAAATCTGGATTAACTATTTTTATGTTAGGCCGTAAATGTACCGTTCTTTGGCCTAGACATACATTTTCCTCATTTTTAATGATAGCAATATTTCCCGCTGGTGCCTCACGTGCCATGATTAAATCATTTTTAATTGGCACAGCTCTTTTTGTTTGAATTTTATATACACTATCCGACACTCTAAACACATCTTTAAGAATTAACCTTCCTTTTCCAATGTTAGGTGTTCTGATTAGTGGAAACCCAGTACTTTGCACAGGTGCAGTAGAATGTAGGCAATCAACAATAAATTCACAGACATCATTAAGCTTAATAAAATTAAATTCAGTGTTCATAATCTCAAATCCTGAATCGCGCGCATTAGCTTATTACTTTCACTATTAAGTTTAGATAGCTCATCATGTATCTCAGACATTCTGCCTTGGTAATCAAAGTCCTCATCAATCTGGATACTAAAACCTACATATCTACCTGGTGTTAAGCTGTAATCATTCTCGATAATATCATCCATACTAGCGACTTTACACAGACCTTCAACATCTTCATAGCTACCAGACTCAAAGGTGCTGGTTAGCCACTCGTTCGTGGTGAAATTTACACTCTCACCTCGGTAAGATTTAATGATGGTAGTTAAGCCCTCTAGCTGGTCTGGACTGAAATCATTAATGGTGGTATTAACTTTTCTAAAAGTGTTTCTGGCATCAATCATCAGAATGGTATCTTTATCCTTCTTGTTCTTATTTAGGAACCAGACATGACACGGTAAGCTACGGGTGTAGAAGAAGTTATTACCGACACTAACGATGGCTTCAACATCACCAGTTTCTATTAGCTGTTGACGGAGCAGCTTTTCACTACCACCTGCATCTGTTGCAGAGGATGCCATAACAAAACCAGCTCTACCGTTATCGTTTAGGTAGGAGTGGAAGTACTGGATCCATAGGTAGTTACCGTTATCGTTATTAGGTGTGCCAAATGGTAGTCTAGGATCCTCTTTAACAAAGTCTTTGTTCTTATCGATTTTCTTAACGTTAAACGGTGGGTTAGCCATGACGAAGTCACACTTACCGGTTAAGTTGTGAGGATTAGAGTAGAAACTGTTATCTTCTATGATTTTTCCCTCAATTCCGTGAATAGCGAGGTTCATCTTAGCTAGTCTGGTGTTATTCGTCTTAAGTTCGGTACCGTAGACTGTAATCGCTTCATTAACTGATTTGTTTGCATGATCTTCTACAAAGTGACCTGTTTGAACAAACATACCGCCTGAGCCACAAGCAGGATCATGAATAATGCCATGATCAGGCTCAATAAAGTTAACAATAAGCTCTACGAGTGATGGAGGTGTGAAGAACTCACCACCCTCTTGTGCACCAGCACCTGACATGGAAAACTTCATTAAGAAGTACTCATAAATGCGACCGAAAGCATCACCTGTGATTGATCTAACTGCTTCGGTGTTAAATACTCTAATGAGTTCTTTTAGTAGATCAGAATCTAGCTCTTGATAGTTTTTAGGTAGGATGCCTGAAAGGTCAGTATTTTCTGCTTCAACTAAACGCATAGCATTGTTTAGTGCATCACTAATGTCTTCTGATTCTGGAAGATTAGCTAAGTATTCGTATTTAGATTCATTTGGCAGGAATAATACATTAGATGCTTTAAAATCATCCCTTGTAATTGCTCTAGCTCCACTCGTGCGTGGGTTAATCGGCAAGTCTTTTTCAATTCTAAGCTGGGCTTCTTCAAACTTATTCTGAGCAAACCTAAGTAAGATAAGACCTAGTACTGGATCCTTGTATTCAGCTGCAGTTAGTTTTGAGTTAGCTCTAAGGTTATCAGCTGCTCCCCATAGTTCGTTTTCTAAAGCTCGTAGTTGTTCAGCGTTCATTGTTTAGTTAATCCTGTCTACAAAGATGAAACATCCTTATTAATTATTTGTTCACCGAAAAAGTTACACGGTTAATCTGTCATTTTGATTAGCCTGTTTGAGCACTATGATGTGACAAATTTATAAAGGCAAAACTGAATACGGCATATATAAAGTATGCATTAGTAATTAATCATACTTTGCGATAATTTGGAGCACTATATCTAAATGAGCTTTTGCTTCCTCTCTCGATGTCTTTTGTCTTAAGTAATCAGGTATGACCTCAAGAAATTCATTCTTTGATACCGGCTTATACTCTACTAAAGCTTCTAATAGGTTGCCTCTAAGTAAACGGCTATTTGCACTAGTGTCAGGAAACTGTTTTTTAATAACACTATCCCTATAATTTATTAGTTGATCCTCTAAAGCACCTGAACTTTCAACGTTTTCATAATCAATGGTAGAGCGGGGGCTAAAATCCTCTTGGACTTCATTGAATTGAACATTAACAAGACTTTCTTCTTCACTAGAATCATTATCAATTGATGCTGTTGTATTTGTTATTGCTTCAGGTGTTTCACGTACTGATGTTTTCAACTTGTCTAAAGTTTTTATAATAGGAGACAATTGAGCGCTAGGATTATAAAACCAATCGGTTGACCAAATTCTATAAATATCCCACCCCATACTTTCAAGAATTTCTTGACGTAAACGGTCACGGTCCCGTGCAGATTTAGCCGAATGATAAGTAGCACCATCACACTCGATACCTAATAAGAATCTGCCAGGCATCCCAGGGTCTCTAACGGCTATATCTAAATAGAAGCCTGCAACACCAAGCTGTGGTTCACATTCATACCCGTGATCTCTCAGTGAATTAATTACTGCAATTTCAAAATCACTATCTGGCGATTTATCATTATGTTCGTATTGAGGAATGTGCTTGGTTTCACAATATTCCAACCAATTTTTTAGAGCAACAACGCCCCTCGAACTAGTACTATGAGAAAGTATAAATCCAGGGTCCATTGACGAATACACCAACATGCGCTTCTTAGACCGAGTAAATAAGACATTTAATCTTCGCCATCCATCTTGAGAATTAATAGGCCCAAACCGTTGGTGCATAGTTGTTGAATTCTGTTTTAATGGCCCATACGTCATTGAAATAATAATTACATCTCTTTCATCACCTTGAACATTCTCAAGGTTCTTAATAAAAAGAGGCCTCACACTTTCTTGATTTAATGCATTTAGTTCTGCAAGTTTAGGCTGATCCTTTACTAATTGTTCAAATTGTCTCTCAATCTCCAAACATTGCTCGGAGTTCATTGCTACAACACCAATGGAGTCAGCTGGATACTTCGACATTTGATCGGCAATAGCTAATACTACTGCTTTTGCTTCATTAACATTACGTCTTGCTGAAAAGAATCCACTTCGAACCCGTTTATAATGTATGCCAAATTCTTGAGTTTGGTTAAATGGGGATGGAAATATAATTAGCCTACTGTCATAAAACTTCTGATTCGAAAAATCAATTAATGATTCATGCTGTGACCTATAATGCCACTGGAGCAATCGATTCTTGAATGTCGGCTGTACTGTTTCTAAAATAGATTCCGTTTGTTGAATAGCCATAATTTCATCATCATCGAGATCGCTATCAACTCGTTGAAAGAAATTAGTTGGAGGTAATTGTTTAGGATCACCAACAACAATTATCTGCTTCCCGCGTGCAATAGCACCTAACGCGTCTTCTGGCCTTATTTGAGATGCCTCATCCATAATAACCACGTCAAATTCATATTCACCAGGAACTAAATATTGGGCTACCGACATTGGGCTCATCATTAAACATGGAGTTAATGATTGAATAGACTTACTCGCATTACGGATTAACTTCCTTATTGAAATACGAGGTTTTTTAAGCCCTATGTTATGAAGCAATAATGAAAGCTCAGTGTATTTACCAACCTTTCCAGTTGATATTCCAGGTGGGATTTCAACTTGATCTGCATTATATGCAACAACTTCTTGCTGTAACTGCATTATTTTTTTATCTACCTGCTGAAATTTGACCCTTATTTCCTTTTGTTCAATCCCATTGAAATTTGAAGTAAATGAGTCTTCGGATAAAATTTCTTGTGCCAAATAATAGTACATAACTAATTCAATAACGCTAAGTATGTGGCTTATATCTATTTCTCCAGATTCTATTTTACAAACAATATTTTCTTTACCACTCCTCACTAATTTAGCTTTAACAAGGATATATTGTAGCCATGAGTGAAGCCAATCAGGGTTATCAATTGCCTGTATATTGCGAGCTATAATTGAGTTTAGATCTTTACTACATTCTGCTAACCAATCTGATTCAACAACCTCACCAAAGCTATAAAAAGATTCTTTTGATCGTATAACCTCCTGGATACTTTCATTTAATACAGCCTTTATTTCTCCAAATTTCTTGTACCTCTCTTCTGTTGGACTTTCAATAAAACTAGACGTCAGCATGGCACTTGAAGAAACAACATCAAAGATATGTACAAAACTGTCTAGTGTTCTTATTTGTGCTGAATTCACCTTATTAGGATCAATATTGAGATTAAACCCAGAATCATTAAGCTGTTTAGTTAATGGGTTATCCAGCCAACCTAGGACCCTATTTTGTTGAGCGATCACATCATCAATAACAGAAGTAAGCTCATGGAATGAATGCTCATCTCCATTAACAGTATTCGTAATTAGTGGGAGTAATAACTCACAGCTCGAAGATAAACCTTCAGCAATATTTTTTAAGTCAGAATTCTGATCACTAAGTAATGTGTTTTGAACAAAAACTTGTTTTGATCTTTCCAATATTTTGGTTAAGCCCTGAATTTGCTCCAATAATCCATTATTTGCATCACCTAATATTTTAACTGCTAAGTTCTGCTCTAAAGATATAAGCTCATCCCCAATTTGAGCTCTTTCATTAAATCCGAAGCCGTATTCCTGCCGCACTAACCTATACCACCCTCTAAGTGTATTAGCCTGATCGATGGGTGTGTTTACCCCATCATATATGTCTGCAAATGCAGGATTACCTTTATTCACTTCATCAAGTGAGGCAAGTCCTTCGAGGTATTCAATATAGGCAGGTACTAACTTTACTACGCGTTTAACTTTAGGTTTTGATAGTGAGGAAAGTTCACGGATAGTAATACGTGATGCGCGCCATTTTGAAGAGAACCACTTAAATAAACCGCCTTTGTTATAGGTAGATAGATGCTCATTAATTTCTGGAATAGATAATAACGGTGACTGCGAAAGATTAAAAGTTCCAGTTAAGTCTCCATGTAATGGCATTAAAACCTTTAGAGAGTTAGTAATTTCTTTTAATAATGGATCCAGATCAGGATTATCATATATTGGGTCTCTGTGTCGCCATAACGTAGAATCTAACGCATTCATAAGCGATATTAAAGTTTCAAATTCTTGGACCCCACCCATAGTACTTTTGAAACAATTGGATAAACCATTAGAAACAACTGCGCCGATCTTGTCTAAATGGTTACTAACAGGAGTTAAATCATTTTGTAATGAATAGATATTAATGGCAATTTGTTTAAATTCACCTATTTTTTGCTTATCATCAATGCCAAATTCATGTGTTTTTGTTTTTATTACCTTTAGATTATTAACAGTCTCAGATTCCAATACACAAGAGGCACTAAGGACATTAAGTAGATTAGGGTAGCTAGAATGAATTGTTTTATAGGTTGATAACCAATTAGAAACATCATGACCATCTTTTATCAGTAAAGGGATTAATAATAGCGGCTCATTACCAATCAATTCAGGCAGTGAGTCAACCATAGTTATAACTTCAGATATATCCTCAAGTGAAGGACTTGATCCCATATCTAAATGAAGATCAACGTTCAACCCCTCCCAGTAATCATTAAGCTCAGATAGCCTTGAATTCCATTTTGTAAGTTCATCGATTAATTGATTGCTTTGAGCTGAGGCGAGTCTTGTATTTGTAAGGCCATACCAAATGTTTTTTCTTATCTCGCCATTGGGAGAATGACCAGATACATCATTATAGGCACGTTTAAAAACATCGGCTTCCTCAATTAATTCGCGACGATGAAATTCAGTTAAAGAATCGCCATCAATACCAGGAAAAACATAATCTTCAGGATTGATTTTCAACTCTTCTCTATATCGTGCAGTTTTCATTAAAATTTCATGAATGGTTAACTCTGTGGATTTCCATTCACTATTTATATGAGCGGCATAAGTGTTTAATGTTTTTTTATACTTTTCATAAAAATTAATTTCAATGCCAATCTCTACCGAACTCTTGAATTTTTTATGTTTTGACAACCGACTATTAATATCATTTAAGATTTTCTGTTTATTAGTTTTGTGACTATGTAGCTCCAAACAAAAATCACCTAAATTTGCATCATCTAACCTCTCTTTAACTACGTTAAGTGCGGCCATCTTCTCAGCAACAAATAAAACCCGTTTACCATTCGAAATAAGGGCTGCAATCATGTTAGTAATAGTTTGAGACTTGCCAGATCCTGGTGGCCCAATGATAACTAAATTATCACCGTTAACCGCATCTATTAAAGCACTATGCTGTGAAGTGTCCGCTCTATCAATTAAGGGGTATGATTCATGTATTTCCGCAATACCATCAACAGAATAATCATCGGGTGGTAACATGCTATTACCTTCAGCCTCTTCGCCACCAAACATACTCGCAATAACAGGATGATCTTCAATAGATGAGTCGTTAGGCCAATTTTCTGGGTCTAAATCGTTATATATAACTTGCTTGGAAAAGTTTAATAAAACCAATGAGGCTTGACGACGAACTCTCCACCTAGGTTTAGATATGAGTATGGTATCTTTTATTTCTTGAAAATAATCTTCTGGATTAGTCGACTCAGAGACATCGGGGAGAAATAAATCAAAATCATTATGCAGAAGTCGTTTTAAAGTGATATTGGTAACTAGTCCATCACCTTTTAGTGTGATTTTATAAGTAAATTCTGCATTTCTATTAGGTCGACTAGCACGTGTTAGTTGAACCGGTAAGGTAAAAAGAGGTGACATTCTTTTCTTATCAGAATCTTCACTTTCATACCATTCCAGAAAACCAATGGCTAAATACAATATATTAGCCCCTGTTTCTTCGATTGCAGCCTCTGATTTACTTCTAATTAAGCGCAGCCTAGACTCTAATGACGGCGCATAAAGCAATGTTTGCAAATCACAATCATTATGAATTTCTTTCTTTTCTATTCCTTGTACAGGTAAATCATAACTAACATCAAATCCTAATTCCTTAGCCCAAGCATCAGACTTAGACTCTTTAACTTTCTTGATTTCATTTGTTTGAGGGTCTTTTTCTAAAAAACCCTTAGCTAACAGTTCCGCTTCAGTTGGTTGTTTTACTGATAAAAAAGACATTTCCTGTCCGTCACGAAGAACTTCAGTAATTTGATCAGGTAATTCATCGATTAATCTAAGGCTACTGCCTGCAGGAAACCTGTAATTAATTAAAGAATTTCGAGCCGTTAAATCTAATAATTTCTTACGCAATTCAGCAAGGGAATCATAGGAAAATGAACTTTCTTCTTCTGTGGATTCTGTGGATTCTGTGGATTCTGAGAGTTCTGAGAGTTCTGAGAGTTCTGAGAGTTCTGAGAGTTCTGAGAGTTTAGATATCCGAACAGTCTTATTTATCTGCTTCAGTACCTTTTCATCTATGAAAGTTTCTGAAACATGAACCCAACATAAGGGGTTACTTTCCGAAACTTTAAAAATATGAGGGTTTTTCAGAAGAACTGATTCAACATCATTTTCATTTATAGTTACATCACCTTTCCAAGCATCTAGAATTGATAATAACTGCTTTGTTGTTAACTCAGGCTTATGTTTTAGAATTTTAACCAGGTCCTGACTTGAAACATTTTGAGTCACGTAACACCTCTATCCTTAGAATGACAACTAAAACAAACAATTCTATCCTATAAGAAACAACTTAAATTGACCATAGCATTTCATAATTAACACCATTTATAATAACTTCTTTGATGTAACTATATAGCGCAATGGCCCGCCGGCTACAACCTCATCAAATGGATAACAAGTCACTAACACTAATGTATGCCCTGATTGTTCTGTGTTAATGGTCGCCACTCTTGAGTCAACAACTTCGATTGTCTTGACGTGATAATTAATGGTGTCACCCAGCGCAGTAACAACTTCGATGGAATCACCTATCTCAGTATCTTTTAATATCTTGAAATGGGTGTCACGGTGGCCGCTAATCACCGTCACGCCCTGTTCCCCTGGTTTTGCGCTCTTGGTATTCCATCCTGGCGCAAAAGCGAGCGATGAGCCGCTATCGCCGCTTAATACAACAAACTCACTATTTGCCTTAGGAAATTTAAGTTGCGCCACAGGCCAGTGATCGGCCCACGGCCATGGTTGAGCTGGATATCCATGTTCTAATGTCTGTTGCCATGATCGCTCTAATAACGCTTGTGCGACAACCGCCTTTATTTGTATCCAAGAACCGCTAACCAAAAAGCATAAACCCACCCCTAGGCTAAATAATGCAATAACTCTAGCCTTCAAGGGTTATCACCTACCTTGAATTTTTCAGCTCTCCCCTTCCATAACCAAATGGCACATGAAAGTAGCAACAACAAAAATCCTATGATGATTTGTATCTGTGAGTTAGTTGCTGTTTGAGCTAAGGATAAATAAGACCCATTTTTAACAAGTTCTTGCTGATTAAACTCAAGCTCACGTAACTTGTCAGCGGGTGTTACATCAACAGCCACCAAGCTCGTGTATTGACTGACTAAGTGATAGTAATAGCCTAAATCAATAATTGCTTTACGAACTATTTCTTTCTCAACGCCGAGTACTTTGTTATCCATCCAAGATTCAATCATTCGCCGCCCAAACAAGACTTTTAAACCAGATTGGTGCGTACTTTTTTTAAGGCGTACGGCATTGACCCAAGTATGACCATTAAGATGACCCGTTATTACTGCTCGCTCAGGAATCTGTTTCATTTTTAATGACAAAACTACGGGCTCACCAAAATAAAGATCCGGTAACTTATCGGGCAAGACTTGTACCACCTCCCCTTCAATACCTTCAAGTTCCAGATGTAAATCAGTCATCACGACTTGCTCCATCTTGGAAAACAATTGATCCATTTTCTCAGACACCTCTTCTACATCACCAATGAAGGTATAAGAACCACGACCGAACTGTGCCGCTTTACGCATAAAATAGGAATTAGGTGCTGACCCGATAGCTACGGTAAACAATCGACGCTCACCAAGATGGTTATTGATTAACTTAAAGAGCTTTTCTTCATTATTAACAGCACCATCCGTAATAAAGACAATCTGTTGTAAGCGTTCATTATTTCCTTCAGCAGTAGCGCCTATTGCCATTTCCAATGCAGGCATCATCTCAGTGCCGCCATATGCTTCAAGATCTGCTATAAAATCATCGGCTTCATCAATGGCCTGTGTCGTTGCAGGTACAGATTTCTTGAACAGACTACTCGCCGTGCTATTAAACTCAATAACATTAAAGGTATCTTCTGGTGCTAAGCGCGTTAATGCCTTGCGTAAGGCCTTTTTAGCTTGGGCAATAGACTCACCGCCCATCGACCCGGACGTATCGATGATGTAGGTCACATCTCTACTTCGTTTCTCATAAGAACTCTTATCCAACGGCGGCGTGACCATTAATAAACCGTGTTGCCAGTCTTTACCTGTCTCTACAAAAAACATTCCTTTAGGAATAATGTCAGCTTTAGGCTTCCACACCAATTCAAAGTCATGTTCACCTCGATGACCGCTCAAACCCAACTTGATCTGCTTAACTTCACCTTGATTACTATCCGTTATATTATTAATCGTAATGGGGTGGTAAGTACTCTTTATATCCTCAATCGGAAACCCGGCATTAAGATTAACGGTAATGGATAATTCGGAGGGGTTATTACTAGGCTCCACAGGTATCTTACCGGCCTGTTCTACAACATTAACCCAACGGCCAACAACAGGGGTGTCATATTGATTAAAACTCGATTCATTATCTGAAGAATAACGTGGTGTCATAGCCATCGGAAA
>ENA-OSET01005799-OSET01005799.1-sediment-metagenome-genome-assembly--contig:-NODE-5799-length-10292-cov-27.210377_pt1 | contig 10292 bp, 5 predicted proteins | sample MGYA00237882_ERZ534229 | MGnify/ENA primary metagenome ERZ534229 (study PRJEB26408, sample SAMN06266212) | sediment metagenome | isolation source: Hudson Canyon methane seep mesocosm | place...
TACATCCCTATACACTGGATACCAGCAATCCCTGCTGGTATGACGTGGGTCCCAGTGTGTTGCATTTGGCTGAAGCTCTTGAATAACAAAATCGTAAGTCATTGATTTTGTTATTCTCTGATTGGTGGCCGTAAGCAGCCTAATTCGCTTATGGGTAATCAGGTAATTTGATGATCTTGATTTTCTGTTGTCCATGACAAGAAAATATCAGTATTGTGACTAATCAGTTTTGGATGGCTGTTTTTAGGTTTTGAAACTAAAGCCATAGATTTATCAGTCCATGATTCACCACGGTCAGAAGATTCTTTAAGGTGTAAAGAAGCCTGCTCACCATCAAACTCCTTCCATACGATCACGACCCGCTGGTCTAATGCAATCACGTCAGAATGACTCGGTAACCGATCTGGATTTCCTAGTGTCATGGGAGCAGAAACGGTTTCTCCAAAATCATCTGTATATGCATAAAAAATACCCTGGAGAATATCACCTAAGGTAAACCCGCTTTGATGGCTACGATTATGAGCATCTATAGCTATAGCAGGGCCATGTTCCGGACAGGCTTTAAATATCTGCAGTCCAAAGAATAATAAGGGTTGTATGTTAATTTGATCAATGATGAGATATCAGTGTAACTTCATTGTTAGTTTGGAGCTGTCAATGAGGGCTCTTTTCTCAGCAATAGTAGCTTATCCAGCAGCCTTATTAAAATTTGTTAGGGTAGAGTATAGTGCTACAGTTTATGTGGTATATTAACTCAGTCTGGGAGTTAACTTAAGAAATAGTAAGCAGATCAGTAAAAAGAAAGTGTAGGTGAATGGAAATGACGGGCTAAGTGTTGTCACTTTGATTCGATACAAGAAAATACTCAAATAATAATAAAAAGCTTTAATAATGAGTAAAATTAGCGCTCAAAAAATCATAGATTTAACGCCCGTTCCGATGATTATTGTCAATGATACAGGCGAGATACTGGAGTTAAACAACTCATTTATTCAGACATTTTCATTTCAGCTAAATGAATTGAATGAAGCTAAACCCTCCTGGTTATGTAAATTGACTGTATTTCAGCATTGTCCAGTCGACTCGGCGAGTTTCTTAAGTTTTCTAAAACATACAGAAAAACAGACGGTAGGTAAAAAGCCACTTGAAGTCGATATCTATAGCAAAAGTAATAAACTTCATACCATTCTGTTGAGTGTTTCGTCTTTAGGCTCTCATCAATATCTTATGGTCTTGTATGACATCACCGAACATAAACAGTTACGTCAAGATAGTAACAGGCTACATCATAGTGTTGCCGCAAGTATTAATGAAATATATATGTTTGATGCTAATACGCTAAATTTTTCTTTTGCCAATGACAGTGCTTTAAATAATCTGGGCTATACGATGGCTGAACTTAGAGAGATGAGGCCGTTTGACATTCTGCCAGCTTTTAGTATAGACAAGTTTAAAAAAATGCTTTTACCTTTGGCTAATCAGGATAAACACGGGCAATCATTTGAAACAATGATACAACGTAAAAGAGGGAGTATTTATGATGTAGAAGTGCATTTACAGTTTTTTATAGCTGAAGGTGCGCCGTCATATTTTTTGGCTATTATCATCGACATCAGTGAAAAAAAACAGATGGAAGCAAAGATAAGTACGCTGGTTGCTGCTGCCAATGTTATCCTCTGGTCAACTGATAAAAGATTATCGATTAATTACATCTCTGATCAGGCTTCGGACATACTCAAAAGTGATACCAGCAGTGTTATTGGTCAAAATTTATTATCGTTGGTGAATTCAAATAGAATTCAGCTGGATGACCGTAAGATGTTATTGGATGCCATAGAAAAAATGCAGCACCAGCACCTTCCTGTTAAAAACATTGAAATTCAGGTCAATACTGGTAGTAAACAACGCTCATGGTTATCTATCAGTATGACTCCAATATATGATACCAATAAAAGACTGCAACAAGTGGTTGGCGTTATTCATGACTTGAGTGCACAAAAACAAACACAAGCCCAGTTACGTGTTCTCAATAAAGAGCTGGATGATCGAGTAAAACATGAGGTTGCAGAAAACAGGACGAAAGATCTTATGCTGCAACAACAAGGTCGTATGGTGGCTATGGGGGAAATGATTGGGAATATTGCTCATCAGTGGCGTCAGCCTTTGAATTCACTGGCTATTATATTAATGGAGCTGGAAGACTCTTTTTTGTATGGTGATGCTACAACCGAAAGTATTAATCGATCAATAAAATTGTCCAATGCTCTTCTGCAAAAAATGTCTCATACAATAGACGATTTCAGAAATTTTTTTAAGAATGATAAGCCTTTGAGTGAGAATCGGTTGCAAGACATTGTGGCTGAATCAGTTAATCTGCTAGAGTCAAGCTTAAATCATCATCAAATAGAATTAACAACGCATATCATGCGGTATGATGTGCTTGCTATTGTTCATCCTGGCGAATTATCTCAAACCATACTATGCTTGACCAATAACGCCAGAGATCAGATTTTGTCCCAGCAAATAGAGCGGGGTAAAATTGTTATTGAGATAGATCAAAACGATGAATGGGCGATTATTCGCATTAAGGATAATGGCGGTGGTATTAATGAAAATGATTTACCAAAAATTTTTGATCCTTATTTTACCTCTAAGCCTGACGGTTGTGGCTTGGGCTTATACATTACTCAGTTGACCGTACAAGAATCTATGTCAGGGAATATTGCAGTGGAAAATAAAGATGATGGCGCTCAGTTTAGTCTATTCTTACCAAAACCAGTGAACCAGAGCTAAAAGGAAGCAATACTATGAGTGCATCAGCGTCAACGACCCTATCTGCTTTACCCTTAAAAAACACGACAATCTTATGCGTAGAAGATTGTGAGGATGCTCGACATTTTCTTGCCATATATCTAAGGAGAAGAGGAGCGACAGTAATTGAAGCTGAAAATGGATTGCAAGGTTTACAGCTATTTAAACAGCAGCAGCTTGATATAATCATTACTGACATTCGTATGCCTGTTATGAATGGATTAGAAATGAGTCAAAATATACGGAATATAGACGCTGAGATACCGATTGTTTTCTTATCTGCACATAGCGATACTGAGCTACTACAAGAAGCCATCGCTTTATCTGCTATGGAATATATTATTAAACCAGTAGATGCGGATAAATTGGCTTCTGCACTATTTGTCGTGCAAAATAAAATTAATAAACAGAAAAAAAATGAGCAGACTTTAACGCATTTGCAATCAACCATCAGCCATCATCAGGATGAAGAGCAACGTTTGAAAAGCTATGTAAGTCAAATGTTGGGGACAGGTCAGGATATAGCGGCAAATATTCTTAATCAGCCCAAAGAAGCGATCAGTGGTGATTTTTATTGTATTGAGCATACTTCGAATAGTTGTTATGCCATGCTTGCGGATGGTATGGGGCATGGTTTATCAGCTGTTTTACCTGCGTTAAATATACCTAGGAAATTCCATAAATTAGCTATTCAGGAGTTTGGTCTTTGTCGCATTGCTGATGAGCTTAATCAAATACTTTACGATTATCAACTGCTTGGGCATTTTGTTGCCGCAACCCTGGTAAAACTAGATATGGAGCAGCATCTTGTCGAAGTCATTAATTGTGGCAATCCTGATGTTGTTATGGTCGATAGTGATGGTGAATTATTACAATCTTTCTCATCTAATCATCTGGCCTGGGGAATTGTAGGAGGAGATGACTTCTTACCTGAAGTACAGACCTATTCCTGTCAATCAGAAGCCAGAGTCTATTTATGCAGTGATGGGTTAACAGAAACCCTGGAGAATCATTTAAATAAGCCTGGTTTTGATATATTAGTTGAACTGATAAATAACTACCACAGTGATTCATTACTAAAAGAGATTGATATACAGTTACAAGAAATTCCACAGGAGCAACGTCATGATGATGTGACTTTGCTGGAATTAAATTATTTTCCTGTTACGCCTATCCCTTCAAAGACAATAGAATTAAATGATCTATTACCCTGCGTTCCAGTAAAGAAAAAAGCCCAACCCTTCCGGCATGACCCATTAAAATGGTTGTCTGTGTTATTCGTTGAGGATGATCTTGAGTCACGAGAGCATTTAAGTCGTTATCTTGAGCGACGTGTAGGTGTTTTATACTGTGCAGAGAATGGAGAAAAAGGATTGCAACTGTTTAAAAAACACCGGCCTCAATTGCTTATCTCTGATATTGCCATGCCTGGCGTTAATGGACTGCAATTGGTAGAACAAATTCGTGACATAGATTCTACCGTGCCCATCATTTTAACCAGTGGGGTGGCCAAGTGGGAAAGACAAGCTGAAACAATTGAAGCTATGCTAGAGCTTGAAATTAATAAGTTCTTGCCCAAACCCCTTAATGCTGAAAAATTACTGGATGCAATACAACAATGCGTTAAACAGTATGAATATACCCAGGAATTAAATCTTTCGGCTTCTGTTTTTATGACATCTCCTCTGGCAATTAGTATTACCGATCGCAAGCGGGATATTGTGACGGTTAATCCTGCATTTACTACGATCACTGGTTATAGTCAGGCGGAAGTTAAAGGTTCCAATCCAAGAGTGTTGAGTTCGGGTAAACACGATAGCCGATTTTATGAACAGATGTGGAAAAGTATTAATGATACGAACGAATGGAGTGGTGAAATCTGGAATCGACACAAAAATGGTGATTTATTCCTTGAGTGGATCAATATCAATGCCATTAAAGATAGTCAGGGTAATCTGACCCATTATGCATCTGTATTTTCAGATATTACCCAGCGTGCTGCCGCAGAAGAGAAAATGCGCCATCTGGCTCACCATGATGCATTAACTGATCTACCTAATCGTGTATTGATGCAAGACAGATTAAATCAAACCATACTCCAGGCACAGCGCGAGCATACTCAGCTTGCTGTTTTTTATATTGATATAGACCATTTTAAAAATGTAAATGATACGCTGGGGCATGGAACGGGCGATGATTTAATTATTGCTGTAGCCCAATCGCTACAATCAGCAGTCAGAGGTTCAGATACGGTCAGTCGCTTAGGAGGGGATGAGTTTGCCATCATATTGCCTAATCTAGATTCAGAAGATATTACTCATAGCTTGCCAGCTAAAATTTTTAATGCAGTAAGTAAAACCTATTCTATCAAAGGAAAAGAATTACATATCACGGTCAGTATGGGGATCTGTCAGTATCCACAAGATGGAGAAAATGTGGAAACTTTGATAAAACATGCCGATAGTGCTATGTATCTGGCTAAAAAGAAAGGTAGAAATAACTTTCAGTTTTTTGATTATAAATTGGAAAAACAAGCTGAAAGATACATGGTTATTCATCAAGGTCTCCATAAGGCTCTGGAACAAAATGAATTCAGTATTCAATATCAACCCAAATATGATATGGATAAGCAGGTAATTGTTGGAGCCGAAGCTTTATTGCGCTGGAATAATTCTGAGCTTGGGGCTGTTTCTCCTGCTGAGTTTATTCCTATTGCAGAAGAAATTGGTTTCATTGTCCATATCGGTAACTGGGTGATAGAACAAGTCTGTCAAACCATGGCTAACTGGAAAGCCTATGGCACCCCGTTAGTCCCTATAGCGATAAACATATCACCGATACAATTCCATAGTGGCAATTTACAGAACAAATTATTAGCAGAACTCACTAATTATCGAATTGCCCCAGAGCTTATTCATATTGAACTCACAGAAGGTGTAGTTATGAGTGGAGAGGACAAAACCATTAAACAATTGCTGGAATTAAAAGAGCTGGGTGTTGCAATATCGATAGATGATTTTGGTACTGGATACTCTAGTCTCAGTTACCTGCGTAAACTGCCTATTGATGAGCTTAAAATTGATCGTTCATTTATTATGGAACTTACTGATGAATCCAGTTTAGAAGATAGCAGTTTAACAGCCGTTCCTCTTGCAGTCATTGACCTGGCAAAAAACCTCAACCTTGAGCTTGTAGCTGAAGGTGTTGAGACAGAAATACAAAGTAATTTCCTGTTACAAAATAATTGCCCAATTATTCAAGGTTATTGGTACAGCAAGCCAGTGGCTGCAAGTGAGATAATGAGTTTATTAAATTCCAATATTCCTTGAGAATGAGCCTTAGAGAATGCTAAAGGGTATGGTTCCGGCTGATTCCAGCATTAAAATAATAACTGAAAAATAGCTATGTTTTTTCTCTGTTGATTGGTTTGGCGCCATTTCGTTCTTTTTATAGATTACAAATCAAAGGGCTTAACTTTATTCGGGGCAATAAAAAAGGCCCGTAACGAAAACGCTACAGGCCTTTAGAATATGGAGCTGGTGATGGGACTCGAACCCGCGACCGGTTGATTACAAATCAACTGCTCTACCAACTGAGCTACACCAGCGCTGTTGATCTGTACATTATACAATTATTTTTAAAGCTGTCTAGTGTTTTTTTAAACTTATTTCTGATTACCCATGAGTTTTCCCCATTTTAGAGATACTAGTAGCCTGCCAATTTTGGTTTGGTTGAAAAAAAACTATGCTCGTTCCCTCGCTCTGCGTCACTGCCATTAAGTTAAGAGTCATACAGAATGGGGCGCAGTGCTTTAGCCTGCTTTCATAGCCGAAAATAGCAGGCTAAAGCACTGCGCCCCAACGAACTAATTCGTTAACTTAATGGCAGTGTCGCTCTGCGTGGGAATGCAGTTTGTGATGCTCCCGCGTCACGGGACGCAGGCGCGTCCCTTTATGAGTTCCCACGGAGACCGTGGGAACTAGACCTTTCCTATCCTCTTATTTGCTTCTATTGCCTTTTCTTTTATTGTTTTTAATTGGTGTTGTATATTTTGTTTTAAATTTCCGTGTCTTATCTGTTTTGCTGTCAACAATAGTCCCTTTTGGTTGAAACGAAGGAATCAAATGTTTCTTTCCATTACCAATTAAATCCGCTCTGCCCATCTTTTTTAATGCTTCTCTTAATACAGGCCAGTTTTTGGGGTCGTGATAGCGTAAAAAAGCTTTGTGTAGGCGACGTTGTTTTATACTTTTTGGTATCGGCATATCATCAGATTTACGACTAACCTTATGCAAGGTGTCTTTACCTGAATGATACATGGCTGTGGAAATAGACATGGGGGAGGGCAGGTAAGCCTGTACCTGATCAGCTCTAAAACCATTACTTTTTAACCACAGGGCCAAATTAAGCATGTCGACATCTTTAGTACCGGGGTGAGCAGCGATAAAGTAGGGGATTAAATATTGTTCTTTACCGGCTTCTTTGGAAAATTTATCGAACATCTGTTTAAAGCGGTCATAAGTACCCATGCCCGGCTTCATCATTTTTGATAAAGGACCTTCTTCAGTATGTTCGGGGGCAATTTTTAAATAGCCGCCTACATGGTGAGTAACGAGTTCTTTAACGTATTCGGGGGATTCAACGGCCAGATCATAACGTAAACCCGAAGCGATAAATATTTTTTTAATACCCGGTAGGGCTCTGGCTCGACGATAAAGTTTGATTAATGATGAATGGTTAGTATCCAGGTTATGACAAATACCTGGAAATACACAGGAAGGTTTTCTGCATGATTCTTCAATTTTTTTATCTTTACAGGCCAGACGATACATATTAGCAGTTGGACCACCTAAGTCAGAAATGTGGCCTGTAAAAGCAGGCGAGGTATCTCTAATGGCTTCAACTTCTTTAATAATTGAATCTTCAGAACGACTTTGAATAATCCGGCCTTCGTGCTCTGTAATAGAGCAAAAAGTACAACCACCGAAACATCCGCGCATAATGTTGACTGAATGTTGAATCATTTCAAAGGCAGGAATATTAGCCCCACCATATTGAGAATGTGGCAAACGAGAATAGGGTTGGTCAAACACCCCATCCATTTCAGCTGTAGTTAAGGGAATAGGCGGGGGATTAACCCATATTTGACGTGAACCGTGACGCTGAATCAAGGGTCTGGCATTTCCTGGGTTAGTTTCACCATGCATAACCCTGGAAGCATGCGCATAAAGTACGGGGTCATTTATGATTTCTTCATAATCAGGTAAGCGTATGACCGTTTTAGAGCGCTGTTTATTGGGTATTTGGCGAGTAAATTGTATAACTTTTTCATCACTTGCAACGTCTGGTTTTTTATCACAAGCGGGTTCTTCCTGATAAGGATTGGTTGGTGGATTTATTACCCCGGGTTTATCAACGGAGGTGGAGTCTTTTTCAGTCCAGTCCCCTGGGATTTGTTTTACAAAATGAACGGTGCCTCTAATGCCTTTTAAATCGGTGACCGCTTCGCCATTGGCCAAACGATGGGCAATTTCTACTATTTGTCTTTCTGCATTACCATAAACCAGTATATCCGCCTTAGAATCCATTAATACAGATTTACGCACTTTATCTGACCAGTAGTCATAATGCGCAATACGGCGTAAGCTGGCTTCGATACCACCAATGATTAACGGTACATTTTTATAAGCTTCTCTACAGCGATGAGAATAGACGTTTACTGCACGATCAGGACGCTTTCCTCCATCGCCGTTTGCTGTATAGGCATCATTTGAACGTATTTTTTTATCAGAGGTATAGCGATTAACCATGGAGTCCATGTTGCCGCCAGTCACACCAAAAAAAAGATTGGGGCGACCTAGTTTTTTAAAATCCTCCGCACTCTTCCAGTCCGGTTGGGAAATTATGCCTACTCTAAAACCTTGTGCTTCAAGGGTTCTGCCAATAACAGCCATGCCAAAGCTAGGGTGGTCGACATAGGCATCCCCCGTTACCAAAATAACGTCACAGGAATCCCAGCCTAATTGATCCATTTCATCCATGCTCATGGGAAGCTCATTAGCTGTGCCAAAGCGTTGAGCCCAGAATTTTTTATAGCCGAAAATATTGGGTGCTGTTTGGGTCATGGTTTAATTACTTTGTTTAATACGGTGGTATTGTTACGTTTAAAATCTTGTACAAATGTTGGAAATTGCAGATGATATTGCTGTTCCAGCTGGTTTGCTTTTTCTCTGAGTTCTTTCATTGAATATTTAGGTGCATTTTCTTTAAAAGCGAAACCGATAATATTGCCACGTTTACGGACAGGCAAAAATAGAATACGCCATTCAAATGCTCGTCCCATATTCCAGGTGACTTCTTTAAAAAGTTCTTTATTAGTTCCCCATAAGTTAATGGCTAATAGACCATCATCTTTTAAAAGGGTTCTACAGCCATCAAAAAAATTTATACTGCTGACTTCAAGGGCCATCCCCTGATGATCGAAAGCATCTATCACCATCAGGTCATGTTTTGCTTCATTTAACTTGCTTTGAGTAGAGATATATTCGCCACCACAGCCTATCTTTACTTTTAATCTAGGGTCACGGGGTAGCTCGAAATGACTGCGCGCAACTTTCAACACACTACTACGATACTCAATGACTTTAATTTTACATTCACTAAATTGGTGTAATAAAAATTTGGTAATCGTGCCTCCACCCAAGCCAATCATTAAAATGTCTTTGGGGGATTCATTAAACAGTAGCAAGCCCATCATTGCCTGGGCATAGAGAGAATTGAGTTGGTTTGGATCAGATAACAGCATGGTACTTTGTCTTGAGTGGGAACCAAAGTGCAAGGCTCTCTCTCCTTTTGTATCTATAACTTCTATTGAACCTTCATCATCGTGGGTTTGGTGGACAAGTAATCCATCATATTTATACATAAAACTCTTTAAATATTTAAAACAAGCGGTATTTTCCCTTATATGCTGGCACTTGTCTTGCTAAATAATTTTATGGTTCCCATAAATTGTTGTCATTTTCATTACTCACCCATCATTCCTGAGGCTTTTTATAGGCATTGGAAATAGACTATGTTTGGTTTATAAGATAATTATGAAGCCTCACTTCCTAACATGCCTAACTTAGGAATATGTACGAATTAACTTAAGCAATTATTCGGGGTGCAGGCTTTCAGTCTGCATTTTAAAAGCAGCCTAAAGGGCTGCGCCCCAAAGTTATCTTAACTCAATAGCATTACGTAGGAGCGTCAGCCCTCGGTGCGAATATTACATGCTCTTAATATTTTCAGAGTAACCATTGCACCGAGGGCGGATGATCCAATGTCGTTAAGTTAAGGAAAATATTGGGTTAGCGATAGCGTAACTCAACAAGTCTTTGAAAAATGGTGGATAACGCTAGCGAGACTGTGAAAGTATTCGGCTTTAGCTCCCCTCTTTGGAAAAGAGGGGCTGGGGGAGATTTTATTATAAAAATAAA
>ENA-OSET01005800-OSET01005800.1-sediment-metagenome-genome-assembly--contig:-NODE-5800-length-10292-cov-4.057562_pt1 | contig 10292 bp, 10 predicted proteins | sample MGYA00237882_ERZ534229 | MGnify/ENA primary metagenome ERZ534229 (study PRJEB26408, sample SAMN06266212) | sediment metagenome | isolation source: Hudson Canyon methane seep mesocosm | place...
TTTCTGACGCATACAAACAAATTATTGCACGTCATATTATGAGAATTCAAAGCCAGAAAAAACAACCTTAATATCACCATTTCAGGCAACCTACTTTCATGTCGACTATCAAAGCTATTGAAACCTGCTTACAACAACTAAACCATGTCATATTAGGTAAGCAACTTGAAACAAAGTTAGCATTAACCTGCTTGCTTGCTGAAGGCCATCTCCTTATTGAAGACATTCCAGGAATGGGTAAAACCTCCCTAGCACATGCATTAGCGAATAGTTTAGGCCTAGCTTATCAACGAATTCAATTCACCAGTGACATGTTACCCGGAGATATCTTAGGCATTAACATTTTCGACCGAAATGAAAGCAAATTCCACTTTCACCCTGGCCCCATATTTTCCAACCTTGTTTTAACTGATGAAATTAATCGTGCCTCTCCAAAGACCCAAAGCGCACTTTTAGAAGCCATGGAAGAAAGACAGGTTACCTACGAAGGTGAAACCAGAAAACTGCCTAGCCCTTTTTTTGTTATTGCCACTCAAAACCCAAACGAACAAGCCGGTACATTCCCTCTCCCAGAGTCCCAATTAGACAGGTTCATGATGTGTATTAGCCTGGGCTACCCTAGCGCCGACGCCGAAAAGCAATTACTTAAAGGCGTCAACCGAAGACATATAATAGATCAAATAAAAGCAGCACTAGAAACCGACACGCTGCAAAAAGTTCAGGCATTGGTTCATAAAGTTAAGTGCTCCGACAGCTTGATAGATTATACCTATCGACTAGTGGATTTTAGCCGCTCGAATTCAAATTACCACCACGGACTATCACCCAGAGCTGCAATTACACTTTTGCATGCAGCCAAAGCCTGGGCATTAATTGAAGGCAGAAACCACTTACTCCCCGATGATATCCAAGCTGTTTTCCCTAGCGTTGCAGAGCACAGAATTAGTAATGGGCAAAAGAAAGCTGATAACCCAATCAGTCAAAATATTCTAAAATCGGTTGATATTTTCTAAATCACCCCCAATTAATAGCTAAAATAGTTCAGGCCCTTAAGCTTCGTAAAATACACAGAGGCTTTGTAAATACGAAGAATTACTGTACTGACCCTAATAAATACGTTACAGGTAAATAAAATGAGTGAAACAAAACACGCCAAGCTTTTGATATTAGGTTCTGGCCCTGCCGGCTATACTGCTGCCGTTTATGGCGCTCGCGCCAACCTTAAACCCGTTGTTATTACTGGCATTCAAGCAGGCGGGCAGCTAACACAAACAACTGACGTAGATAATTGGCCTGGTGATGTAGAAGGGCTACAAGGCCCTGAGCTAATGCAAAGAATGCAGCAACACGCAGAACGTTTTGATACTGAAATAGTTTACGACCACATCAACAAAGCTGATTTAAGCCAAAAGCCTTTTAAACTAACAGGTGATTCTGCTGAGTACACCTGCGACGCATTAATCATTGCTACGGGCGCATCTGCGATGTATTTAGGCCTGGATTCTGAAGAAAAATTTGCTGGCAAAGGTGTCAGTGCCTGCGCTACCTGTGATGGTTTTTTCTATCGTAATCAAACGGTTTGCGTTATCGGCGGAGGCAACACCGCCGTTGAAGAGGCGCTTTACCTATCTAATATCGCCAAAGAAGTTATTTTAATTCATAGACGAGACACCCTGCGTTCTGAAAAAATCCTTCAAGATAAGCTGCTTGAAAAAGCAAAAAATGGCAATGTGCGACTAGAGTGGAACCACACTCTTGAAGAGGTATTAGGCGACGACACTGGTGTAACAGGGGTCAGAATTAAATCAACCCAAACGGGCGAAGAAAGAGAACTAGATCTAACAGGTGTTTTTATTGCGATTGGCCACACACCTAATACAGAGTTATTTGCCGAACAGCTAGAAATGAACAATGGCTACCTCACTATCCAATCAGGCTTAAGTGGTGGCGTTACGAGCACTAGTACGCCAGGTGTATTTGCTGCAGGCGATGTCACGGATCAAATATACCGACAAGCCATCACTTCTGCCGGGTTTGGCTGTATGGCAGCCTTAGATGCTGAAAAATATCTTGATGACTTATAAGCTTAAACATTAGAGCTTACATTGCTTGTCAGTTTTAGCACATGTATGGTGGATTATTTCCACCATACAAACCCACTTAAAATATCATTTATCATGTCGCAATTACCTTGGCTTGATCATACTTATACTTTCCCCCCACCTTCCAGTGCACTGTCAGAACCCGATGGTTTACTCGCTGCAGGAGGGGACTTAAGCAGCAAAAGGATCATATCGGCCTATCAAAAGGGCATTTTTCCTTGGTACTCTGATGGCCAACCGATTCTATGGTGGAGCCCCAACCCGAGATGTGTCATTTTTCCGAACCAGATGTATCAATCTAGAAGTCTCCGGAAGCACATTCGAAAAACAAACCCAACGCTCACTTTTGACCAACACTTTGAAGATGTCATTCATTACTGCTCACGTAGCAATACCGATGAAGACACTTGGATCACAGAAGAAATGGAAGCAGCATACATTGCGCTATTTCACCAAGGTATTGCCCATTCAGTTGAGGTTTGGGAAGAAGGCGAATTAACAGGCGGCTTATATGGACTATCTCTTGGCCGCTGTTTTTTTGGCGAGTCCATGTTTTCATTAAGGCCTAACAGCTCAAAAATTGCTTTCTCTGCACTGTGCCAACAACTCCAAAAATGGAATTATGCGCTTATCGACTGCCAGGTCGAGAATCCTCATTTAATTTCTTTAGGCGCAAGCACCATAGATAGAGAGCATTTTTTGTCTATACTTGAAACTAATATTGACCAGCCACCACGCCAAAACAGTTGGCAATTTGATTTTAAGAATACATAACTTATGACCGATTTGCTCACATTAGACTTTTACGCAACACCTGAGCACGACTGTAGCTATTTACCCGAACAGAAAGCCACAACCCTGTTCGCAGACCCTAACGTAATTATGACCACAGCGCTATACAGTGAGTTATCTCAACTCGGGTTCCGGCGCAGTGGAAATCAATATTACCGCCCCCATTGCGCAAGCTGCCAAGCATGCACTCCAATTAGAGTACCTGTCGCCGACTTTAGGCCTAGCCGAAGCCAAAAAAGAGTATTAAGAAAAAACCAGCATTTACAGTGCCAAATCATTCCAGCAGACTTTCATGAAGATCATTACCTTCTCTATGAAAAATATATAATCGATAGACACTCAGATGGGGATATGTACCCTCCAAGTCGCGAACAATACAGATCATTTTTAGTTGATGGCCATCAGTGCACACAGTTCATTGAACTTTCTGAAGACGGCCATCTTTGTGGCGTTGCTGTTTGCGACCAGTTAGAAGACGGATTGTCGGCCATCTACACCTTTTTTGACCCAGAACTTACTGCTCTCAGCCTGGGAACATTTGCAGTACTCTGGCAAATTCAGGAAGCCCAGCGCCGAAATCAAACATATTTGTATTTGGGTTTTTATATTAATAATTGCCGCAAAATGTCTTATAAGAACCAATATAAACCTTTCGAGGCCAGAATTAATAACCACTGGCTATCGGAAGTTCAGTTGCAAAGCTTAACAAAAACAACATTACCCTCTGATCAATAAACAAACACTTTGCGTAATCACTCAGATTCAGGCAGAATGTCGCACTTTTCTTGTGGGCAAGATTAATCTTGTCATGCGAATACACGTTCACTTTTTATGAGGTTACGCTTTAATGGCGAAAGAAGATGTCATTGAATTAGAAGGTACCATTATCGATACCTTACCAAACACCATGTTCAGAGTTGAACTGGAAAACGGTCATATTGTCACCGCGCACATCTCTGGCAAAATGAGAAAAAACTACATTCGGATTTTGACCGGAGATAAGGTAAAGGTTGAAATGACGCCTTATGATTTATCAAAAGGTCGAATCACCTATAGGGCTAGATAAGACTTTATAGGCAAAAAAAAGAGGCTTAAGCCTCTTTTTTTATATCTAAAATCTTAAACCTGCTTATTACTAAGCTGGTAACTCTTCAAAATCAAACACAATCACATTATCCCGAAGCGTTAAGTGCACCTCACCACCTTTAGATAAACTTCCGAATAGTATCTCCTCAGCGAGCGGCTTCTTAACATCCTCTTGGATCAAGCGAGCCATTGGTCGCGCCCCCATAGTGACGTCATAACCCTTAGTTGCCAGATAGACCTTCACCTCATCATCGACATGTAATAAGACTGATTTGCTATCCAACTGCACCTGAAGTTCCATTAAGAACTTATCAACCACATGACAAACCGTTTCTTTTGACAATGAAGCAAAAGGAATAATACCGTCCAGTCTATTTCTAAATTCAGGTGTAAACACTTTAGTGAGCGCCTCCATACCATCTGTAGAATGATCCTGATCATTGAAACCAATGGATCTACGACTAATAACCTCAGCACCTGCATTCGTGGTCATCACCAGCACCACATGCCTAAAATCAACTTTCCGGCCATTATTATCAGTCAAGGTACCATGATCCATTACCTGCAAAAGCAGATTGAAAACTTCAGGGTGCGCCTTTTCAATTTCATCTAACAATAAAACACAATGAGGATTCTTACTAACCGCTTCTGTAAGCAAACCACCTTGATCATAGCCAACATAACCTGGAGGGGCGCCGATCAAACGGCTTACCGTATGACGCTCCATATACTCAGACATATCAAAACGCACCAGCTCAATACCCAGAACTGTCGCCAATTGTTTTGTCACTTCTGTTTTACCAACCCCTGTCGGACCGGAGAATAAAAATGCACCATCAGGCTTCTCAACCGACTTCAAACCTGCCCGAGATAACTTAATCGCGGTCGATAAAGACTCAATTGCTTTATCCTGACCAAATACTAGCATTTTAAGGTCACGCTCAATATTTTTAAGCATGTCCTTATCAGAACTAGAAACGCTTCTAGGCGGAATTCTAGCTATCTTAGCAACCACATCTTCAATATCGCTTACTTCGACTACGCCTCGGCGCTTATCTTCACTACAAAGCCTCTGGCTAGCTCCCGCCTCATCAATAACATCAATTGCTTTATCGGGCATATGCCGATCATTAATATAACGATCTGCTAATTCTGCAGCCGTCCTAAGTGCCGCATCCGTATACTGCAAGTCATGATGCGCTTCGAATTGAGGCTTCAAACCAATTAATATTTTAATGGTGTCTTCAACACTAGGTTCGTCGACATCAATTTTTTGGAAACGCCTAGCCAACGCACTATCTTTCTCAAATATGCCTCTGAACTCAGTAAACGTAGTGGACCCAATACAACGAATTTCACCCGAACTCAACAGTGGCTTTAATAAGTTTGAAGCATCCATTACACCACCCGATGCCGACCCAGCACCAATAATGGTATGAATCTCATCAATAAACAGAATGGCATGTTCACGCTTCTTCAGTTCAGCCAATAAGGCTTTAAATCTTTTTTCGAAATCGCCACGGTATTTAGTTCCCGCAAGTAAAGCGCCTAAGTCTAAAGAATACACCTCTGCGTTCGATATAATCTCAGGCACATTTCCATCAACAATTTTTTTCGCGAGCCCTTCTGCAATAGCCGTTTTACCTACACCCGCTTCACCCACTAATAACGGGTTATTTTTTCGGCGACGCGCAAGGATTTGAACAACGCGCTCAACTTCTTTTTCGCGGCCTATCAAAGGATCAATACGCCCAAGACTAGCCTGCTCATTCAAATTAGATGCATAGCTTTCCAAAGGATTACTTTGCTGGCCTTCCTCAAAACCTTCTTCACCTGAACTCTCTTGATCACTTTCCTGATCAGGATCTACATGCCCTGGCACTTTGGAAATACCGTGAGAAATAAAATTAACCACATCAATTCTGGCAACATTCTGTTTTTTAAGTACATAAACCGCCTGACTTTCTTGCTCACTAAAAATAGCAACCAAGACATTCGCACCCGTCACCTCTTTTTTACCAGAGGATTGGACATGAAATACTGCTCGCTGGAGTACTCGCTGAAAACCTAATGTAGGCTGCGTCTCCCGCTCGTCATCAGCAGATGGAATTAAAGGCGTCGTTGAATCAACAAATTCAGTTAATTCCTCACGAAGGTCCGACAACTCAGTACCACACGCCCCAAGGACCTGCAATGCTGCATCGTTGTCGAGTAAAGCAAGTAACAAATGCTCTACTGTCATAAATTCATGACGTTTTTCACGTGCATTCTTAAACGCATCGTTTAACGTCAGCTCCAGGTCTTTACTTAACATCACATACCCCAGAAATAATAATTTTCAAGCCGTTCGTCTCTTCCACTTTTATACCTGCTTTATTTCGCAAAGTAGCGGATGATCACATTCAGCAGAATATTGGTTCACCAATGCCATTTTAGTTTCGGCAATGTCTCTGGTAAATACGCCACAAACCGCTTGGCCTTGGGTATGCACTGTCAACATTATTTGGGTCGCCTTTTCTTCATTAATAGCAAAAAATTTTAACAGCACCTCAATCACAAAATCCATCGGAGTATAGTCATCATTCAACATGAGAACCTGATACATAGAGGGACGTTTAAGCGCCGGTTTAACTGGAGCAACAAGTAAACCATCATCATGATGAGGATTACTTTCTTCTCCTTGATTTAATACTAGTCGACAATCTTGTGTTTTACTCATAGTCCGATACGTTTTTTTACATTTCTTTATATTTGGGGATAAAGCTATAATTTCCAACACCCATATTTATATATTTCAGCGTTGTAATCTATTTTTAATAGCCTGCTGTCTCGCAATTAAGCTCTAAAAGAGCTATTTATCATATCTATAGACAAGTTTTACTCAAAAGTCTTGACTAATGTGTAAAAATATTCGACATTTAGCAGGTTAGTGCAGACTGCACTGTAGGCCAATAAAAATAAAACTTCAGGTATTTGGTATTTCTTACTTTGTGAAGCGGTCATTTATACCCCGAACCACAATGAAGCGTATTCAGGTACACAAGACACGGGAGTCGATATGCCTCAAGGTATAGTAAAGTGGTTTAACAACGCTAAAGGTTACGGATTTATCATTGAAGATGGTGAATCTGAAGATCTTTTTGCGCATTTCTCATCTATTCAAATGGAAGGCTACAAAACCCTTAAAGCGGGCCAAGCTGTTCAATTTGAAAAGCAACCAGGTGATAAGGGTTTTCATGCCGTCAGTATAATGGCTGCTGAACAAACCATTCCCGAAGCACACTCCGTTGATCACGATGAGTTTATCTCAGTAGAAGAAACGGCACCAAACCATCAAATGGAAGAGCAGCCGACAAGTTCACTTCCAGACGAAAGTATTTCGTCAAACACTCAATCAACTAAGAAAACTGCCTCAGCATAAGCTACAGTTTAAAAGTTGAATTTACACGCCACAATCATTTCCGTGATTTGGTAAGCTTTTTTTTGTGCGTGTAAAATAATAATTTTGTAGCTTTCATGCAATCAAGCTAAAATAGACCGCATGGCCTCTATATACTTATTCAACAAACCCTTTCAGGTATTATCCCAATTTACTGACAGTGAACAACGCTCCACGCTAGCGAACTTTATTGACACGCCAAAAATATACCCCGCAGGGCGCCTTGATTATGACTCTGAAGGTCTATTAATCCTCACCGGTGACGGCCAACTACAAGCCCGTATAGCAGAACCTAAAAACAAACTTGGAAAAACATACTGGGTACAAGTAGAGGGCGATATTGACCCACAATCAATTACACGCCTTCAAGATGGCGTAAACCTTAAAGATGGCAAGACCAAACCCGCAAAAGCCTGCAAAATACCTGCCCCTAAAATCTGGCCCAGAACACCCCCAATCAGAAAACGCGAAAATGACATAACGTCCTGGATTGAGCTCACCATCACCGAAGGGAAAAATAGACAAGTACGTAGAATGACTGCGGAAGTTGGATTCCCTACACTCAGGTTAATTAGGTATAGCATTGGCAGCTGGACACTTGACGACATTACACCCGGAAGCTTTAAAAAAATAGAAGTTCACATGCCAAAAAAAAGTTCTCATCCAAAACATAACAAACGCAATAAGTAATACCATTTATCCGCACTAGCAGCCTGCCGCTAACCACCATTCAGATTACCTATTAAGCCAATTATTTACGTATAGACATAAAAAAACCGAGGCAAACCTCGGCTTCTTTAAACTCAATCTGTAAGCTGGATTACTTCAACCTCATTCCACCATAGATACTTTCAACCGAAGGTTTTTCAAGCTCTTCTAGATCTTCAGAGTCTTCACCATTACTTGCCTTAATTGCTAAGTTCAAATCCCATAACTCGTCAAATTTCTCGGTCGTAACTAATCGATTAGCTTCTTTATCACGTAGAATAGTCGGACGCAGAAACACCACTAAGTTTTGCTTGCGGACAGTTTTGCTTTCACTTCTAAATAAACGCCCTAACCAAGGTATATCACCTAAAAGCGGCACCTTACTCTCACTGCTTGATACATTATCAGTTATCAAACCGCCTAAGACTATTGTTTCACCGTTATCAGCCAATACATTAGTCTTAATTTGTCGTTTGGTTGTTGTTATATCCGCACCAGCCGTTGACTCTTTGACACCTGAAATTTCCTGCTCAATTTCCAGGCGCACCAAATCACCATCACTAATACTAGGCGTTACAATCAATTTCACACCAACATCCTGACGCTCAATAGTTGTAAATGGGTCAGTGGTACCCGCACCCGATGAAGTGGATTGACCCGTAATAATAGGGATATTTTCACCGACTATAATTGAGGACTCCTGATTATCCATGGTGATAACTTTTGGTGTTGAAAGTACATTTGCAGAAGCATCACCCTCAAGCGCCTGAATCAAAGCACCCCAGCTCACACCACTATTACTAGTACTACCAATAGCAGTCGTAATACCTTCAGAAGGGCTAGGCGCCGAAGACACATCACCAGTCGCTAAAGACCCTAAAACACTAGCGGCACTCACTCCCGCATCGCTAAAGTTAGTTAATATACCCGGAACCGTTGCACCTTTATCAAACAAAGCCCACTGAATACCCAACGAATTAGTAACATCATCAGATATTTCAACAATGGCCGCCTCTATTAATACTTGTGCACGACGAATATCCAATTGTTCAATGACGCCTTCTAGCTCTTGAATAACTGAAGGTTCAGCCCTCAGCACCAAAGCATTTAAACTTTCATCAGCGTAGACACTTGCTTCGGACTTGGCACCTTTACCTTTTCCTTTGCTATCTTCACTACTGATATCACCCATCAAACCTTTAAGCATCTCAGCTAAATCTTCAGCATCCGCATGCTTTAAACGTACTACTTTGGTTTTTCCTCCAGTAGAGGAAGGTTGATCCAGCTTAGCGATCAAATTACGCATTTTCTCTCTAAAAGCCTCATCACCCCTTAAAATCAAGCGATTACTTCTTTGATCCGCCACAACACTAAACTTATTCGCTGCGCCTTTACCCTTCCCTTTACTGAGTTCGCCCGGTGCCAGCTCTTCGAGCAACTTCACCATATCACCCACCCAAGCCTCTTGCAGCTGGACAACTTCAAGCTCATATTTAGAAGGGCTATCAAGCTCATCGATAATTTTACTAATTCTTCGAATATTTGCCAAATGATCACTAATAATTAATGCGTTTGCTGCCGCAACACCCGCCAAGTGACCATACTTAGCCACCATCGGACGCAATATAGGCACCAGCTCTAGCGCTCGCGCATTATTAACCTGAATCACACGCGTTACAATCTGCTCAGAAGGCACCTTTCTCATAAACTTATCATTCTGAGCACTTTGCTTTGCATCATTTTGGCGCACAATTTTGATCACATCTTTGCCAGGAATGGCTGCAAAACCATGCACACCTAATACAGCAAGAAACATCTCATAAACAGAAGCCTTGTTTAGCGAAGTATTAGAGACAACCGTCACCTTACCCTTTACCCTCGGGTCTATAACAAAGCTATATCCTGTGATATCAGCCACCTGAGTAACAAACGCCCTGACATCCGCGTCCTTCAAGTTCACTTTCCAGGTCTGTTCTTCTGCATGCACAGACAATGCTATCGTCAACCCCAGAAAAATCAGAGCTTTAAAACATTTCGATGCGATTATTTGCAATGTATACTTCATATCAACCACTTTTACCTAAGCATGGGTTATCCGGACAAGAGCCGGCTGATTAATTATCTCAAAGGGTAATTTATATAAAAGCTTGCGCCATTACGCATTA
>ENA-OSET01005801-OSET01005801.1-sediment-metagenome-genome-assembly--contig:-NODE-5801-length-10290-cov-3.151767_pt1 | contig 10290 bp, 6 predicted proteins | sample MGYA00237882_ERZ534229 | MGnify/ENA primary metagenome ERZ534229 (study PRJEB26408, sample SAMN06266212) | sediment metagenome | isolation source: Hudson Canyon methane seep mesocosm | place: USA:Hudson...
TTTTCAGCAGTTTCAGGGTCAACCAGATTCATGGCAAGTTGGCCGTAAGCGCTGGCATCGGCAATGGTAAACTGGTCGCCTAATAAATAATCTTGCCTGCTTAGAATTGCTTCCATGCCGGCCAAGTATTCATTCCAACTCTGGTTAAGTAAGCGGTGCGTTTCAGGAAAACCCTTACGATGTGGTGGGGTGAGGGACTTGGGCATGCCAGACTTGTACTTGGCTGGTGCGACACTAAACAAATAAGGACAGCGTCTTACCTGCCGACGAGGAAAACTTTTTGAAAGATACCATGGCCCAGCAGGTGGTAAGGCCCGGCGAAATTCCTTAGCTAATAATTTACCCATTTGATTACTTTTTGCAGAACCCACCCAGCGCATGTGATGTACCAAATACAGACCAAACTCATCAAACGCCTCATCAATCAGTTGGGCAATAAATCTTAAGGCCGGTTTTTCAGGGAAAAGAGCTGATTGATGTGGGTTTTTTCTAGAGTCTAACCAGTGTGCGATTGAGCTGCTGTCATATTGGAAGTGTTTGCCGTCGTGACTTAAAAATGGCACGGCAGGGTATTCATCCAAGGTGGGGTTAAAACCGGGGTAACGACTTACTTGTTGGCGTCGTTTCGCGCATTCTAATGAAAAAAGAGTGCGTGTGTTTTCAATATAAGACCCCTGATCAGGAAGCCGACGATAGGGACGGCCTGTATAGTGTAAACAGGCTTGAAGTTTCAACACAAAAGGCGATAGTTCGACGCCCCAAAGAATATCATCTGCCATGAGCTAGGTTCTTCTAGGTGTAGTTATAGTAGATGCTGTTGTATAAAGCTGGAGATATCAACAATCTCTTTCAGGCAAAGCTCGTGTTCCATCCTGTAGTTCTTATAAATTGGGTTATAGCCCATTGCAGACAAGGCCTCAACAGCTTTTTTACCTTGCTTCTCAAGTACCATCGGGTCATGAGTGCCATGGAAAACATGGATGGGAATGGACCGATTTATTGCATGGGGCTTAATGATGTTTGCGCTGGCGAAATAGGTTGATAACCCCATTAGTCCTGCCAGTTCTTTATCAAAAGTAAGCGCGGCATGATAGGCAACGGCGCCTCCCTGTGAAAATCCTGCAAGCATGATACGTTCACTGGCAATGCCTCTATCCAGCTCACGTCGGATCAGCTTATGTACCTCATCCGCTGACGCAAATAGCTGAGCCTCATTGATCTTTCGAACTTCAGTCATTTCCAGAATGTCATACCATGCCGGCATGATATAACCGGCATTAACGGTAACGGGGATCTGCGGAGCATGAGGAAAAATAAAACGTATCGCGGCATCTTTCGGTAAGTGCAGTTCATTCGGCAGGTTTTGAAAGTCATGCCCACTGGCACCTAAACCGTGCAGCCAAATGATGGCGGCATTAGCCGTTTTGTTCTGCTTTGTGTCATAGCAGGTAGGTTCAATTTCAATACAAGGAAGTAGTGACATAACGAGTAGTGCCTTCGAAACTTGACAGGGTAGAGGTCGAAAACAATACTTTAAGTATAAAAAATGTCAACTTTGAAATAAATAACCCGGCCAATGTGACTTTACACATATGCTCAATTGACGATTAAAATGATGAAATATCTTTTCTGTCTGGTGTTACTTCTGGTGAGTTTTTCTGCATCGGCAGAATACCGCGCTGCGATTTTTTTGCCACACTCCTCTGCTTTTTGGGATCGGCTTGCGAACTTTGCTGAAGCGGCAGCAGATGATATTGGTTTGGAATTAGATATTTATTTAGCTGAAGGTTCGGCTGACCAAATGTTGAACCAAGTACGTCAAGCTAGTGAAAACGGTGTCGATGCCATTATTTTTATGGAATATAAAGGTATCGGAGAGCTCATACTAAAGATCGCTGAGCAGCATCAAATTCCTGCGTTACTATATAATACCGGTCTGGATAATACGGGCTTGCTACCGCGAGTACATTATAAAAAATGGCTCGGTAGTATTGTGCCGGATGATCGTAAAGCCGGTATGCGCTTAGCAATGCATTTGCTAGAGAAAGCAGAAAACTTAAGTCCCCCTCCCTTTCAAATATTAGCTTACACAGGTGCTCAAGAGGCACGCTCTCACTCAAGACGGGTCGAGGGTATGAAAGCTATTGTGGATGCCAGAGAGGATGTTTTTTTGGTTGATACTATTCCAAGTATTCGTAAACCGGAGCAAGCTGCCCCCTTTTTCGAACAAGCTTTAAAACAGCACCCTGAAATTAATATTGTCTGGAGTATTTCAGACATGATGGCTTTGGCAGCCGCAGAGTCATATCTAGAAAACGTATCGAATAAAAGTATCGTTTTTGGTGGTATTGACTGGAATCCAAAAGGTATTAAAGCCGTTGAAACTGAAAAAATTGATATTGATATTGGCGGGCATTTTTTTGATGGTGCGCAGGCTGTCGTGATGATTTATGACTACCTTAACGGTAAAGATTTTGCAGAATCGCAGTTGGTCTTTGATAGTAATATGGTTGCGATAAATGTAAAAAATAGTGTCAATTTACAAGGAATAATGTCTGACCCAAGTGTGATTGATTATCGGGAATTGAGTAAAGCTCACAATAAACAACTAAAGCAATACCGTTTTGATCTAGATGCCATTGCTGCGAGCTTGAATCATAACGTTTTTTTTACAACGGAGGAACAGTTGTTTATTAGCCAACATCCCGTCATAGAGATAGGTGTTGATGGCAATTGGCCACCGATTGACTTTATGGATGATCAAGGTGCTTTTAGTGGTATTGCAGCTGATTATTTAAATATTATTTCTACACGAACAGGTATTCAGTTCAAACCTGTTAAAAGTAATACTTTTAAAGTGATGCTAAATAAAGTGATTGGGGGGGAACTGAGTATAGGATCGACGATTTCCTATAAAAAAGAAAGAGCTGAAAAATTAATTTTTACCCAGCCATTCTTTAACGTGAAAAAAGTTATTGTTGTGAATAAAGATGAACACTCTATTCATGAAATTGATGACTTAAAAGGAAAAACTGTTGTTGTTGAAGATGGTTTTCTTACCATGCGACAGCTGCAAGAGCGCCATCCTGACATAAAATTGCTGCCCGTTAAAAATAGTTTGAGTGCGATACAACAACTTTCTTGGGGAAAAGCAGATGCTTACATTGGGAATCAAAGTGTTAGTGCATGGTTAATAAGGGAGCAACAAATCAGTAATCTGCACTTTGTAGGTGACCCAGGTTTAGGTGGGGGTCCCCAAAACTATGCCATTAGTAAGCAGGTTCCTAATGGGCAAGTACTGCAATCGATTATTGATAAGGTATTAAGGGGGGTTAGTGTCAAAGAGCGATACGCAATAGAACAGGCCTGGCTGGATGACCCTAGCGCAAGCTTAGCTAAAAAATATGAACTCAATTTAACAGGTGCTGAAAAACAATGGTTACAAGCCCATCCTTTACTTAACGTGGGGATTGACCCGGCTTGGCCGCCTGTAGAGTACTTCGATGATGAAGGTGTATACCAAGGGATGGCATCGGATGTGCTCGCTTTAATTGCCAAGCGTTTAAGTATCGATACGGAGGTGGCACCAGGTCTAACATGGCCGCAAGTCCATGCAGAAATCAAAAATACACAATTAGATATGCTTCCTGCTGTTTCACGTACACATGATAGAGAAAAGTATCTTAATTTTACCCAGCCTTATATTGAATTCCCGCAAGTTATTTTCACTCAAAATGAAGCATCTTTTTTTCTAAATGGCCTGGGTGACTTAAGTGGGCGTACTGTTGTGGTTGAAAAGGGTTATGTCGCGCAAGAGCGCTTGGCAAGAGATTGGCCTGAAATTATTTTAAAAGAGGCTTCTTCTACTGTGCAGGCGCTGAAAATATTAGCAGCGGGTGAGGCTGATGCTTACGTAGGTAACTTAACTATTGGTAGTTACCTGATTACTGAAAATGGTTTAAGTAATATTAAAATTGCTGCCCCCACACCGTATGCGAATCAATTAACTATGGGCGTTAGAAAAGACTGGCCAGAGTTGATCCCCATCCTTCAAAAGGCTATTAATAGTATTGACGCACGTGATATGGCGGCTATTCGGCAAAAATGGATGTCTGTGCGGTATGACCATCAGGTGGACTATCGTTTATTAATCAATATTAGTTTGTTAGCCATACTCATTCTTGGGCTTATGTTTTTCTGGAATAGGCAAATTAAGAAGCATAGTGATGCCTTAAGCCGAGGAGAAGAACGTTTAAGGTTAACGCTGGAAAGTGCCAATTTGGGCTCATGGGAGCTTTTTCTGGAGGGGAGGAAGGTCAAAGCAGGGCATTGGAATGAAACCTTTGAAGATCATCATCATATTACTGATGCCAGCACTTTATCAACCTTAGAAGGTTTTTTACAGAATATTGCTGAAGATGATGTAGATAAATTAAACCAAACATTCAAAAATTATATAGAAGGCGAGACTCAGCATTTTAGCTACGAGTATCTGACCCTCGCAGGAAATTGGATTTTGATGGAAGGGCGTATTTTTGCTTATGACAAAGCTGAAAGGCCATCAAGAATCATTGGTATTACACGTGACATTACTCACGGGAAACAACTAAAGGAAATGGAAAAACAACTCACTAAGAAAGTGATGAAAAGTAATGCTCTGCTGGATGCGGCAAATCATGACTTGGTGACAGCTAATAAAAAACTACAGGAAATGGATAGATTGAAGTCGATGTTTATTGCGTCAATCTCTCATGAATTAAGAACCCCTCTTAACTCTATTATTGGCTTCTCAAGTATGATGGCCAGGGGAACTTTTGGCGAGTTAGGGCCAAAATATAGTGATTATATTCAGCGTATAAATCGTTCTGGGCAGCACTTACTTGCATTAATCACTGACATTATTGATATCTCAAAAATAGAGTCTGGCAGGGTAGATGTAATTATTTCTGAGTTTAATGTTATGGAGGTTGTTGATGAGGCTGTGAGTTCACTACGTGCTCAAATAGAAAGTAAAGGGATTGAACTCTCTGTCGATGTGCCTCCTGAATTGTTACTTACTTCTGATCGGCGTCGAGTATTTCAATGTATTTTGAACTTGCTTAGCAATGCCTATAAATATTCAGAACAAGGCTTGATTGCAATCAATGTACAAAGCTATGAAGGACAGGTTAAGATCAATGTTAGTGATACTGGCATTGGTATAGCCGAAACCGATCAGGCACGCTTATTTGAGGCATTTGAACGTATCGATTCTCATTTACGTATTAAAGCAGGTGGAACCGGTCTGGGCTTATATTTAACAAAAAAAATCATTACGGATATACTGGGTGGCGAAATTAGTGTGAGCAGCCAAGTACATCAGGGGAGTGATTTTTTGATGACCTTGCCCCAGAAACTTTTAGTTGATGACACTAAAAATAAGCAAAGTGAGCATGATAATCATAACAAAGAGCTTGGCTAAGAAAATATGACAAAAAACGTGCTGATTATTGAAGACAACCCTGACAATATGTTGCTTATTTGCGACATTCTTGAGTTGCATGACTGCGCTTTACTAAAAGCAGAAACGGGCTTGACGGGGGTTGCAATGGCGAGTGAATACCTTCCTGATTTTATAATTTTAGACATTCAACTACCCGACATAGACGGCTATGAAGTGCTAGACAGAATTCGAGCCAATGCCTCGACTAAAGATATTCCCGTGGTTGCCATGACCTCTTATGCGATGGCTGGTGATCGAGAACGTTTACTAAATGCCGGGTGTGATGGTTATGTTGAAAAGCCCTTCGACCCTTCCATGATTATGGGTCAAATCAATGAGGCGATTGCACGGTGACTATAAGGGTTCTCATTGCAGAAGATACAGAAGACTCACGAATTTTGCTGGAAGATGAACTCATTGCCCAAGGTTATGAGGTTGACGCTGCTGTCAATGGAAAAGATGCCTTAGCTTTTGCTCAGGCCAATATGCCTGATTTAATTGTGTCTGATATTCTCATGCCTGAAATGGATGGCTACAGCTTTTGTCGTGCCCTTAAAAGTGACGCTAAACTCAAGCATATCCCTTTTATTTTCTACTCTGCTACTTTTACTGAGGCACGGGATGAAGCATTAGCTGCCAGTTTGGGAGCTGCGCGTTTTCTGGTGAAACCTGAAGACCCAGTCAAACTACTAGCGACTATTAAGCAAGTGCTGGAAGAAGCACAAAGTTTAGATTCGCATGAAAGTAGTGATTTACCAGACCCAGAAGCTTCAGACCGAATGTATGCAATTACTCTTTCGCAAAAACTGGATAAAAAAGTAAAAGAACTTGAAGCAACACGGGTTGATCTTTTAAAGCAAAATGAAAACCTTAGATTGATACACCAATTCTCAAATGAGATGCACGATACCTCTTCTATCGCACTCATTATTGATAGTGCGATAAAAAGTATTCGAAATGTGGCTAAGCCACCATTAATTGCTGTTTATCTATTAGATCAAAAAGCGGAAGGGGAAAAGCCCGCGAGTGAATTGAATTTATTTGCTTGCGAAGGTTTTGATGATTCATGTGCAGGGCTAGGAAAAGTTATTTCGCTTAAAGATAGTTTAAGTGGGCGTGCGCTGAAGCAAGGCTGCTTGCTTTTTACTGAAAACTTAACAGCTGATCCTAGTTTAGATGCAGGCATTACTCAAGCATTGTTAGTCAAGAATATTAGTTCGGGAGTCATGGTTCCACTTATTTGTCATGATAAGCGCTTAGGTTGTATTAATCTTGCCTATAATAGCCATTATAAATTTAGCCATTATGAAAAAGAGGCACTGGAAACAGTAGGCCAAACTTTGGCAATTTCGTTAGCGAATGCCTACCAGCGTAATGAAATTGACTACATGGCTTATCATGACGCGTTAACCGGCCTTTCAAATAGAGCTTTTTTTAACAAACATCTAGAGCATGAAATTAGTTCGAAAAAATTAAAACATAGCGTCTTATTTTTAATTGATCTTGATCGCTTTAAAGACATTAATGACACCTTAGGTCATCATGTTGGCGACGAGCTACTTAAAGAAGTTGGTCCACGTTTAGAAGCTGCATTTTCAGGTCGAAATGTATTGATTTGTCGTTTAGGTGGTGATGAATTTATCATTTTAATTAATGACGACTTAAACGAAACACAAATAAATCTATGTGCGAAAGAAATACATCACCATTTAATACAGCCCTTCAATATTGATAAAATGAAGCTTGAAATTGGTGCAAGTATCGGTATTTCTTGTTACCCCGGTCATGGGGAAAATAGTTATGATCTACTGCGTTCAGCCGATGTCGCTTTATATGAAGCAAAGCACAAAAGCGAAAGGTTTGTGGTGTATGAACATGCGATTGACAAACATACTCTTGAGCGCTTGGCGCTAAGTACTGAATTTAGTAGTGCGATTCGAGATGAGCAGCTTCGTGTTCATTATCAACCTAAGATTGACCTTGTTTCTGGTGAGGTTTTAGGTTTTGAAGCCTTGGTTCGCTGGCAGCACCCAAGCTTGGGCTTGTTGTATCCTGATCGTTTTATACAATTGGCTGAAATGAGCGATGCTATACATCAGCTCACGCGGGCTGTTCTAAATATTTCTTTGGAACAGCAAAAAAAATGGCGTGAATCGGGGCTTAATTATTCTGTTGCAGTAAACCTTTCGGCAAGAAACTTGAATGATGACCGCTGTTTTCAACTAATAAAAAACCTGCTTGAACATTATGGAGTAGATCCCAGTATGTTGGAGTTGGAAATTACTGAAACTTCACTTATGCAGGATCCGGATGGAGCAATCTTATTGCTAGGGAAAATCTCTGATTTAGGTGTGAAATTATCTATTGATGACTTTGGGACTGGCTATTCTTCACTCTCTTATTTACGAAGATTGCCTATTAATACCTTAAAAATAGATCGCGAGTTTGTAAAAGATATGGTGACGAATGAGCAAGATGCCATCATCGTCAAGTCAACCATTGGTTTGTCTCATAACTTGAATCTGAAGGTTATTGCTGAAGGTGTTGAGGACGAAGATACTTTAAGAGCGCTCAAAGCCATGGGCTGTGACCAGGCTCAAGGTTATTACATCAGTAAACCTTTGCCATGGGGCGAAATGGTTAATTGTTTGGATGAAATAAAAGCTCGGTGAACGGGTGATAAATTGCTTTGTAATGCATGTTTTACACTATTTAACCTGTTTTTAAGGGTGATGTTCTGGTTTTTTTCAAACCCTGTCTACACTAATATAAATAGCCCTACAAAATTTGTTGTTAATTTCGTACCTTATGTTGCTCAATTATGGCTAAGATTCGGATTATTTTTGTCTCGGTTTACTTAAAAAGAACACTTTGTTTTAGGAAACATAAATGAAATTAGCAAAAACAGTCTTGAAGCCTGCTTATGGCGCTCAGCTACCGACATTCAATAAACTCCTCGTGGGAGGCTTGTTGGCAAGTAGCCTTTTGGTTGGGTGTAAAAGCGTTGACAATAAACCTAATGAAAATCCTGAGCCTGTTGCGAAAACAGAAGTGCGGCAAACTAGCGAAAAGACTCAAACTGCTGCGCTTGAAAAGAAAGTGGCGCAAAGTCAGGGTAACGCTGACGCTTTAATGGCGACCTTGGTAGCACCTATAGAAGAGCCTGTTAGTAAGGAGGTGGTTAAAACGACTGCTGAGCCTGCGCCAGTTTTAGTTGAAGAAAAAAAACCTGCAAAACCTGTTGTTGCACAAATGCCAAAGCAGATAAAGAAAAAAGAGCCGGTTAAAGTGAAACCTCAAGATACTAAACCTGTAGACGTGGCTGCTAAACCTAAACTCATCAAGAAAAAAATGGCTGCTGTTAATAGAGGGCTAAGTACAAAACCACTTGCAATAGGTAAGAAAGATTTACCTAAAACATATGATATCTGGAAGCTTAAACAAGGGGTTGCTCGCCTGGAAAAAGGCATCGTTGTCTCGACCCCGACCTGGGAAATGGGTAAAGAAGGTTACATGTCTCAAATTTGGTTAACCCTAATGGAAGGTCAACTCCTCATAAACAGCTCATCAGATATTGATCCAACTGCGGGTGCTATAGGTGTAAAGATTAACGGTGGAGAGTTAATTCCATTCACGCGAATTGAAGATAACAATATTGGTGTGCTTGAAGGGCAGTGGTTAGACCAGCTTAAAGCGGGTGGTACCATGGACATTTTTCTTGGTTTCTTTCCTGGAAAACGTCCACAAAGTGATGTGTTTAAAACGGATATTAGTTTAGATAGCTTATCGCGAGTCGTGCCAACATATCGGAACTTATTGAAGTAAGTTGTTCTGACCTAAAGCGCTGAGTGAGTCTTTGAATAAGCTGGCGAACAAAAAATAGTCAGCTTTAGCCTTTAAAAATAAAAATGTGCCCCTATCTAAGAGGCTTAACATTTTTAATTTTAATGAGAGAACTATGTCTGAAAAAGAATTGAACTTATCAACTGACGAAGCAAAAGCATCCTACGGCGTAGGTTTACAAATGGGACAGCAACTAACGGGCGTTTTTAGTGGCGTATCTTTAGAAGCTGCAATTGCCGGTATTAATGATGCTTTCTCAGGCAAGGGTCCTCAAATTCCTGGTGAAGAAATTAATGCCGCATTTCAAGTGATTCAAGCAAAAGTTGAAGCGGAAAAAGCCGCCAGCCGAATACAAATAAATCAAAAGATATTCACAGATCTCCGCGCAGACTTGGAGAGTGGACTAGAACAAAAATTAACCACTATTCAAGCGCCCGCATTAATTATTTGGGGTGATCATGACCGGGCAATCAACTTTAGAAACATAGACAAATACGCTGATTTAATCCCTAATGCGCAAAAACTGATACTAGAAGATATCGGTCACCTAGCGATGATAGAAGTGCCCAATATTTCTGCAAACGCCGCCCTGGAATTTATGCCATAAGCTTCATGTTCCAAACATTCAGCATAAGGACTTATGGATTACTGTAACACTCAAGATATAACCCATTGATTATTCTTTTATTGTATCGCTTTCCTTTGCGTAAGAATCACAGTTGATTCTTACCTCAGCGATGGATCAGTAACTATTTTCAGTATAGGTATTAGGGAAAACGTTTTTCATGGATAAAACTGTCGAATTAGGCCAAGCGATATACTCAAAAAAAGTACTCTCTGTATATGATTGGTGGGTACTGGGAATTTCTAATTCTTATATTTGGAAATGCCCGACAAAGCTGCTTGAAGAGGAGTTCCAGCAAAGCGCCTCACTTAACCATCTGGATGTTGGCGTAGGCACAGGC
>ENA-OSET01005804-OSET01005804.1-sediment-metagenome-genome-assembly--contig:-NODE-5804-length-10289-cov-15.688895_pt1 | contig 10289 bp, 8 predicted proteins | sample MGYA00237882_ERZ534229 | MGnify/ENA primary metagenome ERZ534229 (study PRJEB26408, sample SAMN06266212) | sediment metagenome | isolation source: Hudson Canyon methane seep mesocosm | place...
ATTACGGCTAAAGCAGGCTTAAAAGAGACCTTGTTTAGTGATGATTTGTCTGTTGTTGGGAGTAAGTTGGATTTAGTAGATTTCTTTAGCTTATTGGATCAGCCAAAAGGTACTTTTAAAATTGTTACCCCCTAGCTAATAATGATTACTGTAGTCATAACAATATCAACAAATTTAGGTGAATTCTAAAATGAGTGAATCCTATTCTACGACGGTTTCAAGCTGGGTGTTTGCAATCTATCAAGCGCTAAACAAACAGGGTATTGATGGAGAGGGAATTCTAAGAAAGTGTCACTTAGAAATAGATGATGTTCAAGAGAACAATCACCGGTTTGCGTTGAAACAAGTTAGGCAGCTGTGGATGGAATCTGTCGCGGCAACAGGTAATGAAGCTTTTGGTTTACAGGTAGTTGACTGCTTAGACGAGAAAGCACTAAATGCCTTAACCACGGCAATACTGGTCAGTAAAAATATACAGGAAGCCATTCAAAGACTACTCCGCTATTATCAAGCGGTATCGTCAGGGTTTACCTTAGTTGTTCATAAAGAAGACCACCTAGTAATGGAGTTTCAAAATACGCCTTCGGGTGAATTTATAGCGCCAGAAGCCGTGGATGCAGCATTCGGTATAATGGTGAGAGATGTTAGAAAACTCACTGACGCTAAAATAAACCCTACTATAATTGAATTGACCAAATCAGTTCCCAATCAAGCCGTAGACTATACTCAATTCTTTAAATGCCCGGTGCACTTCAATGCAAAGCGCAATGCAATAAGCTTTCCATCATTAATATTGGATCTTGAGATTCCCAACGCAAATGAAAGATTGGCTGCCCATTTGGAGCAATATCTCTCAGATGTCTTAAAAACGCTAGATGAACAAGAGATAAGCCGAAAAATATATATTTGCCTGATGCAAATGCTGCCATCTGGTACGCCAACAATTGTTGAGCTGGCAAGCCATATGAATATGAGCGAACGTTCACTCCAACGAAAACTCAAGGAGGCAAATACCGGTTTTACTGAGATTTTAAGCGACTTGAGAATGGACTTGGCAACACGGTATTTAAAAGAGGAAAAATATCAAATCAGTGAAATAAGCTATTTATTGGGATTCAGCTCTCCCAGTAATTTTGTACGTTTTTTCAAGAACCAAACGGGCTACCCTCCATCTCAGTATTCAGAGGGGCAGTAACTGTTTTCTCCTTACACTCGGGGGGCTTTATATATGTTCAATAAAGAAGTATGTGAATGAGCAATAACAATTACACCATACACGCCAGTACAGTAGAGGCTAATTTAAGTGGTCTACTTACACTATTGATGAACACTGGTAAAGTTGAATTACTTGAGACTATTCAACAGAGTATCCATGTTTTGGAACCCGATGAACAAGGCCGCTTACCACTAAAACTTGTCACTGAAAACATTAACACAATATCAAAGATCGTAGATGAAAAAAATCTTGGCTTAAAAATCATCGACTTAATTGACCTTAATAAAATCCATCTCTATGCAACAATCAAATATACTACTGGCAATATTTATAAAGAAGGTAAGGTTGTTCCATTAGCTATTTTGTTGAATTTAATCACTCGGTATTTCTCTGTTATCACCGAGGTAGTCACCGTTACAATCGATGAACACAACAATCATGTGCGCATAAATCTTAAGCCCAATATGCCGGATATAATTAGTATGCACCAAACAGAAGGAGTGGTGGTCGGTATTTATCGTATGCTAAAGCAGTTTTATCCAGTCAAACTCATAAATATTCAATTTAGCCATAGCCAGCCAGAAAATACAGATGCGCTATATCAATCTTGCTTGGGCATTATCCCTCAATTTGATAAAGCTAAAAACTTTATAGAATTATCAACTGACAGCAAAGTAGGTGATATTGACTTTCAAATGGCGTCTGTATTTTCTAACGTACAGAATTTAATGGATAGTGAATTCCCTGATAGCAGCTATCATGACCGTTGCCGACATATTCTAAAATGCATTCTTGGTTTTGGTGAACCCACCCGTGAGCACGTTGCGAATATATTAAATATGAGTATCAGTAGTTTGCAACGACGTCTTAAGCAAGAAGGTTTTTCCTTCCAACAAATATTATTGGAGACACGGAAAACGCTGATCATTAAGCTATTGGTGGAACAGAATAGAAATACTTCAGATGTCGCATTTTTACTGGGTTACCAATCATCCAGCCAGTTTTTTAAAGCATTTAAAAAGTGGTTTAATATGAAGCCATCACAACTTCAGAAATATAAAGGCAAGCTATAGTTTTTCTGTTTAAGTTGTAGTCGCTTTGTTTAATGAACCGTCAATAAAAGAGTGAATTTGCATTCACTCTATATATCAATTTAAAAACTATAAAGCGGTGTAGGGATCGCAACCTAAAGCTTCAAACTCGGCTTTTGTGAAATATTGCGCTGTAGGCAAGTAGTCACCCATAACTTCAGCTTCATCCCCCGGTATAGCGGTGTTTTGAGCCGTCTGACTGAAACCATTAATTGGCAACATATTGCGTGCAACCAAGAATCCATCGGTCTCATTGTTATCAAAGCCGTCTATTATACCAAAGCCATCACCCTCTCCAGACCACGGTAAGAAGCCAACACCGCACTCATTGGTGGCATTCTCTGGTTTATCATCTGTTAAGCTGGTTACGATCGTATATTTTCCGTCAGCATTAATTGTTATTTGTTCGTCGTATAGACAATCCGTTACTTTTTGTGAGAAGTATTCATTTTGGCAGATTGACCAATAACGTAATTGGGCCTGACTTTCATCAACCGTATCATTGCCACTTAAAGTCGTGGGAGTATTAGGGATTTTCCCGCGAATAACGACAATCGATTTGATGTTACGATCTATGAATGCAGAAACATATTGATTGTCGTTATTCGCGAACCAACCGACTTGTCGTACAGGATTCGGGTCACACTGGCCCAGAAATGAACATTGATTGGCATATTGTGCGTTATAGGCTGCACGCCATTTAACCGTTTTTACTTCGTTTTCTTCTATCAAAGCATTTTCTGCGGGGTTATTAGACCGTAAGAAAGCGTAAGTATTAGGCGGTATCGATGGGACTTCAACAAGATTGGGGTCCGCATTTAAGGTATCACATGCCGCAGTTCCTGTTAGTACAGAGCCATCTGAAAGCGTCAGTTCAGGAGATGGAAGATTCACCCCACCACCTTCATGCAGACCTTCATCAGGAACATAAACTCTATACAATAAAGTTGTTTTAGCGCCTGATTCAGAGTGCTCATATAAGGTATTAGGTGGAACTACATCGGGTGCATCCCCTGATGCCATCGTGATTGTGTAATCTCGGGATGTACTTAAACGATAACTTCCATCGACAAATGGGTTCTCGGAACCCGTGTTCGCAATAATGGCACTATCTGCAATTGAATGCGCTGGGGATGCATCGGCACGATAACTATTGATGCTCATGTACCGAGCATAAGGGAACTCGCCATTAAGTTTTAAACTAGCGCCTTCTGGTAATTTGTAACCCGCAGTCCAATAACGTGCTCCAGTATCAGGAAAGGCGAAGTTGGTTTCTGGTGTTTCTTTCTTATAAGGCCCGACCCAAAAGCAAGAATTTGCTATAACGCTATTCTCAGGGCTAGATATTGCACTTTCCTTAGAGTCTGAACTAGAACTGCAGCCGACAAAAGCAACACTAGCAATTGCTGCCATTATTGCAAGATGTATTTTTTTAAAAAAAATAGGAGTCATAAAACCTCAATGAATTATTATTGAATAATTGGGTGAATAATGTACAGCTCCACAGTAAGGCGCTGAAAGTTATTTTGTAATGGTAATTCGGGTCAGACTTGTATCTAGGTTGTTCTGCTTGTTCTTTTGGGTAGACCACTCAAAGTGGCAATAGTCTATGCAATTGACTGTATTCCGACAGTTAACAACCACCTTCCGCTCTCATTTGTGAGACCTATTTCACGCTTTGAGTCTTCAAGACCAAACCTGTCGTAACAGGAATCATCGCCGTCGTTTTCGGATAATCGGTTAATCCAGTCCTTAGGTTAATGTCTCAACCGTGTTATCTCGCTTTCAAAGCAGTAACCATTAATACACTAAATAAAGGCTGTAGATTATGGAAATTAAAAACAATACATTAATCGGCGCGAGTACGATTGCCACACTTCTTTTAACCGGCTCCATCTCTGCACAGGCAGAGCCTTCTGTAGAGCCACCAACGAACCAATATCTCGCTGACTCCGCTTGGCCGATGTCTCATCGAAACCCCTATAACCAAGCTTCTTCGCCTTACCCGGGTATTTCACCTATCGATGTTTATAACGGCAATATAGAAGTAGATATAGAAGCAACGATACCGGTATCGATTACGGTACCGTTTTCTAGCTCTTACAATACTTGGACTGGTGAAGAGCGTCGTGCCGCATGGGCTTCTACAGCCTTGGAAGTCATCAAAATGGAAATGAATGGTGACGATATACAGCGCGTTCAAAAAATCAAAGTTCCAGCAAGCAAAAACCCCTTATCGGGCGCGTATTCTATTGTAGACAGTGAGAATGATTTCTTTGTGCCGCGAGATCTGTCGATACACAAATATGATGACCGTTTTGAAAAAGCAGTATTATCAAAATTTAAAGAAGCTGCTTTGTATACCGTGCCAGCAGAACTCACGCTTAGCCCCGATGATTTCATTGTCGGTATGAATATTACTTTCGATGGTCATATAGTTTTCGCAACTGCTGCAGGCCTCATAGGAGCGCTAGATCGGGATTTCGAATCAGCTAGCTATACCGTACTAGGGGATGGCGGCATTGTGTCTAACTCAATCGCTGTTGATGAAGAAGGCGGTATTTTCATTGTGACGAGCAAGCAAATGCATCGTGTACAGTGGACGGGTACTGAATTGAGTCGTGACCCTGCTGTAGGCGCCTGGACCTCAGACTACGACATCGGTCCTGAAATTCCGTTACCAGGACGTTTGGGTACCGGTTCTGGTTCAACACCTACCTTGATGGGAACAGGAGCGCAAGACGACAAATTTGTTGTGTTCACCGATGGCCAGGAATTAATGAACTTGGTATTGATGTGGCGTGATGAAATTCCAGCAGATTGGGAGCCTATTGCGCCTGGGAAAGACCGACGTATCGCAGCGGAAATTCCCGTTACTTATGGCAATACAAATGCAACTTCTAGTATGTCTGAACAATCTGTTCTTGTACGTGGTTACAGTGCCGTCGTGGTTAACAATGAGTACGGCGATGCCGTTCCGCCTCAGCTATCGGTATTGCTATCTAACATGCCCGGTGTCACGCCTTATGGTATGGAGAAGTTTACCTGGAACCCTGAGATGAATACAGGTGCAAGTGAGTGGGCGAACCCAACACTTAGTTGTCCTAATGGTATCCCTACTATGAGTGAAGCGACGAACTTAATTTACTGTATTGGTGCCCGCCAAGGGGCTTGGACACTTGAAGGTACGTCGTGGGTTAACGGCCAAACAGTTTTTGCATTACCGCTTGGAGGAACCAATCCTCTCATTGCAGGCGCACCGACCTGGAACAGCTACTATGCGGCCACTCAAGTGGCTGAGAATGGCGATATCGTAACGGGTACCTACGGTGGAATAGTACGTATTCATAAAAAACAGTAGGTAAATTATAGCTCAATCGAGCAAGCTGCCCAGTGCAGCTTGCTCGCGAAGTTACTCCTTTGTACATGGAGTGAAGTACAGCATTGACAAGAAATCATTCAATAACAAATTAATCCATAATTGTTTGATTAGTATAAAAATAAGTTATTCGGAGAGTATTATGAAATCACTAATATTTGCAGCCGCCACTGCAATCGCGTCTTCATTTGCAATGTCTGCTCAAGCGGAATTTGAATTCCCAACTGACAGCTGTTTCTGGGCTGGGCCTTATGTAAAAGAAAACCCTGTCACCAATATCGCTTTTCCGGATGCGGGAGCAAAATACTGGACAGGTAAGTATACCTTACCAGAAGGTGCCAAGCTGGAATTATGGGGGCGTTTCCCTCATGCCCGATATATGTCTTTCAACTCTTATAATGCTAATGTAGGCCCGAATGGTGAACAGCCTACTTATGCGCCTGTTGATGTTGTACGCGATGAGAATATGGATACCCTCCATCGGTTCGCAACTAATCCATTTGTTGAAGGTGCAAACCGCGATGCCTTTCTTCGTGGTTATAAATTAGATGTGGCGTCTGGTATGCCTCAAGAAAGTGACGGTCCAAATGTATTACGCTCATCGGTAGCCGATGGCGAGCAAGCGGTCATCGTGCTACGTCACTATGTAGAGGACGAAGGCTTAGGTGCTACTGCGGGAGAGTTCTTACCAACCCCCGTATTAAGGATGGCAAATGGTAAGGTTCTGACGAAACCAAAGCAGGTATGTGCTGAATTGAACGCAATATCAGAAATTGTTGAACCGCCCACACTACCCGCGGATTACTTTGCAGGGATAATGCGACCTGGTGGCAACCAATACTGGTCATCTCAAGGTTTTGCACCCTTCGGTCTAGCTGCTGCAACAGAAGAAAATCCGGCCTCTCTTCGTCGCTCATTCAATCCGACGTCAGGCATTGCCTGTGACTACTTCTTCTCTTGCGATTACGAAGGTCCACAGGATAATGGCTTCTACGCGAATATAGATAACGCATACACCTATGCCTATGTTTCTAATGCGCCAAAATCTTATACTCCGGTTGCCCCGAGTCAACTTCGGCCGCTCGGTTTAGAGTTCACGATGGAAGAAGCCACCCCTGAATTAGCCGTTACCGTTTTTCGAGGCAAGTTACCGACAACGCCCAAAACCCTAAGTGGTGACAAACGAATGTCCGAAGGTCAAGTACGTTACTGGTCTTTCTGCACGAACGAATACTACTCACAGCAAGTAACAGACTGTGTTTATGATGAACAGCTAGTGACTGACGGTGAAGGTAACTACACCATTGCGATCAGCTGGTCGGAAGACCGTCCTTCAAACGCAATTGAAGAATGCGGCATTAACTGGCTGCCGATGTCCAGTAGCGGTGATGGCTTTGGTGATATGATTGGCAACCCAGCCTTAAACAACTCAAATGAAAGTCTTGTTATTGTCCGCAATATGGCACCGGCAGATGATTTCGATCAGGCAATACAGAATATCCCCTCTCAAACGTCAACGGCAACCACTTTGGTTGAGTACAATACGACTTACTATCAGACATCCATCGCAGACTTTGAAGCTAAGGGCTGTCATTAAGTAACAGACCTTTACTGCCTAAAAAGTTTGGTGATTTTTATCGTCAAACTTTTTGAGTATGCACGTAAAGTTATAGATTCCTGAACTGTTGTTAAACACCAATGTTTTACAACTCTACAAGTAAATTCCATGAATGTTACCAGTACAAATTTCCCTTCATAAGCCAATAAGTAAATTGATTACCATTTCAAGTAGATCTCCAAACATGAGAACTCTAGACTCACTTTGTTACAATAACTCTTGCTACTGTCTATAGTCGTTTTCATCGTAAGCGATCAATGAACCTGCGGTCTCAACCAGCCACCTTTCTCGCTTTAAAATTCCAAGGCAACAATGCCTCAAAATCTTCAACTGTTTCAGCGTAAGGCAATGCCTTAAAGATAGTATTCAGATAATCATAAGGTTCAAGGTCATGAAGTTTGGCGGTTTCAATCAAACTATAGTGAGTTGCACTTGCGTTGGCACCTGCTGGCGTGTCGCTAAATAACCACGCTTTTCTTCCTACTGCGAAGGGCCGGATGGCATTTTCTGCTTTAATATTGCTAATCGATAGCTGTCCGTCTGTGCAGTATATAATTAACTTTTCCCACTGATTATGCAGGTAGGTCATCGCCTTTCCGGTCAGGCTATCTTTGGCTATTTTTGCACGATTATTATCTAGCCATTTTTTAAGCTTGTTTAGTTGCGGCACTGATTTTTGCTGTCTGACTTTAAATTTTTCTGTAGGACTGTGTGATTTTATTTCACGCTCAATAAGATATAGTTTGTTTATCATGCTTAAAGCCATGTCGGCCTTCGTGATTTTTGTTTTCTTGTTCTTCGGTTGTGCCTTTTCTGCATCTTTAAATTTTCTTCTTGCATGATCCCAGCACCCTAAATGGATCAGCGCATTTTGGATGCACACTTCGTTATAAGCGGCATAACCGTCTGTTTGAAGAAAACCATTTTCAAAGCCATCAAGCAGGCGCAATGGTATCTCCTTTCCGCGAGAAGGATCGTATTCAAAGAGCACGCTTTGTTCTTTGGGTGGGCCGCCTAATGTGACCCACATATATTTATACCCTGTTGATGAATACCCCGGTTCTTTCAGTACTTGAACGCGGGTTTCATCAGCCATAATGAGTGACCCTGAATGCTGATGCTCTCTCAACAAATTAATCAGGGGTTGTACTTGTTTTGATAAGGCGATCATCCAGTTTGCCAGAGTGGCGCGTGATATATTGCCACCGTAACGTTTAATGATATTTTCAAGCCGGTAGAGTGGTAAGCCATCTGCATATTTGGCAATGACGATATATGTCATCAAATTAACGCTGCCCATCGCCTTCGCCACAGGATGTTTTGTGACTTCTGCTATTTTAAGAGTGCGATTACCTTCAGTATCTGCAAAAACTGCTTTTTCCTGCATGTATTCCAGTATTTGTACTTTGGCGGGAATAATATCGAGTTCTTCTCTGGCTTTGACAAAGAAAGTTTCAAGAGCGCCTTCTTTTTCGCCATCACTTAAGTAAGCGAATATTTGGTGGCGAGGAATGCTTTTATTAAACGGCTTGCGACCGGTCTTCGCTTTTGGGGTGTCACTTGGCTGCTCAGACAGCAATTCTTCTTGCTCTGGTTCTGAATTCGCTTCCGCCTCATTAAATAATCGGCCTTGTTCGGCGGTTGTTTGTTCACTGCTTGAAGCAAAGTGTTTTGATTTTTCTAAACGCAAGTATTCTTCTAAAAATTCAATACGGCGTTTTTGTGAGGTGATTACGCTTGTTTTTTTGTCAATGATATTGTCTTTTTCAGACAGCAATACCTGCATTTCTTCTAGGTTGTTCGCTGAAGTTTTATCTTCTTTTTCATTGTTTATAGAGGGGTTTTTCATGCCGCGAAGTATACCAAAAACAGTCGTCAAACACCCTAAAAAACACTGTCATAATGCAACTTTTGATGGCCTTTCAATACACTTAAATCAAGCCCATCAAGCAGCCAATTTATTTGCTGCCCATTCAGGATCATCAGGTCTTCTGAACCTTTGGGCCAAATAAATTTATCCTCTTCTAAGCTTTTATAATAAAGCACAAAGCCATTATCTTCCCAAAACAGGCATTTGATTTTATTGCGCTGCTTATTGGTGAATGCATACAAATGACCCTCAAAAGGATTATGGCCTAACTCGCATTCGACGATGGCGGAAATTCCACGAAATGACTTTCTAAAATCGATAGGCTGAGAATAGAGATAAACTTGAGTTAGATTTATATCTGGGCGCATAATTTTAGTCATGCGAACACTTGTGCAAGCTGTTTGACCAGCGCGAGGTTGCTTTCGGTAATACCTGATAAAAAGGTACCATTATTAAGGTGTAGTGTGAGCGGTGCAGGCTCAACCAGGTTTGGTGATAGTTGAACTTGGATAAAGCCAGACGATACATTAGCTTCGGTAGAAGTTTTATTGAGTCGCTTACACTTTTGATAGCTGAAGGTGTGCTCTTTAATATTCTGTTTACGACAATATTCTGCTTGGCTTAAGGCTGAATCACGCCATTGTGTAAGGTGTTTTTCCCAAAAGAGCTTCCCTCTCTTTTCATTTTTTATAAAAGTAGTCATTTGTAGTTCCTGATCTGAATTTGATTAGGAAATTATGACTTGGGTATTTACACTTTGTAAGAACGTAAGTTTATTGGGCGCTTACATTATATCGGGAGCACCTACTCCCACTTCCACCTAAATCTACTCACCGCCATACACTTCCTCCATTCACAGCGGAATGAGCTATGAATTTAACTTTTTCAAATCAATTTAATAGAACGGAGAAAATCTATGAGTAATACAACAACCCTCCTCAACAAAATCTAGCGAGGAAAACTGTAATATACCAACCAGCTTGCAACCACTGGAATCTTAATCGGCATCATCAATAAGATTGGTAGAGCAGAGTTCTTTAACGGCTACAACAAATATCGTGAATCACATGGAGCTGCCCCTATCAAAGACCCTACCTTCTCGCGCTACTTATATG
>ENA-OSET01005806-OSET01005806.1-sediment-metagenome-genome-assembly--contig:-NODE-5806-length-10288-cov-3.560082_pt1 | contig 10288 bp, 11 predicted proteins | sample MGYA00237882_ERZ534229 | MGnify/ENA primary metagenome ERZ534229 (study PRJEB26408, sample SAMN06266212) | sediment metagenome | isolation source: Hudson Canyon methane seep mesocosm | place...
AAAATAGCAAAAGTTTTTAATAAGCTTAGACCTATCTTAGATAGCTTGCCTGTTAGAGCTTATAAAGAACGTAGTCAAACCCTATTTTCACCTGCTTGGCTGGGTTTTAGATCTATTGTCGATAAAATAAATGCACTAAACCCTGATATTGTTCATTTGCATTGGGCGCTGTTTGGTGAACGTGTCGATGATGACTCTGCAGAAGTTAATCATACCTATGACCTTTTTAGTGATATTTGGAGTCATGGACAAAACCTTCTAGAAGAAGATCTCTCTCATAATCGAAGCCTTGGTTGGCGTTGTGACTTAACTACCCACCCTGAAACGGGTGAGGCATTGCCTGATATGCAAAAAATCACGCGTGATGAAAATTATGTAATCCGTTCATGGACGGGCGTATTAACCTACATGTTAGCGGATTACCGCTTCCTGTATGAATAAGACTGTCAGTCAAAGGAGAGCATGATTATGAACCGTAGAAATTTTTTAAAAGCACTGGCAGCAACCGGAATGAGCTTAAGTTTACCCATGATCAGCAGCCCGTTAAGCGCGGCAGCTGATTCTAATCGTTTCTGGGTAATGGTGAACGCTAGCGGTGGCTGGGATCCAACAGCCCTTTGTGATCCAAAAGGTAACGCTTTACGAAGTGATGGCCGAGGGCCTATTAATAATTTTGCAGCTTCAGCTATTCGTACGGCTGGCAATATTAATTATGCAGCTTATTCAGATACATTCGTACCCCGGGACACCGACACGGATAGTCTTGATAATTTTTTTGCAAAACACTCTGGTCGCCTACAGGTAATTAATGGCGTCGATGTTGGCACTAATAGTCACTCAGTAGGCAGCCGTTTTGTTTGGAGTGGTAAAACGGACATGGGAAATCCCAGTTTGGCGGCACTTATCTCAGCCTCAGCGGCACCTAACAAACCTATGTCTTATATCAGTAATGGGGGCTATGACTTTACAGATTCATTGGTCAGTGCTTCTCGAATATCAGGTAGTAGCAGTTTTAATCGCCTGGCTTTTCCTAATGAGCCATCTCCTGGTGGAACTGATCGATACTTCAAAGATGAAATTTATGACTTGATCCAACAAGCAAAAATGGACAGTTTACAGAGACAACGAAGTTCAGAGGTGTTGAATAAGCGCCGTCAAAAATTGAATGAGTTGTTATCGGCACGTTCAGGAACCGATAGCTTGGACCAAATTGTTCAGAAATTACCCGATAACATCTCAGGAGGTTTAAAGGGACAGGCAGAAATGGCGGCTGCTGCATTTGCTTCCGGTTTAAGTGTCTCAGCAAACCTCAATGTGGGTGGTTTTGACACTCATAGTAATCATGACACGACTCAGACTCGAAGCATTAATGATTTACTAGATGGCATTGACCACTTATGGACTGAACTAGAACGACAAGGTATTCAAGATCGCACCACTATCATGATCGGATCTGATTTTGGTCGAACTCCATTTTTCAATGGTTATAACCGTGACTCAGGCGACTTGGTAGGAACGGGCGGCAAAGACCATTGGAACGTAACCAGTGTAATGGTAATGGGCGCAGGCATCACAGGTAATCGTGTTATTGGTGGCACAGATGATTTATACGGAGCCCGAAGAATAAACCCCTCAACTTTAGCTTTTGATGATAGTGGTATTTTGATTACCCCCGCTCATATCCATAAAGCCTTAAGACGTTTAACCGGTCTTGCCGGCACCGAGCTTGATAGTCGCTATCCGGTAGCGGTTGATGATATTCCGCTATTTACATAAGGGTCATAAAGGTCATAAAAGGAAATTATTATGTTGAAATCTAAATGGCTTTGCTCAACAGCCTTAATGCTGAGCCTTATAACAAATGTGAGCTGGGCTGAATCAGATGCTCAACCTGCACCGCCTTTTTCATTGCCCGATATTTATTCTGGCGAAAGTAAAACTTTGGAAGACTACAAGGGTAAAGTGATTTATCTGGATTTTTGGGCTTCATGGTGTGGCCCTTGTCGGCAGTCTTTGCCTTTGTTAAATGAACTGCGAGATGAATTAGGCTCTGAGTATTTTGAAGTCATAGCAATCAACCTTGATCAAAATCCGGAAGACGGGAAACGATTCTTGCAGAAGTACCCCGTTAACTATCCGGTACTAACCGATACAACCGGAAGTACGCCTCAGAAGTATCAATTGTCAGGAATGCCAACCTCTTATTTAATTGATCAAAATGGTGAAATACAAGGTGTTCACGAAGGCTTCCGTAGCAGTGATATCGACAAAATACGCAAGGCGGTTCAAACATTGATGAGACAGGGAGGTTGATCGTGAATCATAAAATCGTAAGTCATAAAGTGATGTTATTACCCATGTTATTAGTGGCGTTAGGCATGGCCGGTTGTACTGCAGTACAGCCATGGGAGCGTGGTGAGTTGGCTAGAACAGAGATGAAGTGGGACCCAGACCCCATGAAGTCAGCGTTGCGAGATCATATCTATTTCAGTAAAGAAGGCTCTTCTGGTGGGGCGAGTTCAGGCGGTGGCGGCTGTGGTTGTAACTAATGTCGTGGCTGTAATTTAAAAAGGATTGTAATAATGAAGACTGAAAAATCTCGTACCTTAAGTGCTTTAACAAGTGCTGCACTAGCCATTCCTGCCGTGGCCGTTTCAATAAATGCAATAGCTGATGCTCCACCCACAATGACCGAAGTGGGATACCGTTATTCCCAGTATCAAGAAGATGATATTGCTGAAAGCAACAAAGTGAAAGATGTTGGCAGTACAAAACGTTACGACATCAATATTCATCAGTTTCGCGTCTTAACTCCAGTGGGTGACAACTATTCAGTGGATGCAACATTTGACTACGAAACCATGAGCGGCGCTTCGCCCTTAGGAACCATTCAAGGGGCTGACGGTGACCCCTTGTTAGTCATGAGTGGTGCTAGCATTGATGATACCCGCATGGATCTGAACGTTAAAACCACCCGTTATTATGAAAACGGTAATGCATCGATTGTTGGTGGCTACTCAACAGAAGATGACTACGAAGCCTTCAATTTAGGCCTTGAAGGTGAAAAGCATATCAACGATAAGCTAACTACCTTAATGGGGGGTATTGGGTATTCTGATGATACTATCGAGCCAACACCTGCACCTGGTCGTGTGACGGAAGAAGAGAAATACACGGCAACGACTTTTATCGGTATTGCGCAGGTTATTAATGCCGAGTCAGTTTTGCAGACCAGTATTAATTACGCCTATAGTGATGGTTATTTATCTGACCCCTACAAACTGGTAGATCAACGTCCTGATTCAAGGTCGTCTATTGCATGGAATACGCGCTATCGCTACTACTTGGGAAGTCTGGATGCTGCTGTTCATGCAGACTATCGATTATATGTTGATGACTGGGATATGCTCTCTCATACCATTGGCTTTGAATGGCATCAAAATATCGACCCCAATTTACGGATTATTCCGTCATTTCGGTATTATTCACAAAGCCAGGCTGATTTTTATAAGCCTTATGATAACGCTCAAATAGAGGGTGATAAGTCATCTGATTATCGTTTGTCACCCTTTGGCGCTGTTACGTTTGGTTTAGCTGCTGTTGCCCATAGCTATAACTGGAAAGTGATTGTCAGTGCTGAACGATATATAGCGGATGGAGATTTAGCATTAGGGACGGTAGAGACTGAGCACCCAGGTCTGCTGCAATATACTTTACTGACAGTAGGATTCGACTACGCTTTTTAACCATGAAGTCATTATCAATATACCAATACCGATTTAAAGCAATGGGAGGGCCTTGTTCTATTCAGCTATACGCTGAAAGTGAGAATGAGGCCGCGCTCCATGCCAAGAGTGCCATGGATGAGGTCTACAGGCTTGAAGTCAAATATTCCCGCTACCGAGACGACAGTGTTATTAGCAAGATTAATGCGGCGTCTTTAAGGGGAGGGGAGATTAAGGTCGATGATGAAACCGCAGGCATATTAAATTATGCTGAAACTGTATTGCATGAAAGTAAGGGCTTATTTGATGTCACATCAGGGGTTTTACGAAAGGTTTGGGACTTTAAATCAGGCACCTTACCCAATCAGCGTAGTATCGAAGCTATTTTACCTTTGGTTGGCTGGGATAAACTGAATTGGAGTAACGGTTTATTAGCCTTTCCCTTAAGCGGAATTGAACTGGATTTTGGGGGGATTGTTAAAGAATATGCAGTCGACAGGGCTGTTGCGGTTTGCTTGCAGTTAGGTGTTCAGCATGGATTGGTGGAGCTGGGAGGGGATATTCGTGTTATTGGATCACACCCGGACGAGTCTCCTTGGATGGTAGGTATAAGGAACCCTCGTATTCCTGAACAAGCGATTGCCAGGGTACCATTACAACAAGGAGGGCTTGCCAGCAGCGGTGATTATGAGCGTTATATGATGGTGAATGGTGTTCGGTATAGTCACTTACTAAACCCGAGTACTGGCTGGCCTGTTAAATCATTAGCGAGTGTTACTGTAGTGGCTGATCAATGTTTAATAGCAGGCTCTGCAACCACTATCGCCATGTTGAAAGGCGAACAAGGTTTAGCGTGGCTAGAGTTGCTTGGCTTGCCTTATCTGGCTATTGATCAGAATGGTGTTCACCATGGTTCTCTTCAATAAACAAAGTTCACCCCAAAGTAAAATATGGCATAACCGACATACCAAACAAGTTACTATGAAAATACACCATGGCACTATAACTTATTAAACTGACGGCTATAACGCCAATATCATAGACTATTGGTGTTGATTTAACTTCTTTGCACTCTTCTCTTTTATTCACAACAATAACTGCGATTATAGAAAATATTAAAATACTTATGAATAAGAGCATTGAGCGCAGGTCTCCATTGGCGATTACATGACCAAGTGCCCATAGTTTCATTCCTGTAAGCATAGGGTGTTTGATAAAGCGTTTTAGGTTATTAGGTACTTCTGCTGCTACCCATAGATATACAACGGGGAGCATTAAGGCTAGGTGAACTTGTTTTAATAGGGTGGGAGGTTCGTAAAAATAGACATTGGGGAAGTTGTTCCATCCTTGCACCATCATAACAATGCTGCCTAGAATTATGAGAACAAATAGTCCGATGTAGGGCTTTTCTCCTAGCTTATCCGTTGCCAGTGTTCTAAATTTTTGGTTTAAAGGTATTACGTGAGCAGCAAAGAAAATAATAAGAGCAGTTATAAAAAGCATTTATGGCTCCTTTAGAGCACTTTAGGTATTACTCATAATCAATGAGTTAAAAGGCTGTTATTCATGGCAAAAACTCGTAGTTATACTGTTTTTAGTTCAGCAAGGCTTGGTAACGCACCCACTGCACCTATTGAGCCTGTGAAAGAGTTATATTGTCGTGAGGAAATCTCTGTAACGGCAACAGCATCGCACTGTCCCGCTTTAAAGTCATTAGAAGCAATGGTTTCATCGGTATAGGCTTTGATTTTTAACTCAACTCCCCATGTGAGCGATTTTATTTTCACGTCCTTCATTAAATTGGCGAAGGGTCCATTGCTGCCAACAGGATCCCAAACGCAAAACGTTCTTTTAACCAGGTTTGTTGAACCAACATTTGAGCTAATAAGGAGAAAGCTAAATAGAAATAGAGAGGCAATTCTAGCGCTGTGTTGCATATTGGTTCTTCCCTGCGTGTATTTATATTCTTGTTTTTCTGTGGCACTCATAATGACATTAAATAAATTGATGTCAATTAGGATGTCACTAAATGTAAACCACTTATCATATTGGGGTCACTTGCATTGACATCATATTATTTTGGTGTCATTAATGGTGACATAAAAATAATAAACCTAAAAGGTAAGCTTTTAATTAAAGGGAAGGTAATGGATATTTTGAAGCAAGGTAAAGCAAAAAGTCTGATTTCTGTAGCAGGATTACTGATTGGATTCAGCTCGGTATTTTCTGTTCAGGCAGAACTAAAATTAATGGATGATACTCTAATGGCTGATGTGACTGGCCAAGGGGGGTTAACCATGGAAATTGATTCGAGAATTGATATTGGCGAAATTTCGTATAAGGATGAAGGTTTTTTAACAATAGAAAATTTCATTTGGGGTGGTGTTGATCGCACGGGTAATACTGGGGTCACGGGTGCATTTGAAAACTGGAAAATGGTGATTGACCTCGCTGGTGAGGAAGAATCATTGGCCTATGGTTTCTCAGAGCTTGACAACCATTATGGCAATGTCACCTCACCTGACAGTGCCTGGGATGCTGCAATATTGGCCAATGATGATGAACAAGTCTATGGCAGCGGTGACCTAGTTATTCATATTACATCAGCGCAATTGTTTGATGGTACGCGTTATGATAGCGAAAGCGATACTGATGTTGCACTCCCGGGCGGGCCTACAACATTACCTGGCAATTCTTTCGCAGACACCATAGATGACTGGCGCAATTCAGCGCCTTTTGGTATAGCGATTGGTGCAGTAAAGTTAAGGGAGTCAAGTTATATAGCAGGATCAAAAACTGGGGGTGGAACGACTCTGATGTCAAACTTTAAGGCTGAGGTATTAACTGGACCTTTGGATATTGTTATACAGAATAATGGCAATGGAAGTACTAACGGTGTAGCTGATAGCAAGATGACGGTGAGTGATTATTTTGAAATAAGCGATTTGAGCGTGGACTTCGATTTTTTAGGCCTCTCTATATCTGGGCTGAAAGTACATAACCGGCGTGGTGATACTACAGGCCTGAGTACCAATAGCGGTTTGGATGGCATAGCGGGTAATGCGGATGATATTGCGGTTGAGTCTTTTGGGTTTGCTCATGCAAAATATTATTTGGCCGCCACTCCAAGTAGTGGTATTCAAATCGCTGGAGCCATTAAATGTGATATTGATATTCCCAGGCTCTCTTTGAGTGGCCCTAATGGTGCGTCAATTGGTTCAATTTATATAACTGATTTGACGATTCAATCTTCGATGAATATCTCAGGACACTGATAACGAATTAAGCTAAAGACAGGGTTCATGACTATTGACATTGCCCAGTTTAATGGCAATATTGATGACATGAAAAATGAAGACTCAAAACGACCCTATCAAATGTCTAAAAGGGCTGAATCGGCGGCTCAAACAGCACATGATATTTTTGTAGCAACAGCAGAGTTGTGGCATGAACGATCTATTGCGGATATCACTCTAGACGTTATTGCTGAGCGGGCAAACGTATCTGTTAGAACCATTATTCGACGTTATGGTTCTAAAGAAGGTTTGTTTGAAGCCTGTATACAAAATAACGCCGCCGACATGAAGTCTGATCGTGAAAAAGCAGAAGTGGGTAATGTAGAAAGCGCCATTCAGTATTTATTAGCCGATTACGAAATGCATGGTGACGCCGTTATTCGGACTCTGGCAATGGAAGATCAACTAGACATCGCCCAGAGGGTACTTCAGGCGGGAAGAATTTATCACAGGGAGTGGTGTGAGCGCATATTTACCCCTTTTCTACCTAATAAAAAAGATAAAACTTATGAGCTAGAGTTAACGGCTTTTGTTGCGGCTACCGAGCTTTATTTATGGAAGCTGCTTCGACGTGACCTGAAACATAGCCTTAGTGAAACTAAGTCACTATTTATGAGGCTAGTAAATGGTCTTATCACCAGCGATGGCAAAAAATAGTTGAGACAGAGTGTGGGCACAAAAAAATCATATTTATTTGTTACTTGGGAAGGCGGAGGCAATCTTCCCCCTGTTCTTGGCTTAGCCCAGCGTTTGCTTGCGAGAGGGCATAACGTTCGTATTCTTTCGGAACCTTGTTTGCGTGAAACAATTGAGTCCCTTGGTGCTGAATTTGTGGTGTTTAAAAAACATTTCACCCGCACGGATCGAACGGAAGACATCATACAAGACTGGAATGCCAGTCTTCTAAATTTACCTACGTTTGAAAATATTTTGTTTGGACCTTCCATGGATGTTGCCCAAGAAACCATGGAAGCCATTAAGGCCGCGCACACTGATGTAGTTGTTGCTGATCTGATGATGGTTGGTAGTTTGGTGGCAGCAGAGGCCTCTGGCATTGCCGGGGTTGTCTTATTCCATATGCCAGAATACTTGCCTGGTCCAAATCGACCACCAGGAGGGTTTGGCCTAATACCGCGAACGGGTCATATAGGGCGTTTTCGAGACCGAATACTTTCCATACTTTTTAACCATGCTACCAATAAATTTCTTCCACGATTAAACACTGTTCGCAAAAGCTTTGGCTTAACACCCATGAAATCGGTTATGGATATATATCAACAGGCAGATTTAAGGTTGATACAAACCTGTAAGGCTTTTGATTTTCCAATTGTGCCAGAGCCAGAAAATGTTCGTTATGTTGGACCTATTCTCGATGACCCTGACTGGTCAGGTTCTGACTTGGCGTGCTTGCCTAATGATGACTCAAAACCTTTGGTTGTAGTTAGCTTGTCATCTACTTTTCAGAATCAGCGTCAAACGCTCGTGCAAGTGATTGAAGCATTGGCTAGCTTACCCGTCAGAGGTTTAGTGACTTTGGGGCCTGCCATGGCACGAGAAAATTTTAAAACATATGACAATGTTACTGTTCTGCCTGCCATTCCGCATAGCACGGTGTTCCCCAAGGCCACTATTGTTGTTACACATGCAGGCCATGGCACCGTAATGCGAGCACTGGCGCATGGTTTACCATTGGTATGCCTTCCTATGGGGCGTGATCAAACAGATAACGCTGCGCGAGTAGTACATCACGGAGCGGGGCTGAGTTTGAGCCGAAATGCAAAGCCTCAGCAAATAGCGAAGGCCATTAAGTGTGTTTTGAACGATCCAAAATTTGCACATAAAGCCCAGCATCTAAAGAAAACTATATTAGTCGATGCGAGCGCCAACCTTGCCGTTAAAGAGCTAGAAGATATAACCTCTGCCTGCCTCAAAAAATGAGGGAGTAATAAGTTACATTTCAAACAGCTAGTTTCAAAAGAACAAATGCGTGCTATGTTTAAGTTTAATAAAAACTTATAAAGACAAGGACGCCCCTTTCCATGATCACGCTTTACCAATTCCCTCGACTCTTGGGTGTTCCCAATATGAGTCCATTCTGTCTCAAGCTTGAGGCGTGGCTAAGAATGGCAGAACTTAAATATGACATCAGAGAAATAACAGACCCACGAAAAGGACCAAAAGGGAAGCTGCCCTATATTCGGGACAATGTTACAACCGTAGCAGATAGCGCTCTTGCTATAGATTATTTTAAAAAAACCTATAAAGTTCAATTAGACAGCCATCTGTCTTTGGCAGATCGCGCTGTCGCCCGTGGGTTTGAAAAAATGCTTGAAGAGCATCTGTATTGGGCAATTATTTATAATCGCTGGATTGATGAAAACTGGACGAAGGTCAAAGATGCCTGTTTCTCCACCTTACCCGCCTTAGTTAGAACATTTGTTCCTGTGTTGGCGCAAAAAAATATGAAAGATGCTTTAGAAGGCAATGGAATGGGGCGTCATAGCCGTGACGAGATTTACGAAATGGCCAATAAAGACTTAAAAGCCATCTCTGACTTTTTAGTCGATAAACCTTATCTTATGGGCGATAAACCCTCTTCTATAGATGCAACCCTGTTTGCTTTTTTATGTAATATTATTAATGTGCCATTACGAAGCCCTATGAAAGATTATGTACACAAGACGGGTAACTTAATGCGTTATAACGAAAGAATGGGACAGCAGCTGTTCCCTGAATTTTATAAAGATGAAGAGAATGATGAGGCTTGGCTCACTGAGGGTTAATTAGATTACAAAAAAGAATGCAAGCACAGTACAAAAGTTAATAAGTTCTGTGCTAATCTCGAAATAACCGTGTATAGCTTAAGTCGCTCTCACGGCATAAAAATAAAATAAAACTAGGATAATAAAAATATGAAAATTAAAAACCTAACCATGATGATTGCTGCTGTGGGGTTAACTGTTGCAGCGCAATCAAGTTTTGCCGGCTCTACGTTAGATTCTGTTAAAAAGAAAGGTTCTGTCAGTTGCGGTGTGAGTACAGGCTTAGCAGGCTTCTCACAAAAAGATGAAAAAGGTAACTGGAGCGGGCTCGATGTAGATGTTTGTCGCTCCGTGGCTGCTGCTGTACTAGGTGATGCATCAAAAGTTCAATTTAAGCCATTAACTGCTAAAGAACGGTTTTTAGCCCTTCAGTCAGGTGAAATTGATATTCTTTCCCGTAATACAACCTGGACACATACCCGTGATACTTCATTAGGATTAAACT
>ENA-OSET01005807-OSET01005807.1-sediment-metagenome-genome-assembly--contig:-NODE-5807-length-10287-cov-42.497356_pt1 | contig 10287 bp, 7 predicted proteins | sample MGYA00237882_ERZ534229 | MGnify/ENA primary metagenome ERZ534229 (study PRJEB26408, sample SAMN06266212) | sediment metagenome | isolation source: Hudson Canyon methane seep mesocosm | place...
ACTGACTATGCGGGTGCAGTTCCTTCAGCGACTTATACGGTAACGGATGATATTGATACAGATACCTCTACATTAGCGATTAGTATTGATGCTCAGCCAGATGGTGATGATGATGTTGATTCAGCTTTAGAAGGTGGAAATCTTGCTCAAGGGAATATCTTCGACGGTGAAACTGACTTTGGACAAGCTGATATTAATTCTATTGTTATCACAGGAGTTTCTTCAGGGGTAGGCTCTGATCTTGTAGTAGCTACTGATAGTATTGGCGATTATTATGAAGTGTCAACAAATCGTGGTGGTACGTTGAAACTATATACTGATGGTGATTATGTTTACACAGCATCATCAGCTCAAATGCATGTTGATGATGCATTGACCCTCTCGGTAGATGAAAGCCTTATCTTAGAAGATGACGTTGTGACAATTAGTTACAGCGATGGAAGTGGACCAGATGTGAGCCAAACACTGACATTAAGTGTGACTGATGATGTTCCTGTTATTACAGGGATTCAGTCAGCAGTAGTTGCTAATCAAGGTGGTAGTATTACTGGCTTGATAGATGTTGATTATGGTGAAGATAATAATGCATCATTAATCACGATGACTGTGGTTGGCGATGATGCCAGTGGTAAGTTAAATCTTGTTAATGATGGTACTTCAACCGTAACGGCCTATGTTAAAAATGCAGATGGCAGTAATGGTGATTTATTCTACACAATGACGGTTAATACAGATGGTACGTATGATTTTACTTATGCGGAACGTCCTGTTGTAAAAACAGGGGTTGATTTTGGTTCCGTTTCAGGTGGTGCTGGGGTTGAAACTATAACTACTAGTGCCGCAGGGTACACCTTATTATTAGATGGTCTTTTATTCGATAGTGGAACAGATGCTTTAATTAATTACCCAGCCTCAGATATTGATGATATTAAACCTCAGGGAACTGGTTTTGGTATTGGTGGTGGTGGTCCAGGCCAAACGGTTATGAATAATAATGAAGGTTTTTCACTGCAACTAACTAATGCAACTTCGTCGAACAGTGTTGGTATTGGTTTCAATGTTACACAGCAAGGTGGAGGATCAGATTTTACAGTTTTCTGGAGAGCGTATACAGATTCTACTAAAAGTACACCAGTTGATTCAGGATCCAAGGATTATAGTTTGGCAAACAGCCAAGATGTACAATCATTTTCAGTTGAACCTGCAAATATTGGTTATGTTGAAGTTTGGTTTACAGATGTGATTGGATCAAATGTTCGAATAGAGTCTTTTAATATTGTCGAATCCATTATTCCAGAAGATCAATCGTTGGCATTTACAGCTACGGCAACAGATGCTGATGGCGATATCTCAGTAGGGTCATATAATGTATTACTGTCAGGTAACGGTGGCCCTGACTACACACTCACCGGCGATGAGAGTAATGAGGTTATTCAAGGTGCAAATGCAGACATTCTGACTGGCCTTGGTGGTAATGATGACTTGTTCGGTGGCTTAGGTGATGATGATTACACTGGTGGTACCGGAGCGGATACATTCCACATCCAAGGTGGACAGGATTCAATTACCGACTTTAATCCTGCTGAGAATGATGTACTCGATTTCAGTGACTTAGTTACTGTCGCTAGCGGTGATACCATTGATGACTATTTAAGCGTGTCTGATGATGGTAGCGGTAATGTTAAAGTAACCGTGACGGCAACAAGTGATTCGGTTGTCATTGATACATTGGCCTTTGGTTCAGGTGCAGGTCAAATTGACAGCCTAGCCGATCTAACTAGTTTGGTTATTGTTAAGGTTGATGGCACTGAATATTAATATTTAACTATCAGGACAAACTAAGCCTTGGTTCATTTGTGAGCCAAGGCTTAGTTTTTTATACTATGACCGGCTTGAGTTTAAGTGCTGAAATTCTATTGAAGAGAGTGATGATGGATCATGCAATAAAGCAACAAACATCTTGAAATAACACGGGGTATCGGGTAGAATGCTCTGATTGTTAAGTTAAGTAGTTCGGGCAACACTCCAGAAATGGAGCTTGATGGTTAAATCCAGCACGGACTACCACTTGTATTACAAGACCCCTTTATGGGGTTTTTGTTTATCTGGAGATTTGAAATTGGGCCGTTGGCCCTTTTTTTTTACGTAATTATGGCTGTAAGCGACCAAATTGAACAATTAATTGAACTACCAATCGAATCACTTGGTTATGAGTTGGTGGGTGTTGAATATATAAAGAATGGTACGAATACTATTTTACGAATCTATATCGATGCTGAACAAGGTATCGGTATTGAAGATTGTGAACGTGTGAGCCATCAGGTGAGCGGGATTTTAGAAGTAGAAGATCCTATTAGCAGCGCCTATGCTTTAGAGGTTTCATCACCTGGTTTCGACCGTCCATTATTTAAAGCAAAAGATTTTGAACGTTTTGCAGGTAGTGAAGTAAAAATTTCAATGAAACTGCCGGTTCAGGGACGTAGAAATTTCAAAGGTGCGTTACAAGGCTTTGACGATGGCGAAATATTGATTCTTGTTGATGGTGAAGAATATGGTTTACCACTGACAAAGATGGCAAAAGCACGCCTTATTGGCTAAAAAAGCGTATTATTAATAGTTGATCTAGACAGGATGAGTCGGATTTTCATAGAAAATCCACTGGGGGAAGAATGAATAATAAAGAAATCTTATTGGTTGTTGATGCAGTATCTAATGAGAAAGGTGTAGGGAAAGAAGTTATTTTCCAAGCGATAGAGTCTGCACTTGCAATGGCAACACGTAAAGGTAACGATATTGAGTTAGATGCTCGTGTTGTGATTGACCGTATTACCGGTGATTATGAAACTTTCCGTCAGTGGCTGGTTGTTGAAGATTCTGAACAAGAACTTGAATCACCAGAAACAGAAATTAAATTAAGTGATGCTTTGCTTAAACAAGTTGATATTGAGCTTGGAGGCTATATCGCTGAGCCAATGGAATCAGTTGCGTTCGGGCGTATTGCAGCACAAACAGCTAAGCAAGTTATCGTACAAAAAGTACGAGAAGCGGAGCGTGCACAAGTTGTTGAACAATACCAAGACAAATTAGGCCAGCTAGTTCACGGCACAGTAAAACGTGTTGAACGTAGTAGTGTCACACTTGATTTAGGCGGTAATGCTGAAGCCTTTATTCCACGTGAAGAAATGATTCCGAGAGAAAGTTTTAGAAGCGGTGATCGTGTTCGTGGTTATTTGAAAGAGATTCGTGCTGATGGCCGTGGTCCACAACTATTAATTAGTCGTATGGCACCCGAACTTCTTATTGAGTTATTCAAATTAGAAGTACCTGAAATCAGCGATGGCATGATTGAAGTGAAAGGGGCTGCTCGTGATGCTGGTTTACGCGCTAAGATTGCAGTAGAAGCAAAAGAAGCCCGTATTGACCCTGTTGGTGCCTGTGTAGGTATGCGTGGTTCGCGTGTTCAAGCCGTTACCAATGAATTAGCCGGTGAACGTGTTGATATTATTGTTTGGGATGAAGAGCCTGCTCGATTTGCAATCAATGCGATGGCACCTGCCGAAGTATTATCAATCGTTGTTGATGAAGATGCTCATAGCATGGACATTGCCGTTGAAGATGACCAGTTATCTCAAGCGATTGGTCGTGGTGGTCAGAACGTTCGCCTAGCGAGTCAATTGACGGGCTGGGTATTAAACGTAATGTCTTCATCCGATGCAGATAAAAAAGCTGAAACAGAAATCGGCGGTCTTATCGAAATATTTATGAAAGACCTTGATGTCGATGAAGATGTAGCATTGATTTTGGCACAAGAAGGCTTCTCTAGTTTAGATGAAGTGGCTTATGTAGCCGAAGAAGAAATGCTCGCGATTGAAGAGTTTGATGCTGATATCGTGAATGAACTTCGCTCAAGAGCACGTGATGTGTTGTTAACAAAAGCAATTGCAAACGAAGAACAATTAGAAACAGCTGAACCAGCTGAAGATTTACTTGCATTAAAAGGGGTGACCAAAGCGATTGCCCTGTCATTAGCAAGTAAAGGAATTACGACCGTCGATGATTTGGGTGACCAATCTGTTGATGAATTAACAGAACTTGATGGAATGAATGAAGAGTTGGCTGGCACATTGATCATGAATGCTCGTGAAACGTGGTTTGCTGATGGCGATGATGATGAGGCGGGGGAATAACTAGATGAGTGATATTAAGGTTAAAGACCTGGCAGATAGCGTAGGCGTCTCAGGTGAACATTTGGTCGAGCAGCTTGCTGAAGCGGGTGTGGTTGTTTCAACTGCTGATGATTTGATTACAGAAGAACAAAAGCAAACATTATTAAGCTTTTTGCAGCAACGTCATGGTACCTCTGATGAGGCCGCTGAAACAGCTGCTAAGAAGATTACGCTTAAACGTAAGTCTGTCAGTGAGATTAAGTTAGGCAGTAATGCGTCACGTCGTGGAAGTAAAAGTGTGAGCGTAGAAGTACGTAAAAAACGTACTTTTGTTAAACGAACGCCAGCTGAAGAAGCAGAAGTAGAAGCAGAATTACAGCGCCAAAAAGACGCAGAAGCTAAAGAAGTTGAAGATGTACGACTTGAACAAGAGCGTATTAAAACGGAAGAGTTGAAAAAAATTCAAGACGAAGAAACATCTCGTTTACAACAAGAAGCTGAAGATGCAAAGCGTGAAGCTGCTGTAGTTGAAGCTGCCGTAGCCGCTGAAAAACAAGCTGCTGAAGAAGCCCGTCTTGCTGCTGAAGAAGAGAAAAAAGCGATAGCAGAAGAAGCAAAAGCTAAATCAGAACAAGATGCTAAACCTAAAGCTGCAAATAAAAAGGCAGAGACAAAAGCTGCATCAGCAGAACCTAAGTTAACGCCGTCTCAAATTGCTCACAAGAAACTTGAAGAAGCAGATGCTAAGCGTCGTGCTGCAAACTTGGCTCGTCTAGAAGCTGAAAAAGCGTTGGTAGAACGCAAAAAAGCACGTATAGAAGAAGCTAAGTTAGAAAAAGAACGTGCAGAAGCTAAAAAAGTAGCTGAAGCAAAAGCAAAAGAACAAAAAGAAGCGCGTAAAGCAAAAGAAGCGGCAACTAAAAAAGCTGATCCTGCCGCTCCTGCCAGTAAAGATGCCCCAGGCCGTCGTGGTGGTCGAAATGACCGTAAAGCCGGCGGCGGTAAAGATCGCGAAGAATTACACGTCGCGGGTGGTAAAGGCCGTCGTAAGAAGAAAAAAGGTAAAGGTGCACAACAGCCTTCTACTGCCGTTATGGAATCTTCAGATGAGCATGGCTTTACATTGCCAACAGCCCCTGTAATCCATGAGGTTGATGTTCCTGATACGATTAGTGTGGCTGAATTAGCCCTACGTATGTCAGTGAAAGCGGCTGAAGTCATTAAGGCTTTAATGGGCTTAGGTCAAATGGCCACAATCAACCAAGTACTTGATCAAGACACTGCGGTTATCTTGATTGAAGAGATGGGTCATATTGCTAAACCAGCTCAAGAAAATGAAGATGAGTTAGCATTAATGGCTAGCGATCATGACGAGGGTGAAAAAGTAACACGTGCACCTGTTGTGACTGTTATGGGTCATGTTGATCATGGTAAAACTTCTTTATTAGATTACATTCGCAGCACGAAAGTCACTACCGGTGAAGCCGGCGGTATCACTCAGCATATTGGTGCTTATCGCGTTGAAACAAGTCGTGGTGAAATTGCATTCCTTGATACACCTGGACATGCTGCCTTTACTGAAATGCGTCAACGTGGTGCAAAAGTGACTGATATTGTTGTATTAGTTGTTGCTGCCGATGATGGTGTGATGCCACAAACGATTGAAGCAGTGAAACATGCAAAAGAAGCTGAATCGTTGTTAATTATTGCTGTTAACAAAATGGATAAAGAATCAGCTAATCCAGATCGTGTTAAAACAGAATTAGGTAATCATGATGTTATTCCTGAAGATTGGGGCGGTGATGTACCGTTTGTACCGGTCTCAGCATTAACAGGATTAGGTGTCGATGCCTTATTAGATACCATTTCATTACAAGCTGAAATGTTAGAGCTTAAAGCACCAGTAACGGGCCCAGCGAAAGGGACTGTAATTGAGGCACGATTAGATAAAGGCCGCGGTACGATTGTTACTGTATTAGTACAAAGTGGTACTTTAAATAAAGGTGATATTGTTGTTGTCGGTCAAGAATACGGTCGAGTTCGTTCTTTATTGGATGAAAATGCCAAGGTATTAACAGCGGCAACACCGTCAACACCTGTTGAAGTTTTAGGACTATCGGGCACACCAGCATCAGGTGATGAATTACAAGTGGTAGCAAATGAACGAGCTGCTCGTGAAATTGCGACATTACGTAAGACTAAAGCGCGTGAATTGCAAATGGCTCAACAACAATCTGCAAAACTTGATGAAATGTTTAATCAGATGGAATCAGGTGATGTTAAGACATTGAACGTTGTTGTTAAAGCAGATGTTCATGGTTCTGCTGAAGCGGTAAGCCAAGGCTTGTTGAAGCTTTCAACGGACCTAGTAAAAGTACGTGTTGTGTCGACAGGTGTCGGTGGTATTAACGAAACCGATGCTCAATTAGCAGCTTCTGCAAATGCTATCTTAATCGGCTTTAATGTTCGTGCTGATAATACAGCGCGTAGAATCATTGCTGAGAAAGGCCTGGATGTTCAATATTTCAGTATTATTTATGACTTAATTGATGTTGTAACACAAGCAATGACAGGTATGTTAGAGCCTGTTTATAAAGATGAAATCATTGGTCTTGCTCGTGTTGATGATGTCTTTAGTTCGCCTAAGTTTGGTGATATTGCGGGTTGTTTGGTGACAGAAGGTACTGTTAGACGTACTAATCCAATACGTGTTCTACGTGATAACGTGGTTATTTACGAAGGTGAACTTGAATCATTACGTCGCTTTAAAGATGATGTTAATGAAGTTCAATCAGGCGTTGAGTGTGGTATCGGTGTTAAGAACTACACTGATGTTAAACCAGGTGATCAGATTGAAGTCTTCGAACGCGTTCTTGTGAAACCGAAACTATAATGGCCAGAGAATTTAGTCGAACAAATCGAATTGGGCAACTCGTCATGCGCGAGTTAGCCCAAATGATTCAACAAGATGTATCCGATCCTCGCGTGGGATTGGTAACGGTATCTCATGTTGATGTCACTTCGGATATGAAATACGCCAAGGTATTTGTAACACGCTTGAATGGCGTTGACTCTGAGCAAGATATTGAAGAATGTTTAGCGGGTTTAAAAAATGCAGCTGGATATCTACGCCGTAATCTTGCTGGCCGTGTTGAGCTACGTAATATTCCTGAATTACGCTTCCACTACGATAAATCATTAGAGCATGGTTTTCAGATGGATGAGTTAATCGCCAAGGCCAATAAAGACTTACCTGAAGAATAAATGGGCCGTCGAAATAAGAAAGGTCGCAATATCACCGGTATTGTGATTATTGATAAACCAACAGGTCGCAGTTCAAATCACGTATTACAACAAGTGAAACGTTTATTTGATGCTAAAAAAGCGGGCCACACAGGTGCGCTTGATCCTTTGGCTACAGGTGTTTTACCCATTTGTTTGGGCGAGGCGACTAAAGTATCTTCCTATTTATTAGATGCCGATAAGGCATATCATGTGACCTGTAAGTTAGGCGAAGTCACCGATAGTGGTGATTCTGATGGTGAGGTTTTATCAACGTCGACTATCCCTGAGTTTGATGAACAAAGCATATTGAGCCTATTACCCAAATTTATGGGTGAACAAGATCAAGTGCCACCCATGTTTTCTGCCTTAAAATACAACGGTCAGCCACTTTATAAATTGGCACGTCAGGGTATTGAGGTCGAACGTAAATCACGTCGAATTACGATTTATGATATTGAGCTCCTAAGCATTACTGAAGAGAGTTTTACTTTAGCCGTTCGCTGTAGCAAAGGCACCTATATTCGCACCTTGGTTGAAGATATTAGCCATGCACTGGGTTCAGGTGGCCATGTTGTTATGCTTCGTCGTGTTGATGCTGCAGGTTATACTCTTGAGCAAGCAATCACCATAGAACAGTTAGAGGCTATCGCTGAGCAAGGACTTTTAGCTTTAGATGGTGAATTATTAGCTACAGAAGATGCCTTGCCTGATTGGCCTGCTATTGTGGCAAGTGATGAGATGGTTGTGGCTTTACGTCATGGTCAAACAATCAACGTTGAACAAGAATTTTCAGCCGCAAATGTGAGACTTTTTGATACTAAGCAAGCGTTTCTTGGCTTAGGTGAAATGTCAGAACAGGGCGTGGTTGCACCTAAACGGGTCTTTGTTGATCATAATGAATAGTCTATTCAATTAGATTAACTACAAAGGCTTGTTTCTATAATAAAAAGTCGGTAAAATTGCCGTTTTTGAAAGGTTGGATATTTTGGTCTGCTCACAACAGCAGGGCTGGAATAATCCAGAATTTAACTCGTAGCCAAACATAACAAGTGCTACACAATAAAGTTGGAGTTTTTAATGGCATTATCACTAGAACAAACACAAGAAGTAATCAGCAAATACCAACGCTCTGAAGGCGATACTGGTTCAGCTGAAGTACAAGTTGCTTTGTTATCAGCACGTATCACAGATCTTTCTGAGCATTTCAAAACAAACATCCATGATCATCACTCACGCCAAGGTTTATTAAAAATGGTAAGTGGTCGTCGTAAAATGTTGGATTACTTGAAAAAGAAAGATATCGTACGTTACCGTGAATTAATTGCTGGCCTAGGTTTACGTCGTTAAGCCCTTGCTAATAGCAATAAAGAATATGTATAACACCATGCCGTCGTCATTCATCGATAGCAAGGTTAGTATTTAAAATACGCCCCTGAAGTCACATGGCTTCAGGGGCGTATTTATTTGTGAGAGTTTTGCCTGAGTCGTCTTTTCCGCCATTGCGGCGTTAAAAATAGCCTCAAAGTGCTCATTTACACTAGTAAACTGCGCTTTTTTGACTATTTTTTCCTTGCCATGACGAAAAATACTTATCATGCAAATTCTCTCAAAGAATTTTAAATGTAAGTTCATTACGGAATAGGCCGTAATAAACGATAAGGAAAACAAAAGTGAATTCAGTAAAAAAATCAGTCCAATATGGCGATCATATTTTAAGTCTTGAAACTGGAAAAATCGCACGTCAAGCAAGCGGTGCAATCATTGCTAGCTTGGGTGAAACATCAGTAATGGTGACAGTTGTTGGTAAAAAGAACGTTCAACCGGGTCAAGATTTTTTCCCATTGACTGTTAACTACCAAGAACGCACATACTCAGCAGGTAAAATCCCAGGTGGTTTCTTTAAACGTGAAGGTCGTCCTTCTGAAAAAGAAACATTAACATGTCGTTTGATTGATCGTCCTTTACGTCCATTATTCCCTAAAGGTTTCTTGAATGAAGTTCAGGTCATTGCAACTGTTATTGCTTTAGATCCTGCAATTGATCCTGATATCCCTGCAATGATTGGTGCATCTGCTGCACTCGCTATTTCAGGTATCCCATTCAACGGCCCTATTGGTGGTGCACGTGTTGGTTATATCGACGGCGAATACGTACTTAACCCAAGCAAAGAGCAATTAGCAACAAGTGATTTAGACTTAGTTGTTGCCGGTACTGATAGTGCTGTTCTTATGGTTGAATCAGAAGCATCTGAATTATCAGAAGAAGTGATGTTAGGTTCTGTCATGTTCGGTCATGAGAAACTACAAACAGCGATTAACTTAGTGAATGAGTTAAAAGCTGAAACAGCTAAAGAAGCATGGGATTGGTCTGCACCTGAGAAAGATCCTGCTATCTACGATACTGTTAAAGAAAATGCATTTTCAGGAATTGAAAAATCATACACAATCAGTGACAAACTAGCACGTCAAGATGCTTTAGGTATTGTCCGTGATGCCGCTGTTGAAGCCCTAGCCGGTGAAGAGTCAACAATGACGTCTGATGATGTTAAGGGTGCATTCGCTAAAATTGAAAAAGAATTAGTTCGTGGCAGAATCATTGCTGGTGAACCTCGTATTGATGGTCGTGATACTGCAACTGTTCGTCAAGTAACAGTTGAAACAACTGTATTACCACGCGTACATGGCAGCGCATTATTCACACGTGGTGAAACACAAGCCGTTGTTGTTGCAACATTAGGTGCTGAACGTGATGCACAAATGATTGATGCAGTTGAAGGTGAATACCGCGACCGTTTCATGTTGCATTACAACTTCCCTCCATTCTGTGTAGGTGAAAC